>Ga0206855_10215_pt1 | contig 17391 bp, 15 predicted proteins | sample Alteio_BWOrgCont_51_FD_152637 | JGI IMG/M metagenome (GOLD analysis project Ga0206855, IMG submission 152637) | Enriched cells from forest soil in Barre Woods Harvard Forest LTER site, Petersham, Massachusetts, United States -... | ecosystem: Environmental > Terrestrial > Soil > Temperate forest >...
AACGGATTGAGAGCAAATTTCTTTCATAACAGAAGCAACCCCATCCAGGTCGTTTTTCACCTTCCCCAAGAGGTCAATATCCATAGTGGCGCGGGATGCGGGAACATCCCATACCGTGAATAACAAGGCACCTTTCAAAATGAACTTTTCGGAGTACTTGGAGCAGGAAAGACGGTAAAGAAAACGCTCCATGCCGTAATAGTGAAGAAGTTCGTTGAAAGAACGGTTTGTTGTTGTCCCCTTATTAAGAAGTCTCCGGTGAACTGAAGCAGCAACGTTAATAATCGGCTTGGTCACTCCTGCACCGCCTCTATATAAGGTTTCATGACATTATCTACCCGACAGATTTTGGCACACCTAATCAGTTCATCTATTTTAGTTCCCCGTTTTCTCCAATAAGCGCGGAGGGCTTCCAGTGCGGTATCAAGTCCAACAACATTTCGGTACTTGAAACAATCTGCCAGGGTTTTCTCACGGGAATAAATCCGGAAGGGCACACCATCTACCTTCCGAGTTTCTATCCCTTCCGTGAAGGCTTTCCCGGAAAAGTGGAAGGTTCGAATTGGAGGGTAATCCAGCTTGGGTGTCCTTGCCCCCATCTTCAGGGCGATATAATTCTCATGAGGAATTTGGGTTGTCAGTTCGTGGAAAGAAAGAGCTGAAATCAGACAAAGAACTCCCTCCGGCACCCGCCTAGCAACGGTAACGAAATCAGGATTCTCCAGTGGCGGTAGATTAGAGAGACGGTAAAGGCCCCGACTTAGCTGATCGAGCAGCTTGGCATCCCTCATGGCATAGAGGTCCCTGGGATAGATACCCTCCCGAATCGCCTCAGTGGACGAGAGTAGGCCCCCCTTATCTCGAAAAACCTTGATAGCCTCTTCGTATGTTTTGGTTGTCGTTTTCATAATGATTAATACCGTCTATAGATTTAAATATCTATATACATATTTATACAACCATCTACAAATGTCAAGCTAAGCCCAGCGCATATCACCGTATCCTGTTGTGACCTCTTTCAAGAACGCTTCAAGTCGTATCTGGCTTTTTAAAAACTGTGCAAAATGATGACCACCAGACTCTTGGATGACGCCCGACTTTTATAAAAGGCAGAATTCCAGCAAGCCTCCAATACCGAACAGTCCTAACAGGGACTTTCACCATTTCAGCAATTTCGCTATCAGTCATGAGAAAATCTTGCTGTGTTTGCATGTGATCACTTATTCTTCGATTAACCACACCAACTCCAAATCATTAATTTAATAGCAGAACCAGCGCATCAATGAAAAACGGCCCCGACTTACTAAAGTTATAAACTTTTTGTAAGCAAGGGCCAATTTTCCAGCCGGGGACGTTTTTTTAAATTTTTACAACTAAAGCATTTATAGAATTTGAACCAATAACTTAAGGTTCAAAAACCTTTTTTCCACACCTCCTTCCAAATGGAACAATTTCAAAAAGCAATCGCCATTATTTTTAATACTATTGGGCCGCCCACGAACTATATGGGTACAGCGGTTTCTCTAACTTCACGTATCGTTATTTAGAAATTCTTTTACTTTTTACTTTGATCAGCTCCAACAACCCATTTAAACCCTGGTTTTTTGAAAACTTCCATAAGAACCGAATTCCAAACCCTAGGATGCTTTCCAACTCTAACAAACGGGAGTACTCCCATTTGTCGCCAATAACGAACAGTATTAATTGATACTTTTACAAGCTTCGCGACTTCCGCATCAGTCATTAAATAATCCTCGTACTCGCGCTTATCAATTGGATCGCTTATCTCTTGTTTCATATGCCGTCCCCGGAGTCACGATAAAACCCCATCATCTTCTCCACATATTCAGTTAACTTTGGGTCAAAACCAAATCTATCTCGGAATCCCTGCTCTTTTTGAAATAGTTTCCCCAAGGCTTTCTCTATACCACGATCTCCGCCACTAACTTCGTGTAGTAATTCCCACCATTTATTTGCCAACCTTTGAACACTTGTATGAGTCGGAGCAATATTTTTCTCCATCTTGTTGCGGATAAGCTGGACCAATGTCTTGAATTTTGACGCTCGATCTTTACCCTTTTTTCTTCGGCTAGCATTTATCTTTTCCAACTGTTCACGAGACAGGTATCTTTCATACATAGACATGACTTCCATCGTTTTAATCAATTCATCTATCGAAACACTTCCACGATGAGCCAAAACAGTTTCAAGCTTCAGTAGGCGTTGATGAAGATCAATAATCCTCGTCTTTTCATCTTCAATTCGCCTTCGATGCATCTGTATGACGCTTAAAGATGATGTTTTTCCATTACCGAGAAGTTTCTTTATCTCCTTCATTGAAATCCCCAGTTGCTTCAGGGAAAGAATTTTCTGGAGTTGAGCTACAGCATTTTCACCATAAATCCGATGTCCACTTTCACTACGAAAACCAGGTCTAAGCAGCCCAATTTCCTCATAAAAATGAAGCGCACGGACGGTAAGTCCGACAGCTTTGGTAAGTTCGCCAATTTTCCAAAATCTATTTTTCATATCTAAGAAATAACATAGGACATGACGTTACGTAAGGTGCAAGAACTATTTTTGAATTTTTTAACATTCAGAAATATAGTCAAATACATGTTATTCGTATTCATTTTCAGCCATCATTTTCAATCCAGATAAGCCTTAACCATCAGCAACCATCTAAAATTAAAATGTCAGAGGCTTTTTAAATCTGTTAATAAAAATATTTTTAAAGTTTTTATACAGATTATAAGGAAAAAACACATGATGACAGAGGTCGGACTTGAACCGAAATGACCGTTGAGTGGATGGATTTTAAGTCTATTACGTAATAATTACCGCGCGCGAACCAATTCTTTATTAGATTTTCTTAAAATACAGACAATCTTCCAGACACTATCGAACTCAGGATTTCCTTTTTCAGACAACGCTTTATAAAGGCTTTGCCTAGCCAATCCCGTTTCCTTTGCCAACTTCGTAAATCCCCTGGTCGCTTCCACAATGTCTCGAAGCATCGAAATTACCACCTTCGGTTCATCCTCGTTCAACGCTTCGTTCAAATAAGCTTTTCTAAAACGTTCATCGTTCTTCAAATGTTCTATGATCGCTAATTTATGGTCTTTTGTGCCTTTCATCACTTAATTCCTTTATTGCGGCTTTTAAACTCATTCCAATATTTATGGGCCTGATGGATTGGAATATGCTTCTCAAACATAAACAGAAACCTTACGGAAAGGATCGAAATCGTGTCAAACAGGTTAAGGGATACAGTTTGACCCCAAAGACCTCTAGCATGAATTTAAAGCTCGAATAGGTGGCAAAACCGGCTAAGACAGGCGGGGTATGCTTTTCGATTGTGTTGAAGAAACTTCCAAACTTCATAGGGCCGCTCTATCGATGATTATTTTTACGCTAAATCACTTTAATGTTTAAATAATCTTCAATATTTTTCAATCAAATACATGACGACGAGCGCCTGACTTTGCATGTCATATACGTGTCATTCGTAGTCCATTTTTGCCGACTTTTGTCGATCATTACTGCCACTGACTGCCACAAAAAAAAGAGCCTTCGTCCGAAAAAACTTTTCGAACAAAGGCTCTAATTTCCGTTAGGGACAATGATTTTAGAATATTTACTAGGATAAAGTGACATACAAGAGAGACAAAAAATGGTGGGTGATGCAGGGCTCGAACCTGCGACCCGCTGATTAAGAGTCAGCTGCTCTACCAACTGAGCTAATCACCCACATATCAAAATCATCAAATAAATTCCGCGCCATTGTTCTTAATAAGATTAATGGTGCGCCTGAGAGGGGTCGAACCTCTGACCTACAGATTCGGAATCTGTCGCTCTATCCAACTGAGCTACAGGCGCGTCCTCTCAAAGACTTTACCAACAAACTCACCCAAAAAATGGGGTGAGAGACGGGAATCGAACCCGCAACCCCCAGATCCACAATCTGGTGCTCTAACCGATTGAGCTACTCCCACCATTTGCCTGCTAATGCAAGGTTTCCAGGGGTTTATCCCTTTCCTTCAGCCGCAAAAACCAAAGTTATTGCGAAACCTTGGGAAAAGTCCTAAGAGTGTAAAAGTCCACTCTGGAAATGTAAAGATTTTATTTAAAACGTTAAGAACCGCGATCTTCCCGCGGTAAATAATGGTGCGCCTGTCCAGATTCGAACTGGAGACCCACTGCTTAGAAGGCAGTTGCTCTATCCACCTGAGCTACAGGCGCGGCTTTATGTTCATGGTCGGGGCGGTGAGATTCGAACTCACGGCCCCTTGGTCCCAAACCAAGTGCGCTACCGCTGCGCTACGCCCCGTCCAAAAACATAATTGATCAGAAACGATGAACCCATTCACATGAAAAGGCAGGGCGGCATTCTAACCGATGAAAGGGTAAATAAAAATAAAGACTTTTAGTCGATCAGTAATTGCCGGGCTTTTTGAAGCGCCTTGCCGCGATGGCTGATTTTATTTTTTTCCATTAAGGTCATTTCGGCGAAGGTTTTTGAAAAACCATCGGGCAGGAAGATGGGATCATACCCAAACCCTCCGGGACCCTGAACCGTTTCGGTTATAGCTCCATCCGCTTCGCCCGAAACCTGCTGGACACCCTTGTCCGGATCAAAAAAGGTAATTATCGTGCGAAAAACAGCTTTTCGGGAACCCGATTCCACACCTTTCATCAAATCAAGTACTTTATGGACATTATCTTCATAACTGCACTTTTCACCCGCGAACCGCGCGGCGTAAATACCGGGTTGGCCTCCCAAAGCGTTTATGAATAAACCCGTATCATCAGATAGACTCGGCAGGCCGGTAAAAGCGGAAAGCGCCCTGGCTTTTTTGAGGGAATTTTCTTCCAGCGTTTTCCCATCCTCTTCCACTTCAGGCGCGCCCAGAAAATCAAAAGCCGCTAAAATTTCCCAATCTAAACCCTCTAGGGCTTTCTGCATTTCTTTAAATTTATCCCGATTATGCGTCGCGAGGACCAACTTCTTCATGAACGCAAAACCTTCTGTTGTGCCTTCATTACCTGACCAATTCCCTTTTCAGCCAGCTTTAACAACTCATCCAATTGTTTTCTGGAAAAAGGCTCTTTTTCGGCCGTCCCCTGAATTTCAACAAATTTTCCGGAGGCTGTCATGACCGCGTTGAAATCCACATCCGCTTGAGAATCTTCCTCATAACACAAATCGAGAACCGGCTTTCCCTTTACCAGCCCCACGCTAACAGCCCCCAGGGCTTCACGAATCGGCACCCGATCAATCAATCCTTTTTTCTTCAAACCATTCAGTGCGTCCACCAAGGCCAAATAGGCGCCGTTAATCGATGCCGTTCGCGTGCCACCATCCGCTTGAATAACATCACAATCCAGAATTATTTGGCGCTCACCCAAAGCCTCCAAATCTACAATCGACCTCAAAGATCTGCCGATCAATCTTTGAATCTCGTGGGTTCGACCGTCTATTTTACCTTTAATCGCAGCTCGCGAGGTTCTCTCTGTGGTGCTGCGCGGCAGCATTGAATATTCCGCTGTTACCCAACCTTTGCCTTTTCCCCGCAAGAAAGACGGAACATCTTCAGAAACGGACGCATTACACAATACCTGGGTATTACCCATGGATATCAAAACCGATCCCTCCGCATACCGGGTGTAAGAACGTCGAAAATGAATGGGTCGAATTTGCAGCGGCATCCATCACCTCACGTAAAATGTTTTTTGAAACGGGACACAATGACCTGCTTAAAGAAAATAATCGCTTAATCTTTTTAAGAAAATTGGATCATCAGCTCCAAAACCTTCTTTTCGACTTCCTTCATCCGCCCATTTTTTCAAATGATCCCTGATGATGTGGGAAGTATCAGCCCCCAACCCTTTTTCGATAGCTTGCAGTCTAAGATTCAATAACGAATTTAAAGCCGTATCTAACAAAGCCTCTGGCTGTTTCGAATCCAAAACGTCTTTGTTTTCCAGCATTTTGTTTGCGTTCAAAGAGCCATCTTCCAGTAAATTGCCGTTGGCATCCCAATTAGCATTACGAAAAACATCCGGAAACTTTTCTCTTGCAGCCTCAAAGGTTTTAACCAACATGCCACATGTTTTTCTTGGTCCTACCGAATCTTTCAATTCTTCCAAAATAATTTGTCGAAAACGATCATAAGCTTTGAAATAATCCTGGGGCACAGAGGCTTTTGAGCTTTTTCCCCGTTGAATAAGTTTAAAAGACGATTCAGTTTCGATGGGTGGTTTTGAGGCTTTTTCCGGATTCAAAGCGCTCCGAACTTGTCCAGCTGTCTCAGAAACCAAGCCGGTCGGTTGCGCTGTGCCCATCCCCAAATCAAGAACAACGCCGCGCATGCCTTTCTTTTGCATACGAACCATTGGTGCTACGACAGGCTTATTCGATAGATCGTTAAATTTAATATCGCCTTCATTCGAAATTTCTTCGGATTGCCTATTTACCGAGGCCGAAAGCGACTCATTGACCGGATGTGACTCTGCCTCATGAGTGAAATCATGCCCCAAAAGGTCGCCAACATTTAGTTTGATAACATCATCCGGCTCACTCATAAAACCGCCCTCTTTAATGAAAACCCATATTTATATTAACAGAATTTAAAAACTTCTTCGGATTTGGCCTGAAATAATGTCTTTTATATAGTAGGCGTTCGGTTGATCAGACTCGCTTCGAATACGACTAACCCCGATACTACCAACCCAATCTGAATCCAAATCCCAATTCGCCTTCACCGCCAATAAATCCTGGCTGTCTTCATCAACAAACCCCAATTGCAGGTCCGGAAGGTTTAACGGATTTTGATCGTAGTACTTCAAATAAAGTCTGAAAAAAAGTTGCAAATAAAACCCGGAACTTGGTTTTATGACTCCCGCCCAGGAAAAACTTTCAACCCAGTTAGAAAATCCATAGCTGTTCGAATCCGTTCTTTGTCCTTCGATATTTATGTCTTGTAGGATCGAAGCAAAGTAAACATGGGCGTTTAAAAGAAATTTCCACGTATTATCATTTTGCAAATCATTAAGTGATGAAAGCACTCCGCCGTCGTCCGAGACGGCATAACGATTAAACTCCCGATTTGTATAACTTCCCAACAGTTTTAAAGAAAAACGATCATCTATTTCTCTTTGAACGCTTAAAGAACCGGATTGATCCACAAAATTCTTCGACCAAACCGAAGGATCCGTATCGAAATACTGTCGAGTTAAATTCCTATATTGAACTTCATATGCATATGCCCCAGCCGGTGTCCATCGAACTCCCAATACACTATCAACGTCAAAATAATTAAAATCATAGTATTGGCTTGCGCGGAGAAAATAATCAAATTTGTAATAAAAACTCCATTCAAATGGTTCAAGCGCAAACAACAAGTCTATGTCATTTTTCAGGTTGTTTAGCTCTGTGTAGTTTAAATACTGATCATCACCCAAGTGATAGCCCAAATGAGCTTTGAAAATGTCATAGCTCGCTTTAGCCACCCCTCCCCAGTCACCCGAAACGATGCCATCGGTTAATCGATCTGCATCGAGCGGCGACCGGTAAACGTTATCGTCATATCGAAAACCAGCCGTAGCCGGGTCCAGATTTAATTCCCAGCTAACATCTTCAGAATGCGGTGATAAATCCTGCGTCCATCCCTTAATGGGAATTAAAACAGCAAAAACAATCAATAAAATCCACAATTTCTTCATGGTTTTTTATCCTCACCCAATCTGTCCAAACGCGTTTGGACTTCAGTCGACAACTGCTCAATTTGTGCCAACAACTTTTGGCCGCGCTCAATCTTCGCCTGAACTTCGTTAAGATGAACAAATAGTTTTTTCTTCTGGCTATCACCGGATAAAAAATCTAAATCTTCTTGTTTCAAATTCCCTTGAGGAAAATTAGAGTCCGCGTTAATATCCTGTATATCTTTTAGAAACCCCCTCATTTCTCCTTGCAGCTTCAATTCATTATTCAGACCATCCATCTCCAGAGACCATTTCTCGATCTGATCTTGTAAACTTTTTTGCCTGTCTTTAAATAAATCCAGCGTCAGTTGAAGTGTTTCGCGATCATTCGTTTCGGCGGAAAATACTTTCGCAAGAGAACCTAACTTCTCATTATTTTCCTTTTGACCATATTGATTCAAAACCGTTTGAATCCGGTTTCTCTGCCGGGCGAGCAGGCAAAGTTGGTTGATTTTGGACTTTAACTGTGGCGGCGGAACATTTGTTTCACTGGATTCCAGTTCAAATTCGATCCGACCATTGTAAAGATCGATTAAAGAAAGGCACTTTTCCTCAAACTCTTTCCGTTTGAGCTCCGCCTCGTGATCCAAATCAGAGTTTTCCTGCAATTTATCTCTCAGCTTGTTGAGCAATTCTTTCAAATGAATTTCTTTAAAAAGATTGGATTGGTCTCTTGTTTCATCTCTCAATTCAGCGCTTTTGCTTTGGAGCTCCGAAATCGAGGCGGTTAAATTCTTTTTGCTAATTTCGTAGGTTTCAAACCACGTGATAAGTACAGTGATATCGCTCTCAAAACGAGTTTGTACGGCGCTCCACTCCGCTTCCGAAAGCGTCACGCCTTCCGAAGGGCTGGACAACGCTCCATGCCCGATCCGGGGCCAGGAAGCCATACCCAGAACCAGTAAAATAAAACTAAAAAATAGTCTTTTCATTCTCATTCTTCGGTTAAATTCTCGCCTTCGGTTTCAGCCACCAAGCTGTATTTTTTCAATTTGTAAATCAGGGCTGTCCGGTTCACACTCAGTAATTTTGCCGCCTTAGTCTGAACCTGATTGGCTTTTTCCATCGCCTTGACAATAAGTTCTTTTTCATAATTCTCGACCTTTTCGGTCAATCCCGCGTCATCCCGCAGATAATTTAAAGAATCGTCCTTACTAAAACTCTGGATATCCAACGGCAAATTGGAGGGATAAATACAATCCGAATCCGCTAAAACAACCGCCCGTTGGATGGCGTTCTCTAATTCCCGAACATTGCCCGGCCAATGGTATTTGGCCAATAAGTCCACGGCTTTTTTATCAATCTTGGTTATTTTTTTATTGGCTTCGGCGCTGTAGCGGTTCAAAAAATGATAGGCCAGCCGTTCCACATCTTCCCGGCGCTCCCTCAGAGGCGGCACCATAATCGGCACCACGTTGAGACGAAAAAAAAGATCCTCTCTAAATTGGCCTTTTTTAATCGCTTCCTCTAATTTTTTATTGGTGGCCGCGATGACCCTCACGTCCGCTCGTATCACTTCTGTACCGCCGACTCTCTCAAACTCCTTTTCCTGAAGCACTCTCAAAAGTTTGACCTGCGTCGCCAGATTAATGTCCCCAATTTCGTCCAGGAAAATAGATCCGCCATTAGCCAATTCAAATCGTCCTATTCTTTTTCCAGCCGCCCCTGTAAAAGAACCCTTTTCATGGCCGAATAATTCGCTTTCTAAAACACCCTCGGCTAAAACAGCGCAATTCACCTTAATAAAGGGTTTGTCTTTTCGGCGGCTGTTGAAATGAACCGCGTGAGCCACCAATTCCTTGCCCGTTCCCGAATCTCCACGGATCAAAACCGCCGTATCAGTCGGCGCGACCTTCTCAATCAACTCATAAACCGGTTTCATTTTGTCGCTGTTTCCCACAATCCGTTTATAGTTGTATTGGTCGTTCAGTTTTTCGCGAAGATACTTGTTTTCGTAAACCAATTTTTGGCGTTCGATGGCTTTATCCACCGTTAGCTTCACCTGCTCGGTAGAAAAAGGTTTGCTGATGTAATCGTAAGCGCCTAACTTCATCGCCTCAACCGCCGTTTCAATTGTCGCGTAGGCCGTCATGATGATGACTACAATTTCGTTATCCAATTCCTTGATCATTTTTAAAAGGGACATGCCGTCGAGTTTTGGCATTTTGATATCGCTGATCATTAAATCAACGTGCTTGGCTTTAATGGTTTCCAAAGCCATTTCTCCATCTTCCGCTTCCAAAATGGTATTCCCGTCGCTTTCCAGCGTCTGCCTCAGCACCTTCCTCATACTGGATTTGTCATCGACTATCAAAATAGTGCTCATACGTTTTCCTCTTTCTTTTTATCCAATGCCGGCAAAATCACTAAAAACACCGCGCCGCCTTCAGGCCTGTTTGCCGCCGCGATAGAACCACCCAACGCTTCTATAATCTTCTGGGTAATCGAAAGACCCAGTCCAAAACCTTCAGTTTTTGTGGTAAAAAACGGAGTGAAAAGTTTCTTAATGTTTTCCGGCTGAATTCCCTGTCCATGATCTAAAACCAAAATCACCGCCCAATTGCCCTCGGTCTCGGACGGCTTCAAATCCACAAAACCCTGTTGATTTAAAAACACCAGTAACTCGGGTCGTGAAAATCCATGGATTTCAATGTGAATTTCTTCTTTTACGGGTGAGGCCTGAACGGCGTTTAACGCCAAATTTAAAACGGCCCTTCTAAACTGTTCCACATCCAAAAGCAAATCAACCTCATCTTTTTTGTCAAAAAAGAGTTTAACTTTCTTTTGTTTGGCCTCGTTTTCAATCAAGGGCAATACACCCTGGATAGCTTCCGAAAGGGTGGTTCGCTGCGAATCTAAAGAAGTCGGTTTGGCGAACACTAAAAAGTTGGTCACGATTTTGTTAAGAATTTCGATTTCGGACGCGATATCCGCCACCATTTCCTTGGCCTGATCGTTTTGCTTTAATTTTTTTTGAAGTATTTCCGTGAAACCCTTCATCGCTCCCAGCGGGTTTCGAATCTCGTGGGCGATACCTGCCGCCAGCTCGCCGATAGTCGCCATTTTTTCGGAGACCTTAATTTGGTTTTGCAGTTTTCGAAGCTGTGTTTCGTCCGTAAAGATGATTTCCGTACCCAATTTTTGCGACTCCGCTCCCAAAAGCGGGGCACTGCGCAAACGAACAATCTGTGGATTCTCTTCAAACAAAAGGACTTCTTGATTTTCCAAATCCTGGTCGATTTCATGCGGATTGCGAATGGCTTCCTGGAAGGCAGGAATCGATTTAAAAACATCGGTGTAGTGACGGCCTAAAACCTCGATTTGAGACATTCCTAAAATAATTGAAGCGGCCTTGTTGAAAGTAATAACCCGTCCTTTTAGATCCACCACCAAAAGACCGTTTGACATACTTTCTAAAATATATTCATTATGGCTTTGAAGTCGCTTGGCCATTTCATTAAAAGCGTGGGTCATCGCCCCCAATTCATTGTTGGAGGTTGAATAAACTCTTTGATTAAAATCACCGGCCGCGATCTTCTGAGAGGCTTTGGCCAACTCCTCAATAGGCTTAATAAATCGGCGGGCAAAAGCGTAAAGTAATCCGCCCATCAGAACCAGACAAACTAAACCAAACGTAAACAAAACTTTCGCGAATTGATCCAAATCCTGCATAAATCCCGCGCTGGATTCCACGCCCATGACCGCAATCACTTTTTGATTGTGAAAGATGGGGGCGTACCCCACTTTGTAAATACCGCCGTCGCTTTCCGGAAATAAAATGGAAACTGACGGCATACCTTTCTTGGCCTGGTCAAAAGGCTCCGGGTCCAAATCCCGCAGCCAATCATTTTCTCTAAAATCATATTGCCCGTTGGCGTCTACCAATACCCGTCCATCCGGATCCAGAATGAGAATGTTTTTAGCCTGGCTTTCTTTTTTCTTTCGGATGAGGAAATCACTGAATTTATCGTAAAGATCGCCTTTGTTGGTCAAGAACGGCAGCCATTCGGCCTTGGTTTGATCCGCGGAAAGACGGGCGATGGCCACCAAACGATCACCCATCTCGTGGTCGAAAGTCCTTTTCGAGACGTAATAGGCAAAACCACCGTAAACAAAAAGAATCACAATTCCAACGAAGATGGTGCGGCTGACCAATTCGGCCAAAATACTGCCGCGAAAGAAAGGACTGCTTGAGGACATGAGGTTCATTTCCAGCTTTGCCAAATAATGACAGGACTGTTATTTTATTGACGTAACGGAAGAATGGTACCACTCATGTAGGGCTTTGTAAAATTTCTGACTACCGGGACTTTCAAACTAGTTAATTAACGGGTTTTTCGGAAGTTTTGGGATGAAAGGTTTCATAAAGACGGTAGGCCAGCTCTTTGCTAAAACCGGGTATAGCCACTAGCTCTTCTAAAGGCGCTTCCTGAATGGCCTTCACGGACTCAAAACGGTTCATTAAAGCCCGTAAACGGGAAGCCCCTATGCCTTTTACATCGGTTAGGAGCGATGTCACCGCTTGCCGGTCCCGAATAACCCGGTGATAACCCACCGCAAACCGGTGGGATTCATCCCGCAACCTCTGCAACAAATGGCGAACTTTTAAATGGCCCTTAAAGTCAACCGGTTCACTTTTCCCCGGCACAAAGACTTCCTCTTCCCGCTTGGCAAGAGAAGCCAGTCCATAATTACCGTCTAATTCTTGATCCAATACTTCCTTAACGGCGCTCAATTGCCCTTTTCCACCGTCAATCAGTAAAAGGTCAGGCACGGGATTCCCTTCTCTTTCCAAAAGCCGGATATAGCGCCGCATCATTTCCTGATGGGACCTAAAGTCATCCTGTCCAACCACCTCTTTAATCTTAAACTTCCGATAGCGGTTCTTTTCCGGCGCGCCGTCCCTAAAGAAAACAGCCGACCCCACCGTAAAAGTTCCTTGAAGCGTCGAAATATCAAAACAGGCGATATTTCGCGGAAGGTTTTTCAAAGATAAAAGATCCTTTAACTCCGTCAAAAGATTGGTTTGTTGAACATCGTCTTTTAAAGCGGACAAAACATTCTTTTCCGCCATATTCATCAACTCCAGCCGCCAACCCTCATCCGCTCTGCGGATAAAAACATCCGAGCCCTTATTTCCCGAAAGAACTTTTTCAATCATTTCCTCGTCTTCAGCCAGCCAGTCTTTGGCGATTAATACTTCGTCCGGCACAAATACTCCCGGCGCGTAATACTGTTGAAGAAAGGTGGGCAATACTTCTTCCAAAGACAAATCCAACTCATTTTCCAAAACCAAACGAATGTGATCAATCACCTTGCCTTGACGCACTTGAACCACCGAGACCAATACCTTGCCCAGTCCAAAAGCAAAAGCCGCCACATCAATATCTTTCTTTTCAGGAACAATCATGGCGTAGGTTCCCTGCATTTGCTCAATCGCCGTTGAAAGATCGCGGTACTTAGCCGCCTCTTCAAACTCCAACCGTTCGGAAGCTTTCAGCATTTCGGACTTTACATGATCCAGCAAGTTGTCGTGCTTCCCTTCCAGAAACCATTGGACTCTCTTCACTAAGGGAGCGTAGCCCTTTTTGTCCACCACTCCAATGCAAGGAGCGGGACATTGCTTGATCTGATAGCTCAGACAGGCGCGTTCCGCGCGGCCATCAATTTCAATATTGCAGTCGCGAATATTAAAATAACGGTAGATCAGCTTAATAATTTCCCGCAGTTTTAAGTTGGGATAGGGGCCGTAATATTTGGAACCGTCCTGTACGGGCCGCCGTGAAATGAAAACCCTGGGAAAATCTTCTTTAACGGTCAATTTGAGGTAGGGGTAACTCTTGTCATCCCGAAGAACCACGTTATACCGGGGCCGGTATTTCTTGATGAGATTGCTTTCCAGAAGCAGCGCCTGGTTGGCGTCTTCGGTCAGCACGAATTCCAGGTGATCCGCCTGGGCGACCAAAGCCCGAATTTTTGGGTTTTCTTGATTGGTTAAATTGAAATAGGAGGCCGTCCGCTTTTTAAGCGAAATGGCTTTACCCACATAAAGAACCGTTTCGTGGGCGTTTTTAAACAGATAAACACCCGGCGAATCCGGAAACCCGGCCGATTGTTTTTTCAACTGATCAAATTTCGGTTCAGAAGTGGACAACTTCTATCTCTCGTTAAACTAAGGGTGTTTTGACAACAACGCGTACCATTGCAAAATAGCATCCCGCGTTAACCATTGAAAGAACCCATGCTTATTTTAGAATTTTTTTCTTGGTCTTGGGTTTGGATGAAACGGCTTTTAGCCAGGAAGAAGCCATTTCCTCTATCGTAAAATCTTTGGCCCAGCTGAAACCGCTCTCTATTTCCTGCTTGGAAAAATTGGCTTCCAAAGATTCCGACAGCGACACCATGCGGTCCTTGGTTTGCTGCCGGCAGGTGGGATGGGAAAGCGCGAACATCAAAACCCCGATAGCCTTGCGGTCTTCACCCTTCGCTTTCAACAAACGCGCCAGACCGGTCAGGGCGTCCGCTAAGAGCGGTTTGCATTGGGTAGGAATCACCATCTTGATGGACTTGACGATGTATTTCTCAGCTGTCGAAAAATCTTTTTCTTCGCAGGCAATCTCGCCTAAATGGATCAGGGTCGCCACTTGCCCTAAAACATCTTTCATCTCGGTAAATATTTTAAAAGCATTCAAAAAACCGTCCCGGGCGGACCCGTAATCGCGCCGAAAAAGTTTGATAGCCGCCAAATGATATTTGTTCCAGGCCACACCTTCCGGGCTTTCACCCATCTCGCGGGCCATGGCAAAAGCGGTGTGATAACAACTTTCCGCTTCCTGATCCCTTCCCTCGGCCAAAAGAAGATTTCCGATCATGTCATTCATCCAGGCCTGGCAGGGCACATCCCCTGCCTCTTTAAAGTAATTTTGAGCCTCCTCCAAAAGCGTCCTGGCGCTCGCGTAATCCCCCTTGGCCCAGGCCATGTTCCCTAAAAAAGCCTTACTCCTGGCAATTCCCAAATGGTCGCTGAGTCGTGTGTAGAGAGCGCGGCTTTCTTTATAGACTTCCAGAGCTTTGTCATATTCGCCCAGAAGTTCCAGCACCCTTCCTAATTTAAGAAGACAAAGCGCGGTACCGGTGTCATCCAAAACTTTCCGAAAGGCCTTCAAAGCCTTCGAAAAATAGTCTTCGGCGGAAGCTAACTTCGCTTGAACAAGACGGGCTTCGCCTCCCTGGTAAAAACGCACCAAGTCTTCGCCGGCTTTAATCGATTTCAGGTCTGATTCGGACAAGACACTTCTCCCCGAAAGGTTAGCGAACAAAAAATATGTCCGCGTGGAACAAACTTTCAATAAATCTACTCTTTGATGTATGGAATTACCACTCAGTTTGTTCAGAACGGAGGTTTTACTGGGTTTTCTGAGATTATCAACTTCACAAAATCATCGAAAAAATTTCGTGTTTATTTTGAGGATTTCTTTTTCGGTTTGGGTTTGAGCGAAAAAGTCTTAAGCCAGGAAGAAGCCACTTCCTCCAGCGTGTAATCTCGGGCCCAGCGCAGGCCCGCTTCTATTTCGGGCTTGGAAAAATGGGCTTCCAGCAGTTCCGAGAGGGACAACATATGATCCTTGGTTTGCTGACGGGCAGTCGGATCGGAAAGCGCGGACGTCAAAATTCGGATGGCATCGCTGTCTTCACCCTTGCCTTTCATTAACCGCGCCAGGCCCGTCAGCGCGTCCACCATAAGAGGTTTGCATTGGGTAGGTACCACCAGCTTGATGGATTGGAGGATGTATTTTTCCGCCCCCTCGAAATCTTTTTCTTCGCAGTCAACCTCGCCTAAATGGATGAGGGTCGCCACCTGCCCTAAAACATCGCCAATTTCAGCAAAGACTTTCAGGGCTTTCAAGAAGCCTTCCCGAGCCGGTCCCCACTGACGCCGAAAAAGTTTGACCGCCGCCAGGTGGTACTCGTTCCAGGCCTGGCCTTCCGGACTTTTTCCGACTTTCTGGGCCATGGCAAAAGCGGCGGCGTAGCAGCTCTCCGCCTCCGCATCCTTGCCTTCCGCCAGCAGAAGATTTCCTATCAAATCATTCACCCAGGCCTGTCCGGGCAAATAGTTCGCCTCTTTAAAATATTTTCGAGCCTCTTCTAAAAGCTTCTTGGCATTCGCGTAATCCCCTTTAGCCCAAAACACATTGCCCAAAAAGGCCTTGCTGCGCGCGACTCCCTGATGATCATTCAATTTAAGATAGAGATTTCGGCTTTCCGTGTAGGTCGTTACGGCCTTGTCATATTCGCCCAGCAGTTCCAACACCCTTCCCAGTTTTAAAAGGCAAAGGGCCATGCCTGCGTTATCCGAAACCTGCCGAAAGTCTTTCAACGCGTTGGCGAAATAGTCCCCCGCGGACCACAACTTCGCCTGGGTAAGGCGGGCTTCACCCTCTTGGTAAAACCGCGCCAAGTCCTCATCAGTTTTTATCGATTTCAGGTCCAATTCAGACATGTCAGTTCTCCCAAAGGTTGGCAGCATACCCGCATGGAACTTGTTCCTAATTATGGATTTACTCTTCAATTTATGGAATTACTAGTTAGTAGGTTCAAAATAGGGTTTTACTGGGATTTATGAAATTGGTGATTTCCCGTTTTGTTGAATCTAAAAGTATCTTTCCTTCAGCAGCGCGTGGCCAATGGCGAAGAAACACCCCGCGTCGATCATGGAAAATAGCCCAAAACCCACCATAGTCCAGGTCGTGAGATGCAGATTCAGCATTTTCGCTTTTTCATGCAGGATATCATGATCATCCTCAGTGCCCTTCCGGGCAAAGAGATAGATCGCCAATATCACGAGCATCGGTAAAGCGTAGCCGAAGTTATAAAATAAAATGTACGCGGTCACTGTGGGAAGATCAAAGTGAAGTGAGGCGTATTTGCCCAGGACCACCAGATACGGAATGGACATGGGAAATGACGTGACGGAAATGAGAACACCAATGCCAAAAGCAACCCAGCCGTTCATGGACTTTAGTTTTAAAAGAATCTTATTTTCCGCCCCTGTCCAGCCCTGCTTTTTCCTTTTGTAAAAATACCAAATCCCCAACCCTATCATGACAACGCCGGTCAGAAATTCCGCGTCGTAATATTGCGCGTTGGGAATAGACGTTTGTGATGGAAAAAATTGACTCAGTAAGGCCTTCAACTGATCGAGCGCGAAGTATCCCCCAAGGCCGCATAGAAAATAGGCACCGCTCAACCCCGCCAGATAACTGATCGCGTTACGCAGGGGTTTCGCGGTGGTCAACAGCAGAACAAAAGCGATGATTTGAAGGGTTGTCGACAATACCAAAGGAATAAAGAAGTAGACTCATTTATTTTCGAAGCAAAGCAATCGCCAATAACCGAAAGGCTGAATGGGAATATCCAAAGCTCCCCGCATCTCGTTCTTTTCTAAAAATTCGTCCAGGTAAAAAAGCGGTTCAAAGCCTATCTGGTGGGCAAAGGGACTCAAGGCCCCCTCAATGAGGCTCATGAAGGATTTTTTTTGGCTGAAGTGATTCAAAATATAAATGTGGCCGCCGGGGCGGGTAACCCTCTTCATTTCCCTTACCATCGCGACCGGGTCGGGCATCA
>Ga0206855_10218_pt1 | contig 17282 bp, 24 predicted proteins | sample Alteio_BWOrgCont_51_FD_152637 | JGI IMG/M metagenome (GOLD analysis project Ga0206855, IMG submission 152637) | Enriched cells from forest soil in Barre Woods Harvard Forest LTER site, Petersham, Massachusetts, United States -... | ecosystem: Environmental > Terrestrial > Soil > Temperate forest >...
TAACGGCCCAAAACTGAGCCACGACCACAATCTGGACTCTTAGATTTCATCACTCAACTCAAATTCAAGGGGCGGTGACCGTTGGCTTAGCGGTGTAATACAAGCCGCTGACAAACCTGACCCATCCTCCCCCGGTCAGCCTTCTTGTTTTTTCTAGGTGCCAATGATGGGAACGGATTTTGACGGAAAAAATCCAATATCTTTTCCCTTGGAATGATAACCGCATCTGCTTTGAGTTTCCTCTTTGTTTTTACGGTTGGCATGATTCAGCTTCCCAAGCGCCGACTCATTTACAAACTTAAGTTATTAACAGTTATTCACCACTTTGGCGTTGGTGATGTCTGAGTGGGTTGTGGCCCAACCGCGCAATTGTGGTCTCCCATCTGACGAACGGTTCAAAAACAAAAAGAGTCCTCGGTCGGGAGTGACCTGCCGACCCGTGGACTGGAACAAAGAAGCTATGCGTAGGCTAACGGCATTTTTAGATGCGAAAAGCGTTTCAGCCAATACTCCTCTTGATTTTCAAGCCATCCTTTGTGCTCGTGAAAAATTGGGATACGAAGCTGAGCTTGAAATTGTAAAATATGAAACGGCAAGACTCAAAAATCATCCTCCCCTAGCAAAACGCATCAAGCATGTCGCTGTTGAAAACGTTAGCGCTGGTTACGACATATTGAGCTTTACAGAACTAGAGTGCGTTCTTTTTCGCTCAATCGCCCCATTGCTTCCTCCAAAAGCGGCGCGAGCCTTCGCCAAACACTTTCAGAATTTGAATCGTTTAACGTGGACATATATGCCTCCTGTTCGCGAAGTTGGCGGCTGGCCTTGGTTCGCATAAATCTCATGGCCGTAAACCGGGTGGTTTCGTAAAGCCAGCCAGTGAGAATGGTCTTCGCGTGCAAGCCCTCAGCCTTTTGGGCAAGAATGATGAAGACCGCCTGCGTCACGTCCTGCGCATCCTGTAAATGGCCGGTGAACCGAAGCGCGACCGAATAGATGAGATTGATGTGCCGGTGAACCAATTCGGCAAAGGCCCGCTCCGAATTTCGGTCGGCATATTCGCGCACAAGGTCCATGTCGTTCACATCGGCCATTTACTTATTATCCCAGCCGACGGTGAAAATTGGACATTTATTTTCATTCCTTATTCATCCACCGCGTTTTGCTGCCGTTCAGTCTGCCCGTACTTCTCAATTGTTTGGCCGTTTTGGTCTGTCCTCCATGCGTCTTTCAATTCCCACGGAGCGTCTTCGGAGGTGTGGGCTACTTGGTAATGAAGAATATCTGACGATGCGCGAATTTGTGTTCACGCTCCTCATTCTACCAAGTCGCAGGCAAATGATTTAATTGATAATTTATGAGATAATATTGATATTTTCGATGCAATGATGTTTCCGTCCAGCCGGAATAATCGAAGGGGAATGAAGATAATGGAGGTTTTGGGTCTGGCGTTGCGTTCTAGGGTTTGGGGTGGGTTAATATGACTTTGGGAGTGAAGACGGGGCCAGAGGGGAATGGCGCAACGGGGATGACCCTATTCCGACGATTCAATCTAAAAACTCAGGGGCGCCGGGCGGTGGCACTAGCGCGGTGTTAAGCATCGGGTTTCTTTCTTCGAGCATACAATTCCATCAATAAACCAATTGCCAACGCTGAAAAACAGAAAACGAAATCAATGACCAAAGGTATCCATGCTAACCGGTGAATCTGTGGCACTGGACAAAGCGCCATCCCCCCTAGCGCAAAAAATCCACCAACGAGGGGAATCCATGAGGAATGCTCGTGATGTACAAACCAGACATACGCAATCCTGAAATTCATGACGATGACGAACCAGCCAAACAACCCTAACACAAGTCCTGCTGCCCAGCGAAATATCAACCAAAGTATATCGTAAGCGTGCATGATGTGAACGATACCTAACGGACAAAAGTTGAGCCACGCCAACGGGCGAGCGGTTCCGCAAACTCGATAATCGTTGTATAGCCCAAACCATTCATAAACTCAAGAGGCGATGGAATAACCGCCAGCAAAAATTTATCCCTCCATTTCAGGAAATCAAATCAAAATCGGCCTTTGAATTTGACCGGCCTTGACTCGTTTCCAATCTGGACTCTCAAATTTCATAGTTCATTCAAAGGTTAAGGACGGTCGGCAGTTGCTTCGGCTTTCCATATAACGCCGGAGCCTGCGGGTACCGCGTCAAAACTATAGTAAAGCGGCAAATATCGGATGCCGGGAACTTTTATTGGGAATGCCGGGTCTGTCGTATCGAACGTATAAAGAAGATGTAGCGGAGCTTTACAGCCGTGAGGCGTCGTGCCCTTATGCTGCCTTCGTCCACCAAAAACGTGAAGGAATTGGTCGTCAGTTCCCTCAACAACCCGTGACACCTTGTGCAAAATTTCTTTGTCTAAGTGTTCGAAACCGCTGTTGCTCATAACAAAACCAACGATAAAACAGGCAATTCGCCTGCATCAGTACGCCTGTGATTGACGAAAGCCGCACACTCGATGAATGCCTGAAAAATCTCTGGCAACCGCCGTTGAAAATCCTTGGCGTCGGCTATTTCCAAATGGAAAAGCTCGCCTGGCGAAACCGTAATGTGGGTCATACCTGCACCAGCATCGTCGAGGTAACTCATGCAATCAATCCATGCATTCATATTGCGACCGTAAAAATCTGGAAAACCCAAAGCCTCAGCGAACACAGAATGGAACGAATCCCAATCAGTGATGCGCTTTGACTCCAATCTGACACGCTGGTTTATCATAGATACTCAGTGCGGTCATTTCTGTTTTACCGGGGTTGGGGTTCTTAAGCATAGAATAAAACCGAGCTGCCCGCTGCCAAAAGCAAAACCGTACCAATCGTCCAAAGTCGCCAATTAGCATGATTCGAGTTACGCCAAAGCCTTAAACATAGAGCGACATAGAAAACCAGCGCGACAATGCAGGCAATAATCGCGGTGACGATACAAGCTCCGCAGAAAATAAGCAGCGAATGAGGGACGTTACCAAAACCAAAGAATCTCACGATGACAACGCTTAACCAAAAGAACGCCAACGCGAATAAGCTACTCGCGATACAAAAAATTCCAGAATTGAAGCTCCTGCTTTGCATCATCATACGCCTTACTGCTTAATAACCAAAATCCAAACCACAAACAGAACGCCAAAACTGCTCTCCAACCGCCACAAAATCAAGGAACAAAATTGATGGGTTGGATTACCGTCGTACCAGAACAGAAAGTAGAACAGGCCGACTGAAGGGATGGGGATGGGAACTGTAAACCAAGGGGTTCAACGAATTTATTTCATCAAGTTCCTGTGTTTGTTTCACCGGTTTCCCTGTGAAAACGGAATCTCTACAAAGGCGAATTCGTAAGGTTCGAGAGGCCAGGGAAAAGAGGGCCATCGCCACACGTGGCGAAAAACCAAAAAACCAACGTCTTTATCGGGATGAAGGGCTTTCGTTACTCCAAAAACGTCAAGCACTGCTTTTGGCATTTGGTAATAGTACTCTGTTTGACTCCCTTGTTCGCGCCAAAATATCTTGTCGCGCTTCTTAAACACACCTTTGCAAAAAAATATTTTGTTACCAATAGAACCAAGAAATACCTCGTTACTCTGGAGATGATATATGACCTGTGCCTGTTCTTGAACATTTGTGAAAATCGTCAAATTTCCGTTAGTCAACATGTACCCGGTTTCAAGCGGGTCATAAATCCCTCCTGGTCGAGTAAGAGGGTTCTTCGCCCCCACTTCATCCGTAAAAGCTGAATTTGGCCCGAAAGGATAAAGCTGTACAGGGGCACCATCAATGAGTGAAAGCCCATTTGGCCCAAGAAAACCATGACCACTAATGAGCGAAAGCAAGTCAGCTTTCTGAAAGCGATGTCCCTGGTCAATAATCACTTGGTTAGTTTCATTTGTACATTCGACATCTGTAGAACAACTCATTGGCGTTTCTGGCAACTCACGATAGATGACAACTGCATTGAAATTCGATTGGCTCTTTATACCTACTTCACTCGTTACCATTACTCTTAAGCCTGGACTCCCGGAGCCAATATTTATGGTTTCATCAGCTCTGGCAGTTGCCGAAAATATAAATGAAAGAACGACTACAAATCTGATAATGCACGAATTTATGTTCATTCGCGTTATGCTACCAATCCGCAAGCAAAACAGTGTAATTGATAATTTCTGAGGCAATATTGATATTTTCGATGCGATGGGGATTAGAATTTTTAGGGTCTGGATTTGCGTTTTAGAGTTTGTGATGAATTGATACGATTTGGAGGGTGAAGACGGGGCCGGAGGGGAATGGCGCAACAAGGCGACCCTATTCCGACTGTTCAATCCAAATTCAAGGGGCGGTGGGCGTTGGTTCCGGTGGCGCTTCATTTCTCAAACTTCCAAAAGTGTATAATATCATCCGCGAAATCTGCGTTACGTCTGCGGACAATCCAACCCGCAATACGGAGCAACAAAAACCATATGCCCAGCATGAAAGTCGCGCAAAAAATCATCCACGCACCCTCCACTGACAACATCCTCAAACCATGAATCATCGTCCCGTTCGAGAACTCAACTGTGTATCTCGTCATCGCGGTGACTCGAATGCGCTCACGGGCTGCCGACAATCCAAAAACCAAATATGGAGCAACCAAATTTGTCAAATATTGGGCGATATACAACCCGGAGATATATGCAATCAAGGCACAACCGGCTACCACTGCGAATACGCGCTTGGGAATGTCTTTTGGCATATCGTTTCAAACCTGCTCTCGACCCATCTCAAAATCAAGGAACAAAATTGATGGGTTGGATTGCCGTCAAACCAGAACAGGAAGCCTGGTTCGTTGAATCAAATTCATGTCGGATTGAATAATTTTGGCGGAAGGAAATAGCTGAGAAAAATGTAATACCAGATAGACCCAAAGGCGTATCCATAAGCCACGAACCATACGCAAACCAGCGATGCAAAAATAAATCCACGGCGAACTCGGCATCCGGCGAATCTTGAAATCATCTTGGCTATAAATGCGCTGAACGAGAATAAAACCATCCAAAACAACCAGTCCGCTGGAAGCCGCCAATACCATACGCCCCATAGGCCCCATGAGATTGGACATAATCCCCAGTCATTCGTGGGAGTGTTCCCTTCAGCCACCATAAAATAAAAGGGACATCCTCCTTGCCACCTGACAACTCCAGCAGACCACCAGCAACCGAGCGGGAGACAGGCGAACACCAACGCAAAAATGGCTGAAACGATTCCAACCTTGGAGCGCAGGAATTGCAGGGCGTCTTTTGGCCGACTGAAAATGACCCAACAACCAGAGCCGAGCACAAGGAAAATAAAGATTAAGAGCAGCAAATAAAATAAGCCTATTTGCATGGCGCAGAACTTGAGGAGAGCGGCAACAATTAGAGCCACAACGATGCCACTCGCAACAACCAAAATTTTGAAGTCTGTCCTTCGAGTAGTGAGATAAACGTTTTTCATTACACTGCCGATTCGTATTTCGCCTCAAACCTGCTCGCCGACTGCCCCAAAATCAAGGAATATTGATGGGTTGGATTACCGTCCAAACAGAACAGGAACCAGAACACGCGAAGCGAACTGAAGGGGATGTCACCCACCACAAAATAGGCCACACGTTTATTTGCCTATCGTTTCAAATTCTGACCTGATGGTCTTAGCCTGTTCAAGCATCGGCGCAAAGTTGGTGTCCGTCTCCTGGCCGAAATACTTCTCGTAAGCATCTGACTGCACCGTTACCAACGCTCCCAAATGTCACTGTCAAAGTGAATGAACCGGCTCAGTAAGTAACGTCGTAGAACTACTTGAACCGTGAAAATTATTATTTGGATTTGTGCCGTAATAGCCATTTTGCCTCTTGGTTTGTTGAATGGCTGTGGCAATTCCGATGGCAGTTTATCCCTGAACCAAAGTCAGACCGCCGAATTGGTCAAGTTGCTCGGAACGTATGAAGGGCCAGCCCATGCCGAGGAAATCATGGGGGCCATGATGACCGGCATTTGGAAGGTGACGTTTTATCAGGACGACACCGGCGCATTAAAATGCAAATGCAGCCTGCAATTACATGACGAGCAAAATGGATGGGGGGAACCGACTACGGCGGTCGCTGATGTCAAAGTTTTCAAAGGGTCGGCAGATGGCATATTCACCTTACAAGTCGAAGGGGCTTTCAGTGATGACGAGCCGCACTGGACTATTGATGTTGACGATATTTCTCTGACCGCAGGTAGTCCCGTAAATTCAATCGCCCTTTTTGATGAGGACTCGTATCAGATTACGCTCTCACGAAAATAAGCTATGAAAACATCTAAAATTCCTAAAATCGGGAAACGTGGTTGGTTGGGCGTCGTCCTGTTTGGCATCGGACTGATAACGCTTATTACCACAATCTCATTAGGAACATCCCCGAAGTTGTTTATGTGATGGGCAACAGCGTGGGAATTGCTAAGAGACATTATGTCCGTGAGGTCACAAAAGAATGGATGGATAAATTTTGGACGTTGAAACCCTCTGAATCAGGGGAGGGGTGAAACAAATTCGTGCTTGCACTTATTCATGCCTTTGGTCAGGTTCCAGTATTAGACCCTTATGAATGCTTCAAAAAAATTCCACAGTATGGGCAAATGGCTGTTTTGGGCTTCTGTCATTGTTAGCGGAATTGTTGGCGTCAAAGGGATTCGCCTGCTTCCAACATCGGTTGAGTATGCCATTATAACGTCACCACTTGGCCGTTACCCTTTTCTGTTCGGATATATTATTAATCCGCTCATGGCAATTTTGTGTTTTTTAATTTTATACCGCTTTTTATCCTTCATCTTGATTGCATCAGTTGAAAAGCGGAAAGGAATTGAAATCAACAAACCGAACGTGGTAAGAGGGATTGTTTATTGCATCTCAATTCAATTAATTTGGGTTATTCTAAACCTCTTAATGTTTTACTTAATTGCTCATTCAGGGATGCACGATTCAATGTAAACCGAGCCGAGAGAACCCCGTTTCGGGTTTTTTTATGTCAAAATGGATTTGTCAGAACTGTGTCAGAAAAAAATGGGTCTGAATATGGTGTTACCCACTCAAACCCATTGATTTTATTGGTGCATCCGGTAGGATTTGAACCTACAACCTTCTAATCCGAAGTGGGTTTTTTATATCCCACTTATTCTGCTTAATTTTTGACGCAGTAAAATCAGTGTCGAAATGCTCTTTATTCCCAACGGTTTTTTTCGTCCGTCTCATTAGTTCAATTCACCTAAGAATTTGTCAACTTTTTATACCAACCGAAAGATTTTTTATATGGGGGAAAAATTTGTCAGAATTTGTCAGAACGATTTTCAAGGTTTTATCCGATGAATCCTCATTCCCACAGTTCAAGAGCCGCCAAACGCAAGCCAGACCCCATTCCTGTCATTCTGGCCTCGTCCAACCCACTTTTCATACGGCTTGGTTCCAGGTCGTTCAACAATGGGGCCAAATCACCGTCAAACCAGAACAGAAACCAGAACAACCGAACGGACTAAAATGGGAATGCCTCTGAGGCGGCGTTAGACGGCGAGCGTGCTTTTGAGCAATCAATCTCCGCTCCATTGATAATCGTATCCGGCAGGAGGATTGTAAAAACCAGTGAAGTCGCCCACTTGGCCATCCCAATATATTTTGATGTAACTGACGTGTCCATCTACGAAGCTGACCATGTCCAGTGCGTTGTTAAAAAAACAATTGTTCGGATTGGCAATCGGTTGTTTGGGCTGATGCCACGAGAAGGGATAAAAGGCCGCATGTTCGGTAACCAGAACGGTTTTGGCCGGATGCCTTATGGAACTTAATTTCCACCCGCTAATGCCGGGATATGAGCCGTTGACAGCATGGGCGGAGAGATTGGGCAAGAGCTTGTTTACTCCATTAAATGCGTAACTGGAATAATACGAGCTGGACTGCTCGCAACGGCCTGTAGGCGAAAATGCTGTCACGACACTGGGCCAAACCCGACACCAATAGTGGAAGGTATCGGAAGGGCAGGCGAATAATTTATCCTGGGGCGATGGCGGCCCAGTCAAACCAACGTAGCCTTGCATGAGCGTTTTGTAGTAAAAAATAATCCGTAATCCATTGGTGCCCTGCGTGGATGGCGAAGTATCATTCGCCTCATCGGAATACATGCGAACCCCGAGATTGATTTGCCGTAAATTGTTCAGGCAAGTCGTTCGTCTCGCCATACCTTTTGCGGCGCTTAAAACAGGCAACAGCAACGCTGCCAGAATCCCGATAATGGCGATGACCACCAACAATTCAATCAGAGTGAATGCTTTTGCCGACTCGGAATTGATTTTCATGCTGGTTTAGACATTGCCAGGAGCGACAAATCACGCCGCCTATCGTTTTGAACCTGCTCTCCAACCGCCACAAAATCAAGATTCAAAATTGATGGGTTGGATTACCGTCAAACCAGAACAGGAACCGGAACAACGGAAAGGGGTGAAGGGGGATTTTGGGGCTGGCGTGGGTTTAAGGAATTGGGGTGGATTGATGGGAGTAAGGGTCGGAAAACCACGCAGCGGAACTGCCAGCGCCAATCGCCGTTGGCTCCGTTGATGTGTTAGGCGTAGCTTTCACCATCTCGCCCCAGAATCTTCCTGAACCTTGCCTCGAAAATCAACCGTCATAATTTTCTGCGCCTTGTTCGTCGAGCTAAACGTAAATGACCATCGTGGCTGACCCCAGTCCATGGTGAGGTGCGCTTCTACGCAATACAACTGATTAGTAGCCGAGTCAAGTGCGGTGAAGGCGAACTGATATGCGACTGGCAATGGAAGAGTCGGCGGCTTCGAGTTGTCATAAGGCGGTGCCCCACCAACCTGTGCAAAAAGCGCCGTAGCAAGCATGGCTAAGCTCAAAAGAATGTATCGTATTTTCATATAGCAATAACTTTCTCATAAAAGGTTTGACGGCATCTTGGGGAAAATACTCCCACAGCCTCATGTTCCAAATCTGAACTACAGCCACGTCCGGTTCCCTCTCACTTCCAATCTGGACTCTTCGATTTCATGGCTCAATCCAAAATTCAAGGGGCGGTGGGTGTTGGTTTCAGGAACGGTATTAAGTTGCAGTTTCACGTATGACTTCACAAGAGTCAGTGGCAAACAAGAAATAACGTCCGGGTTCGATGAATCGTGGTGCGTGTTCTCGCCACCAGCTTGCTGCCTCAGGCGAACGAGATGCCAATAAATCCACAGCAACTTTCGCTTCAACAGCATAACCAACCTTTCGCTCAGCCCGACCTAGCAAAATTGCAAGTAATTTACCGAACCTAGTTTTTGGACCAGAAAGAACACCAAATGCGTAGCCTCGGCAGCGCCCGGCATATCGAGGAGGAACCGGAATCTCCAATCCAATCCACGCCTGACGAATATGCTCTGGAGCCTCGCCTGGTGGCGTGCTCTTAATGCGAATTTTCATACGTTCCTATGCGCCTATTCGTATTGCGAAAATTATCCCCCAATTTCAAGAAATCAAATCAAAATCAGCACAGTTCATCTAAATATGACACGGTGTCGATTTTGTGGGTCATAAAGACATCCCCACGAATCCGAAAGAACGGCCAGACGCAATGCCAGACCCCTTCCCTGTCAATCTGGCCCCTCTCCAATGAAAGTTCGAATCATCCGAAAATCCCCTTCCGATAAACGGTTCGACCGTCTTTGACACCTCATTCCCTCGGTTTTTGACTGCCGGAAACTGTCAATCTGCGAGATGTTTCACCCCAATAGAGCCAGATTACATTGACAGTAAAAGGCACTTAATTGACACCTATTCCGAATTCAGCCATCAAACGAATGATTCAGAGGTCTTGGATGAATATAACTATAATTCATGGTGCCGCGCTAGATTGGTGCTTTTGAATTGACACCTTGATTTTCCGGCGGTTGTGGCTCAGGTTTGGTATGTTACGCTGCATCAGATTTATGAGCATTTCAATACGACGAAAGCTTGGGATAGTCCTGATTGCCGCCTCAGTCATGGCCTTAATTGTTTTTTTCGTTGTTGGTGTTATTCACGGCCATTGGCAATACGATGGTAATGGGTCATCACGCAACGGCCAATGGGTGGCTATATCAGGCGAGTTGGGAGTCAGTGAATACTATTTGATTCCGATACTATTATTTGGAGCAGTCGGCATTCTTTGTTTGGCATGGCCACGCCGGAAGCCGCCAAAATTGCCAATGCCAACGTCCGACTAAATTTGCGCTGAAAGCAGTTCTTCAACCGTCCATTTGTGTCAGTCAATCGTGCGGCCATCGCTGGCGTCTTGCCATTCAGGGACTCAATACCGATGAACGGTTCAAAAACAAAAAAAGTCCTCGGTCGGGAGTGACCTGCCGACCCGGGGACTGGAACAAAGAAGCTGCGCGTAGTCTACTGGCAGACTATCTGGTCGTATGAGCCTCTTCATGCAAATGATGTGCCAAATTCCACCAGCCTCATTTCTCAACAAACTTGCTGTTTCGTCCGCCATCGGCGTTTTGCCGCTGGTTTTTATTATTCCAAGCGGGCGAAAACATCCATCGCTATTCTTATAGTTTATCCAGTGCCATCCACAAACGACACAGTGTCGCTTTTGGCGGTCATAACGACATCGATTCCGACCGAAACGAACGGCCAGGTGCAATGCCAGACCCCTTCCCTGTGATTCTGGCCCCTCCTTCAATCAACAAACATCATTCCGAGGTGGTACAGCAACTTTGGTCTGAACCGTTTTGTGTATGGAGTTGGTGATTTTTAGGTGGTTGTACAGCGGTAGCGAGCCAGAGGTCAAACAATGTACCTAGGGATGTTGCGGCTGCCTGCTGACTTTGCTAAACTCACGAAATGCTACGGGCTCTTTTGCGCTGCAATTATTTTGACTCAGGGACAATACGGGAAATTAAGTCCCTATGACATCAGGAAATTAACTACCGCAGACGTTATGGGGAAGAAAGCAACATATGGCTCTGGCAATCCTGAATTCCTGAAATATGTGAAGATGATTGTAGAGCATCCAAACTTCGCAGGGATGCCAGATTTGTATAAGGAAGATGGCACAATTCAGTGGGAAACGCCCTCAAACCGATTGACAGGAAAGTACAAAGATTCAAATCAAAAACGCCGTGATTGGTGGGCGCATCGAGCAAAGGCATTGGGGATTGACCCCGAAAGCAGCAAATGGCTCAGTCATGCAGCAAAGGCTAACCACCCCACCGGAGAAAAGCCCTGCAAGGACTGCGGTCGTGTATTGGAAATTGCATACGTTTATCCAACTGCTCGTTTGTTGGAACGAATCAAGAAGCTACCATATTTTGAAGGTTCATTTGCTCTTGACCCGCTCGAGCACATTCTTGAGTTGTTAGAGAGATTGGTTGAACATTTTGGAAAAAAAGTGCTGAGGGATGTACCCACTTTGCTCAAGGCAGGTTTGCAAAGAATCCCGGAATTTGATTCAGTTGATGAATGCCTCAAATGGGTAAGGCAGCACTACATACCGAGCGAACCTCGCACGTTAAGTCCAGGAGCGATGTCCAACGCCCCAGACCGATTGGACGGGTTTCATTCCTTTAATCTTTGCTGCCGCTCCAAAACGGATACCGGGCGTCATAAAGCAAATCTTCAATCTTACGTCACTGACCGGAGGGTTTTTGAGTATTGGGTTGAAGGTGATTGGGTGGCAGCAAATACTTTGATGGGAATCATTCGTTCTAATGCGGCAATACGGCAGGAGCTGTGTGCCAATGGCCACGATGGCCCATGTGCTGCCGACCACGTTGGGCCAATCTCACTCGGGTTCGTTCATCGGCCAAGCTTCAGGTTGCTGTGTAATTCGTGCAACGGTGCAAGGAATAACAGAATGGCATTAGCCGATGTTCAAGAACTCATCGCCGCAGAAAAATGAGGTGAAAATGTTATATCATGGTATGCCAAAGCATTATGGGATTTGCGGAAAGGCGATATAACCACCGATGAAATGGCCCTTCGGCTCAGTAAATTAATGCGAGATAATCGTCACACTTTCATGTCTTTGCTTTTTAGAATTGCGAAGGCCGGACACTACGTTTTCTTAGCCTCTTTTTTGGAATTAGATATGGCAGACCACGATGTGGAGTTCGTTAATTTAAGTACTGAAGATAGCATTGTTGTTTTTGACGAGATGCGTAAAGTTCCACGCAAAACAAAGTACGCCATTGAGCAAAAAGCTCGTCGTGCGAGGGTTGGTTTTGAGGCGCTGAACGACTATTTCACAAAAGCGAACCGGAATGCCTTCGTAATTTCAAATAATCAAATTGACACCCTTGTAGCCGAGGCCATTCACATTCTCAATAAGAAGCCCGAACAAGAGATGGCTCTTGATTTAGAGTTAGGAAAGCTTCAAGACCCAACAGCAGAGGTCACAGATACACAGTTGAGGACAATCACAGAGCGATTGATTGCTCAGGAAAAGAACCAGCAACGATTTCGGGAGGCGAAGCAACTTCTATCACAGGCAATGGCTCAAGTGGCCGCTGAACTCAGTGGCCTTTGGACGGATGACCGTTACGTCCGGACATTGTTTGAAAACTTGGCTTGATACCTCGCCCGCTCTAACACTGCTGAGAAATTCTTCAGGTCGAATATGCCCACGCATGAAGCACTGATAATTGTTTGCTGGCAACGAGGCATATTCTTTTTCAGAGCCATCCTCGCCCGGTACCAGCGCAGGCAAATCTGACAATGCATCTTTTACGGTGATTGCCGGAGCCAAATTACCAAAGAGAAGCGCACTTTTCGGATACTCTGTTAGTTCTGGAGGCGGAGTTGGGGTTCGCCGGAAAATATGTCCACCGACTAAAACCAAACGAGTCCGACGTTGTGGCACAGCGTAACGTTCTGCTTGGAGCTTCCATTTATTAAAGATACCTGTGGTAGATGAAAGTTCCCTGCTAATCATCTCAAACACCTTGCCACCTTCCATCGAAAGAAGTCCCGGCACATTTTCAAAAACAAAACCATCGGGCTTTATTTCTTCAAGAATCAGTCGGTACTGCCTAAACAGCCAATTGCGTTCGTCTTTCATACTCCGCTTATTGCCGGCAGTTGAAAATCCTTGGCACGGTGGGCCACCCAACACAAAAAGTGGCACGTTGTCTTTGCGGGCTTTCCTGCCTTTGCTCACAATTGCGCTAAATACCTTTTCCTCACGAATATCGCCTGCGATTACATGGCTCCCAATGTTGTGACTGTATGTTTTAAGGAATGATTCAGAAATATCGTTGGCCAAGACCGACTCCCAGCCAGCCCAAATAAATCCGAGCGCAAGACCTCCAGCACCAGAAAAAAGGTCTAAAAACCGACCTTTCACTTTCAGACTTCGAGCAATCTGAAATGCCAGCAAAGGCGGAACTGCGTTTCCAATTTGCTGGTTTATCTCACCATTGTTTCCTGAAAATACGAATGAATCAGGAAATGATTGCAACCTCGCTGCTTCCCGTTGTGACAACACCCTGTTTTGGCTCACATCATAATGGATATGACAGCCATTTCCGGGTCTACTAAAATATGTGTTAATGGTGTATGAGGGAGCGTTAGGTGAAAGCCTGCCGTAGTATGTCGAACGACTCCCTTCACCGGCTGCGTAACCTTCACGTATTTGCTTCAACCGTTGTGAAGGAACTGACTCGGGAATATTCTTCCAATTTCCGCCGGGTGGCACTGCATTCACGATAAGCTTATCCAGATTACTGAGATTTCCCGAATAGTGGTTGGGAATATTCTGGCGTCCTTTCTTTATTATTAATTTACCAACATTCCATTCTTCGTGCCCAAGCATTTTGTCTATCTCAGATTGTTCGAGCTTGGTAAAAGCAGATAAAACCTCAGCAAAATCTTCCCGTGACAGACTAAAAGCTTTTGCCACTTGAACTTCTAGTTTAACTTTAGAGTCTTCGCATCCTCCTAAACATGCAGAAACTGTTTCAGATAAGCTGTTGACCAGCTTATTATCTTCAAGATTTGGGAGGTGAGCCAGTCTGACAATTCCCAAGGAAATATGGGCTGTTGAAAGATTGGCACGAACTTGAGATTCGAAAACCAAAGAATTAATGATGCCGAGTAAAGCGTGTAATTTTGGTAAGTTTCCATCTTTGAAGTAAGCGACGTGCAATGAATTTCCACATACCCAGCTTGAAGGAATGATTGTCGCATGAATGCGTCTTTTTTGATTTGGCCGAGCAACATCACGCCAGACAATTCGATTAAATTGAACTGATGATGGAATTTTTGGCCCATTGTGTGTGAGGTATTCTTTCGGCTGCTCTGCCAGACCGAAACGCTTTACCATTTTACCTTTTAGAAAAAGGTGTTGGCCTTTCAAATTGAGAAATCTTCGATGACCGGTTTCATCAATCTCACGACCTGCCCAAAAACCGCAATCAGTCTCCAGACTTTTGAAAGTTGGTAAACCGGTTAGTTTATTGTGGATGCCAATTAAATTAAGTCCAAACTGAACTGGAAATATATAACCCCGTTTTTTAAGAATTTCCCAATTTTTGCCATTAAGAATGTGTTGTGTCCCATTGTGAACTCTGTCGTATAAAGTGATAGAGGGAGCTTTGTCATTATTAGAAGATTTCGCTGCCACTATTGTTATACAAGGCTGGTCAACATTTGCAAACAGTCGCCCCTCCGCCGCATAGAAGGCAACATCGAGAACCGCATACTTCTCAAATAGCCAGTTGCGAAGATTTACGGACATTTGGTCAGCTAGTAACGACGAGGGTGATACGACACCGCAAAATCCATCATCTGCAATCAGGCGGAAGCAAAGTTCAACACCACATCGAGACAAATTTATTCCCCACCCTGAAAACTTCTTTTTTGGTGCCGACAAAGGAAATGCAATCGTCAGGGCCGATTCTTGAAGTTTCAATTCATTGATGTAATCGTCTTTTTTTCCATTCAACAGATGTTGCAATTCTCGATTGTCAGGCTTGAGAACATCCCACGGAGGGTTTGTAATGCACAGGTGGTATTTTCCGAAGTGTGATGGGCCCATTACAAATGTGTCCCAATTCATCGCATTGAGTTTGACTTTCAATTTAAGGTTTTTGGCCAGCGTCATAACTTTTTCTTTGGCGGTATTGAGAGCTTCAGAATCCAGCTCCCAAAGTTCGATTAAGAATTGTTTCTTCTTCAGCTTTGGGGATTTCGACACCGCCTTAAGCAATATGCAAATGAGCCGTCCGTCACCACAAAAAGGCTCCACGATGGATAATGTGTTGCTGTGTATAGCCGCCAGCAAGGGAACGATGGATTTGACAAGATGTTCTCCGATTAGGAGATGTGTATAAAACTTACCCGTTGCACGTATTAACAAGTCTTTTGAAGATGATTGTTGCAAATCTTCGGCAGTGGCTCGTTCTTTTAACATTTTTACGTGTTTCATCGTGTCCCTAAATCGAAAATACAGAATTCATCCCAAAACAAAAAGCGACATCTAAAATTGCTCATTTAGTAAATCTCTAGTCGTCAGTTCCATAAATTTTCAGGATTTTACCGCAGAGGACAGCGATTCGGCAACAACGATGGCCTCAAAAACTTCCGTCAGACATAAAACGCCCTTAAAATCAAGGTAAACCAAATTGAGGAAAGGGGGGGGCAGAACTCAAAGCACCTGAAACCGCCAGAAGGATAGCCGATGCCGGTAAATTCCTAACCACATTCGAAAAAATCCTAAAAATTTGCACTTCCTGTCCATTCGACAATTGCCTGGTCAGTGCGAACGAGTTGCCTGCGTCAGCAATGGAGCGACTTGAACGTGCGTTCTCGTTAATCATGTAGGTGACAACAGCCTTTTCGCCAAATAGGTTACCTGCCCATGAGCGCCCCATTGTAGTTGGGACTGACATTTCCCTGTCCGGTGGTCTGGACGGTCAAAGCCGCGCTTTGGACATAGACAATGCTCACCGTATCGGTGGCCGAGATATGGCCGCTGGCATCCACGGCATAAGCGGCGAGAGTGTTTGTTCCCACGGTTAGCGTCAGGGACGCGTTCCAATTCGTCCATTGATTGGCCGTCGTGGCTTGTGCAAACGGTGTGTTGTCGAGTGAATAATAAACATCGGCCACGGCTATGTTGTCCGTGGCCTGACCCATAACAGTAAAGGTCCCGTTGCTCAACTGCATCCCCGAGATGACATTGATGATGCTTAGCAAAGGACTGTTGGTGGTAGATGTCGGCGGAGGAGTATAGGATGTTTGAGATGTATACCCGCTCTGCAGACCTGAACGGTTGACGGCAGTAGCGGCAAAGTAATAGGTGACGCCACCAAGCAAACCTGGAATTGTCCAGTTGGTCACATTCCCGACCCAAACCATATTGGTGTAGTTTCCGCTCGCCCCGCCATAGTAAATATCGTAGCCAATGATATTGGCGCTGGGGCTCGGATTCCAGGTGAGTCTTACGCTTTGAAAGGCATTGCAGTAACTATGACAGCAAGCGAGTGATGCGCATAACCAAAAGGTGATGAAGCGCGGGTGTTTGTGCCATCCGAAGCATCTTTCCATTTGCCGGGCTGGCTGCGTAAAGAATGCCAAAGTCAAACCACGTAACTCTCTCATACCCTTTCCCTTTCTTCCGTTTCTTCGCGAACGAAGTCAGATTCCCGATGGGTCGGCTTGCACTTATACTTAATCAATACAGCCGCTTCCAGCGCGTCTAGGTAATCTGCTTTTCTCGACATGTTCCGCCAATGGCGAGTATCCCTTCCTGGCAAGTAACTCAGACTTCATTTCGTCATAGCCTTTTTGCCACATAGCTATTAGACAATCGCGGTCCTGCGGATATTTAAGTTTAGCTTCAATGAAGCGACATGAGTATTTCGGAAGTCCTTTATTAGCAGCGACAGTCCCTTCGTTCTCAATGCTCTCACGCCAGTATTCAAGCCATGCTGCATGATTGCATTCAGGGCAAGGAATATGTTCCAAAGGCTCAAATAGATTACCTCTGTCGTCGCAGTCATCCGCATGAAACAATTGTCCATTGAAGCAAACCGAATCTGGATATGTCGCGCCGAACTCATGCCCTTGATAACCACAATTTCGGTTTAGTTTTTCACTCATATTTTTCCTTTACTTGCTGTTAGGGGATAGTTGCCCCGCCAATAGCCGGACGCCGTTTAGCAAAAACAATGCCGCGCCTGAGTCCACGTTTTTTTCAGGCAAATTTGAAA
>Ga0206855_10220_pt1 | contig 17234 bp, 20 predicted proteins | sample Alteio_BWOrgCont_51_FD_152637 | JGI IMG/M metagenome (GOLD analysis project Ga0206855, IMG submission 152637) | Enriched cells from forest soil in Barre Woods Harvard Forest LTER site, Petersham, Massachusetts, United States -... | ecosystem: Environmental > Terrestrial > Soil > Temperate forest >...
ACACGTAACGAAGTAGATGGCACTGTATATATTGAAGCAGAAGGTGATGAAGAAGCCCTGATCAAATTTGTTGAGTGGTGCCGCATTGGCCCGCCCAGAGCAGTTGTTGAGAAAGTAGTTGTTATAGAAGGTGAAATAAAAAACTTCCAGAATTTTATAACTATAAGGATAATATGAAAAAGCTAGATGCTTATATCCTTCGCAAGTTTATTGGCACCTTTATTTATGCTATCAGCCTGATAAGTGTCATCATTATTATCTTCGATATATCAGAAAAGATTGATGCCTTCATCAGATGGCATTTATCATTAAAAACGATAGTATTTGATTATTACGTAAATTTTGTTCCCTACCTGGTAAACCTTTTTAGCCCACTGTTTACGTTTATAGCTGTTGTATTCTTTACCTCCAGGCTGGCAGCACGAAGCGAGATTGTTGCCATATTAAGTGGTGGTATTAGCTTCCGGAGGCTAATGGTGCCTTATATGATAGGAGCAGCTATGATAGCCTCTTTATCATTATATCTTAATCATGTCATCATTCCTAATGCCAATAAAACCAGGCTAAGGTTTGAAGATGCTTATGTGCGTACCCAGTATTATAACCTGTCAGTACATATACATAAACAGATAAGTCCCGGAGTTTTTATTTACATGCATAACTACGATATTACCCGCAACCTGGGTATAAAATTTGCCCTTGAAAGAATAGATAAGCAGGAGATACGGTACAAGTTAATGTCAGAAACTGTAATGTGGGACAGCCTTAAAAAAGACTGGAAAATATATAATTACTTTATACGGAAGATAGCGAAAGACGGTACAGAGACCAGTTCTGTAGGTATGGAGAAAGATACTGTCCTTGGTTTTTACCCTTCCGATTTTAAAGAGCAGCTTATTGATGATGAAGCCATGAACTATAAAGAACTTGACCAGTATATTGCCCAGCAGCGTATGGAGGGTTCCAACAATGTGAAGTATTACGAGGTAGAGAAATACCGGCGTACCTCGTTTCCCTTTGCTACCTTCATTTTAACCCTTATAGGTGTCGCATTGTCGAGCAGGAAGGTAAGGGGAGGGACAGGCCTGCACCTCGGAGTAGGCCTGCTTATTGCATTCTCATTTATACTTTTTATGCAGATATCCACCACCTTTGCCGAAAGCGGCTATATATCTCCGTTAATTTCCGTATGGATACCCAACTTTCTGTACGGCATACTGGCATTCTTCATGGTGCGTTTGGCACCTAAGTAGTATTAAAATACTTCTTCCAGTACCAGGTGCGATTTCAATGGAGTAATGGCCAGATGAAGCTCGAGGTATTCCAATAATCCGCGTAACAATAGCCGGCGTTCAATAGCCGGTATTTCAGGCTTGTAAAAGTCATTCATTGAATAGGAAGAAAGCATACTAAGCCATTGACTTTCAGATGGATTAAGGAAATGAGGGTGCATTGGGGCCGAAGTTTGATAAACACCATCCTGCAAATTGAAGTAAGATTTCCCTGTCGCATAGTTTCCCTTTGGCAATATACCTATATGGTCAGAAAGGGTTATTATAAACAGGATGTGAAAGTTGGCACACTTATGAGTTGTTTTATCAAGCATTACAATAGAATCTCTTATAAACTCATACAACGACTCGTCGGTTGAAGATTCTTTAAGCACTTTTAAAAGAAGCTCGGCAAGGAATATAGCAATTGAACTTTTTTCAATATTCAGAATTATTCCCGGGGTTTGCACAGCAGACTCAATTTCTTTTAACTGCAGCAGGCTGTTATTCTCCTTGTCGCTTATTTCGGCATTAACTATAGAAAGTGGCTGCAACAGGTTTACCTTAGTGCGCGAGGACTTTTTATGAATAGAAGGTGTCCAGCAGGAAACAAGCCCCATTTGCCTGCTGTATAGTTTTACTACCGCTCCATTATCCTTGTAAGGATAATGTTGTAACACTATAGCCTCAGTAGTGTGGTGCATTTTAATTAATAAACAATAGCTTCGAAACCAGGTTCTGGCTTCCGTCAGGGCTGGTGCAATAAACCATATAGACCCCGGTTTGCACACGCTTGCCCTCAAAATTAGTTCCGTTCCATATGGCCTGGCCACCCAATGCTATGGTATGGTATACCAGTTGGCCACTTACTGTAGTAATTTTAACATCGGCATTGGTTACCAGATTTTTTATGGCAATAGGACCGCTATAATCGTGCGGAACAGGATCGGGGAAAGCATACACATTGCTGAACGAATTTCCTCCTTCAGTAGCCGTTCCCCTGAAAGATACTACACCTTTGTCGGTAGCAAAAAATACTTCTCCGTTATCCGGATTTATAACTATCTGCTGAATATTATTGGATAGTAACGGGCTATTGGAAGTTGTGAAATTATAAATCTGCTGGGTACCATCGGCCGACATCAGGAAAACTCCTCCGCCCCCGGTGCCAATCCATTTGCGGTTGGCACCATCTATAGCTATAGTGGTTGTATTCTGGTTTTGCATTAGGTACTGGGTATATCCATTTTGTGTTACATATACGGGTTCTGCATCCCAGTCGCCTGCTCCGTCAAATACATTATCAGGTGAATAAAATACCATAACCTGCGCGTCGGTACCTACCCATATGGAACCATTCTGGTCTTCAGTCATACAGTTAATGTTCAGGTCAGGTAATCCTCCGTGATGCACCTGGTTAGTAATCAGCTCAGTATTGCTGGCATTAGGCACAGCAAAAGTTCCGTTATCCTGGTAAGCAACAATGCCTGTCCCACCAAAAAGCAGCCACTTAGCCTGGCTTTGGGTTACTATAACAGAAGTTAAATTTGCAACCGGCTGAAGAGTGGTAAGGCTCTTGAAGTCTATAGAATCCCAAATACCGTTAGCCTTTTTTACTTCAAGATACTTTGATGCAGCATTAGAATTTGTCACCCATAAGTTACCAAGCGTATCAAAAGCTATTCCTCCTACTCTATACGTACCAGGGGCGCCAACATAATATTGTATAGGACTATTCGACCCATTCCATACATTTACTATAGCATTGTTATTGTACTCTACAAGACCCACACCCCAACTACCTGCAAAAACATGCAGCGGATTGAATGGGTCAACGGCAATGCAATTCAAAGCAACTACAGTGTCTGGGCTCGGAATATAACCCCATGACTGGTTTTGCTCTGTTGATAAACCCGTACCATAACTTAAGGGTGCCAGATTGGCATCATATCCGCCCGCGACTATCCATATGTTATTATTATTTACTGCCATGGCAAACGACAGGTTATTATAAGGCCCCTGCGGCGTAAGCTGCGAAGCAGAAAAATAAATGCCAGTAGCTTTAACCAGCCCCAGGCTGTCATCAGCCACCCAATACGTGCCGTTGCCGTCAGTAATAGCATCACTGGCCTGAATTCGCACTCCTTTCCCATTAAGCACATAGGTTCCTTGTTGAGGAAATGCCGAACTGCCATCAGGATAAAATGAGTTAATGGTATATGCAGTTGAAACAATCAGTGCATTTCTACCATTTATTTGGGTTGTTTCCAAAGAATTTACTGAAGTATTCAACAGATTATTATACCGACTCCAATGTCCTTTGCTATAAACGGAAGTTGTATCGTAACCGGCAGCATATGTAGTTAATGATGATGACCAGTTAGCGTAAACCGAATCCCCCATTTTCACCATTGTATTGTACTTTCCCCATGGCACCTGGGCAAAAGGAGCAACATGCCAGGTAGTATAATCATTCAGGTTAGTATCTAGGTTACCCATATATACGCCATAATCGGTTCCTGCAAAAATGGTATCGTTAAGCACGGCAATACTTCTTACATTAATGGGAGAACCTAACGCGCCGAAAATGAAAGTATTTGAAACAACATCCTGGGTCAGGTCAAACTGCATAATGCCTTGTCCGCATCCTATATAGGCATAAATACTATCAAAGCATATGCAATTAATAGTCTTGCTCCCCTGGGCGGAGAAACTATATAAAGCAGGTATATTTACAATATTGTTATTTTGCATCAGGTCAATGTTCCCATCCGAATAACCAATTACCAGGACATTATATTTTTGGCTGAATCGCGCCACGGTAGGCGAAATATCTGAAAGGCCGGTAACCTTACTTAATTTTTCTAATGAATTATCGCCGGTGTTGTATGAAAATAAACCCGAACCGGCAACACAATATACTACCTCATGGTTGTTCACAATTCCTTTGGTTAAGTTTACTCCGTTGCGGTACGATAAATAATCCTTCCAACTCGTTAGAGGAACATCCTGGCTATATGAATCGGCCCATGCTAACAGGGCTATAAGTACTAAAAGGTATTTTATAATATTCTTCATTCGATGCTATGGTTGCAAAAATAACAGATAAAATTCGTTTTTAGTATGTAAGCATAGGACTTTGCTAATAAAATACCTGCCCCTTGATTGAATAATTGTTTTTTTGGACACTTTGGACACAGTTAGGGGGTAAAAAAAATTTCACCGCAAAGTGCGCAAAGCCTGCCCGGCCATAGGCCCTGCCCGTTCCGTTCAGGCGGGCATTCGGACGGGAAACAGCCCGCAAAGTCCACAAAGTATATCATAAATCTTAAATCTGAATTCTTAAATTGGAACGGGCACACCTCACGTTCCCTATGCCAAAATTTGGCATTTTCCGCCATTATTTGGCGTTTTTTAGCCCTTTTTTCTGTTTTTTTGTTTACCGAGTGATTGAATTTTCTTCTTAAAAACCTATTCTTCTTTACTTGTTATTTTCAAATTGCACCTTACAAATTTAGTTCTGTTCCACCGATAGTGTCTAGTCGTTAGTGATTAGTTGACTTCTACAGCAATGACGGGAACGCTCTCCCGCTATCCTCTCTAAAGGGGGACAACTTACTCCTTATCCCTTACTCCTTACGACTATTATAATAATCAGTATTTTTGAGCCATGAATTATATACTCTTTGACGACCCACTGGTAAGAAAACACCTTCTGCCATTTACATTCACAAGGCCAGTGTGCGATATACGCATAGGCATACTAACCATTCGTGAAAAGTGGGAACATGAGTTCAAGAAGAAAATATCGACCCAGACAGAAGATTACCTGGAAAAAAAATTTCCTTTGGTACTTTCTAAAAAAGAAGATAACACCTGGATAAATGGTTCAGTACTGCCTTCTGCTGAAATAGTGAATGCCATTAAAAAACTGAAAGTAAACGAAGTGATGTTTTACAACGGAGTTTTAGTTGCAGTAAATTCAGGGGAAGTGGTTATTAAGAATTTCCCGGATATTGAAATAGGAGAGGACCCCGAAGAAAAAATATTTCGCGTGGAAAGGCTCTGGGACATTTTTACCAGGAACGGAGAGGCCATTGAAGAAGATTTTGTAAGACTTACTAAAGGTAGGAAATCGACAAAGGTTTCTGCTACCAATACATTAATAGGGAAGAAAATATTTATTGAACCGGGTGTGAAAATGGAATGTGCTATATTGAATTCCACTTCGGGGCCAATATACATTGGCAAAAATGCCGAGATAATGGAGGGCGCTATACTTAAGGGCCCTATTGCCATAGGTGAAGAAAGCATTGTGAAAGCCGGTGCGAAAATATATGGCGCTACTACCATTGGGCCACATTCTAAAGTAGGCGGAGAAATTAGCAACTCTGTCATTTTCGGTTATTCCAATAAAGGGCACGATGGCTTTTTAGGCAATTCGGTGTTAGGTGAATGGTGCAACCTGGGTGCCGATACCAATAATTCAAACCTGAAGAATAACTATTCTGATGTAAAGCTTTGGGATTATGCTCAAGGGAAAGAAGTATCTACCGGGTTAACTTTCTGTGGGCTGATGATGGGCGACCATTCCAAATGCGGTATTAATACTATGTTCAATACGGGGACTGTTGTTGGCGTTAGCGCTAATATTTACGGCGGAGATTTTCCGCCAAAATTTATCCCTTCATTCAGTTGGGGTGGGGCAGATGGATTTACAACCTATGAGTTTGACAAGGCTTGTGAAACAGCAGAGCGTGTATTCGAACGCCGCCACAAAAAATTCGATAAGGTGGAGAAAGATATGTTAGCTAAGGTTTTTTCGGCTGAAGCTAAGTACCGGAAAAAATAATTATTTTATAGTCAGTTCGTTGCTGTAGATAATTATTTCATTACTGGTCCTGCTCTTGTATTTGTGTTCCTTGCCATCAAAAGAATCAATTGCTATCAAAGTGTCTTTATTATAAATATAACTATAACGGAACCCTATTCTGAATTTTACTGATTGCAGTTTTTTCCACTCCACGGTTGATTTTAATCGTAGTTTTTTAACATCTGACTGATGCGGTGCAAGTGTTATAATAACAGGAATATTTTTGTCGCATGGAACTCCCGGAATACTTATTTCTTTGTTATCGCAAGTATAATAATCAGGATATAAGCAGCTCATAGAAGAAAACCTTATGGTATCTTTGGTATGGTTAGAAATAGTAACAGTAGTGTATATTATACCCTGTTTTCCAATACTGTCAAAGCTGGCTGACAAGAAGGGAAAAGGGAATGGGGAACCAGGCATATTCCTGAATGAAACAGATGCGTATGCAATTAAACAGAAAGCCAGTACTTTGAGAAACAAACGCATTGTTACCAATCAGGTTTTTTCTTAGGTTTTAATTTATCGTGAAACCCATAAGGGCAATGTTTGCATCCATTCTGGCAGCAATAGCCCCGTTTTAAATGATAGGCTTCGGTGAATACCTTGTAACCATCTTCATTATAATAGAAGTCAACTCCTTCTACAAGGTCTTTCTTAAATGGGTTATCGTCTGAAGGTTCCATCATGCAAAGTTACGAAGGTGTTTCTATTTATAAGTGTTTTTACTGTTCAGGGCTGAAGCCCTCTGCAGAAAAGGCCGCACTAACCCCAGCCTTAAGGCTGGGGTTACACAAATACTTCACTTTACAGGCTTTAGCCTTGATGGAGAAAAAAAAGTTTTTGAAAATTTTTCTTGGATATTCAGAATTTATATTAACTTTGTACCGCAAAGTACTTTTAAATACTATACCATGAACAAGCAAAATGAGCAATTAGAGGCACTTACAGAGATACGTTCCATGATGGAACGCTCTTCCCGGTTTATATCGTTAAGCGGGTTATCGGGTGTGTCGGCAGGAATATGTGCGCTTATTGGCGCTGCGGTGGCCTACTACCATTTCCATGTTGGCCTGAACAATGCCGCCATTTACGATTATGCAAGCGGCACCAGTGAACAACGATTCGATTTTTTTGCTTTCTGTTTTATTACAGGTGCTCTTGTCCTTATTACTTCATTAGCTGCCGGAATATTTTTTACGGTAAGAAATTCAAGAAAGAAAGGATTTGGTATATGGGACACGACCGCAAAACGTGTACTAATTAATTTATTTATTCCACTGGCTGCAGGCGGGTTGTTTTGCCTTGCACTATTATATAACAGGGTATTGGGTTTAATTGGCCCTGCTACCTTAATATTTTATGGGCTCGCTTTGCTAAACGCAAGTAAATATACATTGAACGATATTCGTTATCTTGGAATTTGTGAAATTGTATTGGGGCTTATTGCTTCCTGGTTTATGGAATATTCACTTTTGTTCTGGTCAATTGGGTTTGGAGTTATGCATATTATTTACGGCACGGTGATGTATTTTAAATATGAAAAATCAAATTGAAGATTTAAATAAAGCGTTCGAAAGCCGTATCAGGTTGGGCATTATGTCTATCCTGATGGTAAACGATTGGGTTGACTTTCCTGCACTGAAGGAAATGCTCGATATAACCGACGGTAACCTGGCCAGCCATATAACGGCCCTTGAAAAAATGCAATACGTGGAAGTGAAAAAACAATTTGTGGGAAAGAAACCTAACACATCGTACGCTGTAACAAAAGCAGGTAAAAAAGCATTTAATGAACACCTCGATGCCCTTGAAAATTTATTGAAAAACAGAAACTAAATTTTTTTACCCATAAGCTTTGAAATTCAAAGTACTTTTAAATAAATGATTATGAACAAACAACAGGAACACAAAATAAGGGAGAGAGTAAGGCGGCGGATAATTGTGTTTATTATTTGCCTTTGCCTGAGTGGTATAACTGCTTTCCCTTTACTGATAGAAATTACTACCCTCCACCAGTTTTTTGCGGCACATAAAATTGCATTTATATCGGAATGGATAGAACGGGTATATAATGGCATAAAGGAAACCGAGACTGCGTATCCTTTTATGGCATATGGAACCGATTGGCTGGCATTTTCTCATTTGGTAATTGCTGTGGCATTTTTAGGCCCTTTGAAAGACCCTGTGAGAAATATATGGGTAATACAATTCGGCCGTATTGCCTGTATCATGATTTTCCCACTGGCATTTATCTGTGGCAGTATGCGGGGTATTCCTGTATGGTGGCAGCTTATTGATTGTTCATTCGGAGTGGTAGGTTATTTCCTGTTATCGCTCATTTATTGGGACGCATACCGCCTTGAATCAAATTCACAAACTACTAACTATTAAACCAAACAACCATGAAACGAAACGATTGGATCCTCGCATTTTCAGTACTGCTTTACAGTTTACTTTTTTATAACCAAACAGCGGGTATAAACTTCTTCATCTTCAACCTGGCATTAATTATGTTCCTGTATGTGAAAGATAAAAAAACTGCAAAAAACTTCGACTGGTCATTGGCTGCATTGGGTTGTTTGCTTTCTTCAGTTTGTGTTACTATACATGGTAATGCACTTGCAGTAACTGCCAATATAATTTCCTTAAGCCTTTTATCGTCACTAAGTGTTGATGCCCGCACTTCAGTGGTTATTTCATTGCTCCATTCCGTTTATTCTTATGTTTCTACCCCTGTTTTTGTGGTGATAGACTATTATGAAAAAAGAGCATTAAAAGAGGCAAATACTACTACACGCAAAAGGAGCTGGTTGCTTATTGTAGTGCCTATAGTTATAACCCTTGTCTTCTTCTTTATCTATCGTTCTTCCAGCACCCTGTTTGATGCATTGGCCAGTAAAATAAACCTTGATTTTATTTCATGGGACTGGATTGTTTTTACATCTCTGGGTTTCTTTTTGATATATGGGTTCTTTTACCAGAAAAGGATAGACGGGTTGAATAGCCTTGACAATGCATCAGATAATTTATCGGGGACAAACCTGAAGCCATCCATTTTCTTTGGAAAAGAATTAAGCATGGTGGATGAGAACTTCTCTGCCACCCTGTTGTTCGTTTTGTTGAACGTGCTGCTTCTGATAGTAAATGGCCTCGATATTAATTTCATGTTCGGCGGCAGTAAATTGCCTTTGGGGGTTACGCATAAACAGTTTGTTCACCAAGGGACTGATATGCTGATTACTTCAATTATAATAGCCATTGCGCTGATACTTTTCTATTTCCGGGGCGCATTGAATTTTTATGAAAAGAACAAAACAGTTAAGACACTTGCGAGTTTGTGGGTAATTCAGAATGCCTTTATGTTGTTCTCAACTGCCTGCCGCAATTATTCATATATAGATGAATATGGGCTTACCTATAAAAGAATAGGTGTATACGTTTACTTGCTGCTTACATTGGTAGGCCTTGCCACTACACTTATAAAAATACAAAGGGCAAAAAGCAATATGTACCTGTTCCGGAAGAACGGCTGGATATTTTATATGCTGCTTATTATTCTTGCTTTCCCTGATTGGTCGAGGATTGTAACTTGCTACAATGTGAAACATATAAAGGATGTTGATGCTGATTACCTGCTCAGTTTGTCGGATGCTGCGATACCTAACATATTGCCTTATATTGAAAACAGGCCGGCAGAATCGGAATTAACATTGGATTCATTGTATAGACGCCGCCGCATAGATGAAAACTATTGCGTGAGGCTTTATCATATTCTCGATAACCATGAATTCACCGACCCAAGGTCATGGTGCTACGATGATATGAAAGTGTATAACGAAGTAACCTCACCTGAATTTACAGATAAGTTTACTGTACTTGACTTATCGGAGGTTAATATCACAGATAGGGTGCTGAAATTATTTTCCGGTTTTCACAATATAAATGAACTCCATCTTCATTACACTAAAACAATGTTCCTGCAGAACCTGCTTCAGTTTTCAAATGTAAGAACCCTTGATTTAAGCTATAATTCAATAAGGAGCATTAAAGGTATTGAGACCCTTTCAAAGCTCGAAACGCTTGACCTGCGTAACGATGCCATCTATGATTATTCTCCTTTATACAGTTTGAAAAACCTGAAGGAGCTCCACTTGAGCAATATAAGGGCGGACGATTACGATAAGCTTTGCAAAGAGTTGCCCAATACCCGCATTGATAAAATATCATCCTACTATAATTAAGATTGCCATGGTACGCGCTATAAGGATTCTCACCATTACATATATAATAACATTTACAGCAGGTATTTTCCTGTCCTGCTTCCTTGTTATTCCGTTTTCAGTTATAAAGTTTTCGGGCAGCGAATCATTTCAGATGATAGCTGCGAGCCTGGTGATAGATTTTGTAACACCCGGTATTCTATGTGCCTTTATTTTCCTTCCCACTGCACTCAACGATAAACGGGTGAATGAATTTGCTGTATTTCCGCTTATGAAAAGGTACATGCCTTTTATAATGCTGCCGCTTGCAGTAGTTTTAGGCATCATGACATTTTCCGGCATCATGTACGGAATCGGTCCATGTGTGTTTTTCTTCATCTACTTTATTAGTTCGGTTTGTCTTTACGTATTTTGCAGAACATCAAAATCTAACTCCAAATGAAATCGCTAACAACAAGAATGATTTGGCTTACCGCTTTTAGTATAGCCATGGGTTTTATGGAAAGCGCGATAGTAATCTATCTGCGGAGGATATATTATCCAAATGGTTTCCAGTTTCCGCTTACTCCCGTAGCGCACGATATAGCGATGATAGAATTCCTGCGCGAGGCTGCTACTATTATTATGCTGGTTGGTATAGGCGTGCTGGCCGGGAAAAATACTTCACAGAAGTTTGCATTTTTCATTTACTGCTTTGCCGTTTGGGATATCTTCTATTATGTATTTCTTAAAGCCTTTATTGGCTGGCCGGAATCATTATTTACATGGGATATATTGTTCCTTATACCTGTCCCTTGGGTAGGGCCAATGCTTGCTCCTTGCCTTGTTTCACTGACTATGGTTGTGCTTACAATTGCCGTAATAAACTTCCAGGAAAAGAATTATGACGCCCACCTGAAAGCGAAAGAGTGGTTATTATTGATAACAGGCAGCTTAGTCATTATCTTCTCTTTCATACAAGATTATTTTATATATATGGGGCAGGGGAGCCCCGCATCACACATCTGGACACTCACAGGCAACCAGGATATGTTCGATGAAATTGCCCATTATATTCCTTCAAGCTATAACTGGTGGATATTTTCAGCCGGTGAAGCAATTGTTCTTTCAGGGATAATACTATTTATAATCAGGATTTTAAAACAATCAAAACCATCAAAATCATGACGACTACAAATCGCATTTACAGCTTCTTAAGCATTGTGCTTATCAACTTACTTCCCATCATATATCTACCCAAACACAATTGGATAGTTTATATGCTGTTGCAACCCATTGCACTTGTTTTCTCAATAGTTTTTTATAAAAATGTGTATGAATACAATGTATTGAAGAAAATAAATAAAGCAATCATTGTGTTCTACGGATTCTCGCACCTTGTACTAATGATATTGTATGTTATGTATCCACCGGTATTAAATGCGTTCAGTAAATAACCGTAACAAAAAATGAAATTCCACTTAGAAATTGGTCATTTGGCCAACAATGGTTCTTCTTCGAGTGACTGGTTCATTTTTCTGATGATTTTAGTAATACTGGCTGCGGTTATAGCAACTGCGGTTTACCTATTGATTCTGCTAGAACGGGGCTGTCGGCGGTTATACAAGTTGCTGTCAAAGAAGCAAGGGAAATAGGATTTAGCTGGTTTTCTACTGGCAAAAATGACCTGTGACCGGAGTCACATTTCCCCATTTTAACATAAGGTTAAGGGTGATTTTGCAATAAATGGAAAAAACATATTAACTTTGCGGCTGATAGGTGCTATTTACTGAAATTCAATAAGTGTTATTTTTTAGTACAAAAGGCGAAAAACTATACAAATAATATAGTAATGTTAAGATATAAAGCAGACGTAAGATCATTGGTATTCATGGCAATAACAACTGCGTTGCTTGTTGTTCAGTGGAACCTTAAATCGTTCAACCCATGGTTATTCGGATGGGCTATGTTTATGGCTGTAACTGTAGCAGTTATGGCACACAACCACAACCATTTGCCAATGTGGAGAAATAATAACCTTAATATACTTACCGACTGGTGGCTTACCTGCTTTTATGGTTTCCCTGTATGGGCATGGGTTCCGACTCACAATAAGAACCACCACAAAATGAATAACAAGATCGGTGATTATACTATTACTTACCGTGTTAGCGAAAGGAATAATTTGTTGACCCTTATATCTTACCCTACCATAAGCAGCTATTATCAGCAAATTGTGCTGAGAGCGTATTTGAAACAGGTAAAAGTAAAATCGAAAAAGCAATATTATTTATGCCTGGCCCAGATTGCCGTACTGGTTCTATTTGTAGGTATAATGCTCATTCTCGATTGGAAGAAAGCATTACTGTATGTGGTTCTTCCGCAGCAAATGGCTACCTACAGTGTTATGATATTTAATTATGTACAACACGTACATGCCGACGAAGAATCAGAAATAGACCATTCCAGGAATTTTACAAGCGCTGTATTAAATTTTACTCTTTTGAATAATGGTTTTCATACCGTTCATCACGATAAGGCTGGTTTGCATTGGAGCAAAGCACCGGAAGAACATTGGAAAATTGAACATACACTTGACCCAAAATTGATTGAACGTCATGGGTTCTGGTGGTTTATCTTCAGGGTTTATATTCTCGGCTTGTTTATTCCTAAATTCAGAACAAAGCCTAAGCGTGTGCATAATAACAAGAATGCAAAGGTAGAATTGGAGTTGAGTTAAGAATTTAACCGGCTCTCTGCTTAAGATTCACTTCAATTTTTATCTATGAACCAGGAGCATTTCAGGAAATTGGAAAGCATGTATTTGCATGCCAAAATCAATACCTCAATATTCGATACAACTACAATCAAAATTTCTGCCAGAATGGCGGAGATAGGGCTCACCATTTCTGAAAAATATTTCCATGCATTAGGGGCAATACATGGTTCGGTATATTTTAAATTGCTTGATGATGCTGCTTTTTTTGCGGTGAATTCGATGGTAGAAGATGTATTTGTACTAACTACTTCATTCAACATAAACCTTATCAGGCCTGCAAACCGCGGGGTGCTGAAAGCCATTGGAGAGCTAAGGTATTCATCAGAAAATTTGTTTGTTGCACAATCGAGGCTATTAAATGAAGAGGGCAAAGAAATAGCTTTTGGTACGGGCAACTTTGCGAAGAGTAAAATAAAACTATCGGAAGAAATAGGGTATAAATAAGGAGTGCTATACCCTGATACCAATTATCAGAATGTCATCTACCTGTTCTAAATTGCCTTTCCATTCTTCAATGGTATCATTAAGTATTTGCTTTTGCACAGCCATGGGCTGTTCACTTATCATTTTTAATTTTTCACTTAATGCTTTGTATTTGAATTTTTTTCCTTTAGGTCCGCCAAACTGGTCCGCATAACCATCAGTAAAAAGATAAATGGTATTCCCCTTCTCTAATTTTAAATGATGGGTATTGAAGGGTAGAGGGTTATCATTCTTTCCTATCGGTTGTTTGTCGGCATCTATTTCTTTCATTTCTCCATGCTGAACATATAAGAGTGAGTTATATGCGCCACTCCATTTAACTCCAATGCCACTATCGGTATGGCTAATGGCGGCTATAGAAATATCCATACCATCCTGCACATTGCTCTCGCTTTTCTCAAATGTCTCTAAAACCAGTTCACGTACTTTATCCAGTATTTTACCCGGTTCGGTTATTTTGAATTCTTTAACGGTTCTGTTTAAAGCATTGGAACAAACCACGCTTACTAATGCACCGGGTACGCCGTGACCTGTGCAATCAGCAGCAGCAATAAAAAGCGCAGGCCCTGCCTGCTCCATCCAATAAAAATCACCTGCAACAATATCTTTGGGTTTATATAAGACGAATGATTCTGGCAGATGTTGTTGTATCAAACTTATGGGCGGCAATATGGCATCCTGCAAACGTTTGGCATAATTTATAGAATCAATAATGTCTTTGTTTTTCTCCTCTATAATCTTGTTTTTATCTTCGAGTTCCGTATTTTTTTCCTCTATTTCCGCTTTTTGTTTTTTTATAATAACGTTCTCTTTTTTGGTTTGCTCGGCTGCAAATATAAGTTGCAGGTTCTTCACTTTTTTTGTTGAATCTTCCACATCTACTTGCGCCTTTATTTCATGGAATATTTTATAATGGTGCAGGCTTTTAACAAATTCCTCTCTGGTTTCATACATCTCCGACAATTTCTGATGCAATTGGTGAATTTTTGGCTTCACCTTTAGTTGCTCAGCCAGGGTCAAACCTTTTTTTAGCGTGGCAATAGCCTCGTCGGGTTTGTTTTGTATAATTTGTATTCCGGCAATAGCTATAAGATTGGTTATTGCCCCACCTAACAGATTATTTTGTTCACGCAAGGCTAAAGCCTGTAAGTGAAATTTCAATGATTCATTATAATCACCTGTTTCAAAGTAATAACCTGCAAGATCAGTCAAAGGTTTTGAAATGAATAGGGGTGAGTTTGTTTTCCTGGCATTTTCCAGGGAACGTTCTAAGGTCTCTTTTGCCTCTTCGTGTTTTTTTAGCAGCATATATAGCTTCCCCAATCCCTGTAATGAATTTGAGACAAATACGGTATAGTTCTGTTTTTCTGCCGAGGCTAATGTGTTTTCGAAAAGAGATTCCGCTTCCTGGTAGTTGCCCTGCTCAAGATATATGCTGGCAATCTGGTAAGAGGCAGCCAATAAATGATACGGAAAATTACCTGATTTTTTATGTTGTGCATAGGATTCCCATAAAGCATTCAGTGCAAGGTCAACATTACCGAGTGTACGATATATTCCGCCAGATACCGTATCGCATAGTGCAATACAATCAAGGTTATTACTTTCTTCGAACTGACGCCTTGCCACATGGAGTAATGATAGTGCATCTTCATACTTTTCAGTGAAGAAACCGACAAACCCAAGCATGAATTGCCCATAAGGTAATTTGGAGGACTGTTCAGCCGTATTTTCTTTCGCCCAATTATAAAAACCGGTAAGTATGCTTGTCTGTTCGTTTCCCGGTAATAGAGGCAATAAATCAAGTACAGGAGAAAGGTATTTATTTATATCCTTTTCAGGGCAAACTTTCAATTCTGCCAGTAATTGCTTTATTTTTTCAGAATTATCCATTTTGTTTATAGATTAAGACGGAAATAATCTATCCTTGATGAACTAATTTTATCAAAGTTAGCGAGATATTATATACAGTGATATATTTGGACTTAAATGAATGAAAAATTGCGAATACTAATAAATCGAGTAGAGATAAAATTTTAGCATTTAGCTTGAATTAATACTCATCAAAATATGGAGGAAACTTATATACGTTATGGAGTACCAAGTAATTGGGCAGATCAATATAAGCGAATGGGTATTTCGGCATCTACCTTTAAGAATACTTCCAAATCAAGCTTAATAACAAATTATAAGATTCCGGAAGACCAAGTTGAGTTTGTTAAGAATTGTTTGGAGCGGAAACCAATTGATAGTAAGATAATTCAAGAGTTACTGGAAAATAGTGCATATACATGCTGTTTGTGTCATGGGGTGAAAAGCGATGCATATATAATTCATCATATTATTGAATATTCTATTTCTAAGGATAATTCGTATGACAATCTTGCCGTTGTTTGCCCGAATGACCATGACTTAGCTCATAGAAAGGGAGTATCATTGACAAGCAAGATAACTGAGGAGCAAATTAGAGAATCAAAGAAAAACTGGGCGTTTAATGTTGAGGAATATATTGGAACAGACGTTATAAAAGCTAATCATGTAACTGAGCATTTGATAAAGAAGAAAATTGTTCACCCAGTCACTGAAAATGATATTGTTAAAGGTTATGAATTAGTGCACGATTTCCTATCAAAGAAGTTTTTTGAAAAATTAAGCCCAGAAGCCAAAAAGGTAAGAACAACGATTGAGTTATTTAGGATTGCATTTAAGGATTGGAAACAGCATGGTGTATTAGCTAGTTAGGCTATACTCTGGTAAATAAAAAGTCCATTACCCCATTAATGAAAAGACTAGAAATCGAACGTAGTGTTACTTCAAGAAAGGCTATTGTGTATACTTTAGGTGCATTAATGAGGAGAGGTGAGTCGATTAATGTGATTACTTCTCTAATGAATAGAATAATTGCGGACGAAAAAGAAGATTATAGAGTAAGTAATGAGGCAAAGCTTGTAATTGAATATGGGTATATTGGCTCGCCAGCAAAACCGGTTTAAAACAATTAGTGGAATGTTTGGAGAAGTAATTATGTAATGAAAAGGGGTAAAGTCTTTTTTGCAGCGAAATGAGCGTAGATGAGCGCTAATGAGCGTAAAGCTGTGGCCCCGCCAGGAATCGAACCTGGATCAGAAGTTCCGGAAACTTCCATACTATCCGTTGTACTACAGAGCCATTAACATGAACAAAAGTAGAAAGAATTATTCTTCGGTTTTATTTTAATATTTGTGAAGTTCCGGAAACTTCCATACTATCCCCATCCGAAAGGCAGAAGGCCGGGCGGGCGTTGTACTACAGAGCCATTAACATGAACAAAAGTAGAAAGAATTATTCTTTGGTTTTATTTTAATATTTGTGAGGTTCCGGAAACTTCCATACTATCCCCGTCCGAAAGGCAGGAGGCCGGGCGGGCGTTGTACTACAGAGCCATAAAATGGGCTGCAACCGATGAAGAATACCTTTATTCTTCATCGGTTGCTTCATGTAAGGCAACATGCAGGTGGTTATCTTTCACAAAATTGCACCAGTGGCAGTCTTCTTTGCCGCATCCTTTATCAAATTCGTGGTTTTGAATTTTCTGCCAGGTATCTGTTATCTGACTGGTTACAGTTTCAATATCTTCAGGTGTAATG
>Ga0206855_10221_pt1 | contig 17228 bp, 18 predicted proteins | sample Alteio_BWOrgCont_51_FD_152637 | JGI IMG/M metagenome (GOLD analysis project Ga0206855, IMG submission 152637) | Enriched cells from forest soil in Barre Woods Harvard Forest LTER site, Petersham, Massachusetts, United States -... | ecosystem: Environmental > Terrestrial > Soil > Temperate forest >...
TGATCTGAAACCCTGTATCATCAACTTTTAAAACCATTGCGCCAATCGTTACCCGGTAGCTGGTGATCACGTCAGCCGCTACCACTATATAAATATCATCGGCCAGTTTGCCAATTACTACCGCTGCATTTACGGCAGGCAATACGTCAATACTTTGATTGCTGCTTACCACTGCGCGTAGCCTGATGCTGGATGCCTCAAATTCGCCCTCTATCAAAACATCGCAGGTATAAGTATCCGGGTAAACAGCAGTCACCGTAGCATCGTGAAAAGCCGCAGGCCCTCCGCTGTGCGCTTGTTTTAAAAACTCCTTTCTAAGCTTAACTATTTCTTCCATCAGCTTATACGGTAGGTAATTTCTGTTAATCGTTTTGCACCCCTTACGCCGTACGTTACCTCTGTGCCTGCCACAAAGTAAGTACCGGCCCTTGCACCTGCATAGCGCTTATCTGTTATTTTACACTGCCATCCGGGTAAACAATAGGGTTGTAAAAACCCGGTAACCTTCCCTTCAAACCCGTCATATTTTAATTTATTTAAAGCATCGTCCCCCAATACTTTAAGCGCTGCCGCATCTTTTATAAAGGGGATGTTTGTATTGTGTACTTCGCCGTTAGCATCGCCCGTTTGGTACACCACATTTACCCCGCTATTTGTTTTGGCCGTCATCTTTACCAGCACCAGGTTATCTTTAGCTAAGCGCTGCTTTAAATCGGGCTGCTGGCTAATGCAGTTATAGCCAATGTTATAATTAACCTGTGCCAGCGGCCCCGCCGCGTTTGCCCCGTGCGTACCCGGATAGGTTACTCGCCCTTCTTCAATGCCTGCATATAGCACGTTATCGGCAAAATATACCGTTAACAACATTTTGTTTTTAAAGTCATCCAGCACCGTTAAACCGCTTACATTGGTTATTTTAAAATCAGTAAGCGCTATGACCGGGATGTTTGGGCTTAAAACAATGTCGGTTCCTTGTATGATGAAGGTCAGTACATCGCGTACGGTTGTGGCCTTCCAGCTTTGATTAAAATTTTGGTTGCGTAACTGCCAGGCGTAGCCCTCCATTTCAATACTTACGGGCGTTGTTAAGTTTACCCTGCGTACAAAGCCTCTAAACTCGTTACACAAATCGCCGTTGTAACCTAAGTCAATGCTTACCTTATCGCCCTCGTTAAACAGCTTTGCCGTTTGCACACTGCTATTAGGCAGGTTATTGGCAACAGGCACCTGGCCTAATCCAATAATATTAAGCGCGGTATTAACCACGCTTTTAATGCTTACTACCTGTCCCAGTCCCGGTATTTCAAGCTTTGCAGTATCAACAATAACGTGGATGTTCTTTTTTATAGTAAGTTCATGCACACCGCCAGTAAATGCGTAGCTGCCAATTTTTATATTACTGTTTAGTACAAATGCCATTAGCTTTGGTATAAAGTAAATATGGCGCTGCTTTTGGCCTGTATAGTAAAATCCCGCACCCCTATCACCTTTGGCTTTTCGGGCACATCCATTTTCCGTATTAAAATATTGGTATTGCTTTGCAAAAAAATATCCGACAAAGCCGATTGGAGTTGCACCGTAGCGTTTACAGCACACATAGCATTTAGCGCGGCCAGTTCCACGTCAGGGAATTGTTCGTATTGCCCGATTAAAAAACCTTTGATACTGATCTCAAAATCTTTATTGCTGATAATTTCATCTATAGAGCCGTTTAACTCTGTCATGTCCGTTTCAACAATTGTTTTGGTACGACTAAAACCCATCACCGCGTAAGGGAGATTTAAAACCTGACTTACGCCGTTTACCATCCCTGTAATGGTGATAGGACAAAACACTTCGTGGCCTAACAAATCAGCCTGACCGTATAAAGCAATTCCCTGCGCTGTTACTGTTTTTTTGGCATAAGGCTGTACTACCGCTGCGGGTAGCGTAGTGCCCTGGTTAGGCAGTGCGCCAATATGCGCAGGCACGTAACCGTACACTTGCAAAAACAAATCAGCTATATCAATAACAGCCATATCAGTTAGGGTTTACAGCAGCATTGCCGCTATTAATAACCTGGTTAAACATATTTATAAACATGTCCTGTATTTCGGCCTTACCTTCTTTTAAGGTAGCCACATGCAGGGTAATTTGGTCAATGCCTTGTTTGGCTATATTTATAGTGAGGTTGCGTACACCGCCGCCTGTTATGCCGTCTGCGGTATCTTTCATTCCGTCAGGCGTACCTTTCGGTGTGCCAGGTGGAACGGTGCCGGGTGTGTATTTGGCTAAAATATCCATCATCCCTTTACCCTGGCCTAATTTCGTTTTACCGTCAGCCTCATAGCCTAAATCATACCACTTAGCACGGTCGGCGTGTTTCTTTTTTAGATCGTTTATAGTTTTATCGGCTTCGGTATCCTTGCCAAAGTCCTTAAAGTGCTGCCAAAGGCCGCCCCCTACTTTGCCGTTCATAAATCGGTTTACGCGCTCAAAAGTGCTCACAATGCCTAATACGGCTACCTGTAAGCCGTAGGCAATAGTATCCCACCAAAAAGACAACCTTACGCCAAACGTGTAAATACTGGCCCCCGCATCTTGCGTACTTGCCAATATTTTTTTATTCGCCTTATCCACCTTGTCAGCGGCCTTGTCTGCGCTTTTGCCCAAATTGTCATTATCAACAATCATATAGCCAATTGCCGCCCCTATCAGCGCGAGGGCAGCCAGCGGCAATAAAAAGGCAGCCGCCGAAGCTATGGCCGCAAAATTGGCGGCGATAGTATAAACGCCCCATGCTGCGGCCATAAAGCCAATGGCTGCGCCTACTTCATAAAGCGCCGTTTTATTGGTTATCATACCCGTCATAATATCGGATAAGCCCCCTAAAACAGGTAATAATTTAGTACCTATGGTCCCGGCCAGCGTAGTAAGCGCACCTTTAAAGGCAATCCATTTACCCGCGCCGTCACCTGCTATTTTATTCTCCATGTTATTCCACCGTCCCATCGGCCCGGTAGCGTATTCCATGGCCTGCACAAGCATATCAATGCTGATCTTGCCTTTCTCCATGTCCTTTTTAAGTTCGCCGCCACTTTTATGCGTAATGGCGCTCAAAGCCTCCAGCGGATTAAACAACGCGGTACGCATCATCATTTCTTGCCTCCCTGTTAAATACCCGGTACTGCTTGCTTCACTAAATGCCAGGGCCAGCGATTTCATGTGTTCTTTATCCCCGGCCCCCAAATCGCCCAGCATGTGCATAATGGGCATTATGTTATTTGCTTTTACGCCGCCTCCTGCAAGCAGCTTGCCTTCGCTCATTATCTCATTGCCGTAAATGCTTTTAGTGGCATAGCCCACTAATTGGTCATTCAGCAAGTCGCCCGGCTTTTTACCTACAAAGGTTTCAAGGGCTATCTTACTTATCTGCCTGTCTACGCCGTCCTGTATTACTTCGCGTCCCAATGCAACGCCGCCGTAAATAGCGCCCATAATCCCGATACCCCCCAGTATACCTGTACCGCCGCCGCTTACGCTTCGTCCCATGTTTTGCAGCTTGTCGCGTTTCTTCTCCAGTTTCTCTATTTCGGTATTGGCGCGGCTGATCTGCCGGGTGTCTAATGAAATGTCCCTTGTTTTGGTAAGGGCATCAATGCGGCTGTTAAGCTGGTCAATACTGCGGCCTGTACTATTGGCACGTGCCGAAATGCGGTTAAACGAACCTTCGCTATTGCTGGCTAAGGTTCGCATCTGTCCCGATGCCAGGTCACGTATTTTTACAAGGAATTCAACAATGTTAGCCATGTTACTTTTTATTCGCTTCCGCTTCTTTTTTTCTTATGTCGCCAATCTGCATCCATACTTCTGCCCATCTTTCGTCACTAAGTGCATCCGGGTTGTAGCTTGTGTAATAGGCTATGCAGGTGTCTACATAGCCTATCCAATTTTCGTTTAAATCGCCACGGGCAGCGTCTACAACTTTTTTAACTGCGCTTCTTTAATGTCAAGCACTTTTTGCACTTCGCTCATGATGCTGTAAAAGGTTTCATCATCCTTTAATATTTCATCATCGCCGCCAAGCCAAATAACATCCAGCACCCTTTCGGTATAGGTTACTGGGTCGCAGCTTTTACTCATGGCCGTAAATTCCCGCATTTCATCACGGGTAGGTTTGCGTATCCATCCCCGGTATTTTATAACAGGCACTTTTTCCGTTACGCCATCGGTAAGTATGGATTCATATTCGCCGCTTTCAACCTGTAATTCACATACGCCCGATGTGTAGGCTTTTTTCCATGCCTCTATAATTTCAGCCGTAACATTTGCAGCGCTCTTTGGCTGTATACTGTTTACTTTCATTTTACTTTCCTTTTTAAATTGCTGCTAAACAGTTCTATCGGGTTAACCCTGTGCGGCAAATATTCCGCGTCAAAGCAAAACAAATAGCAGCCCAGGCAATAAGTGACAAATCTGTTTTTCATGCGCTTTTACCTTGATTTTATTTTAAGGCCTAAAAACGGGATGTCAATATCCATTTGCTTAGCGCCTTGTTCCATCGCCTTTTCAAGGTCGGTGAATTTAAGGCCGCTGATGGTATCAACACGTTGGGGACGGCCATAGGCTACCCGGTACAAAAACGTAGCGGATATAAGCTGATAAGGCACGTCCGTCAAGTCCCTAAAGCCTGCCGCTACTGCGGCATCGTTAAGGCGGTCAACTTCGCTCTTTAAAAACTTGATACTGCCGTCAACCTTCCGGTTACCGCTTTGTATCCCCACGCCCTCGTCACCAGCGGCAAACAACACTTCCGTTTCGGTGCCTATTTTGTACTTAAAGCCACGCAGTCCATTAATTACCACGCCCAATAACGATAGGGTGGCATGCTTCCATTCTAACTCTTGACTATCTATTACAGTTGCCATTTTAATTAGTATTTAAAGGGTTATTAAAGCCTAAATTCACGTCAATAATTTTAAGGTAGCCTTTAGGCTGCACCCTCAATGTTATGTTTAGCAAACTGGTTGATACGATGGGTTGCGATGGGTCGATGTATACAATTGCGTCTCCGCTCATGCTTGCCGCCATGTTAAGGTTAAGGGCGTTTGTAATTTCGTCCTCCAGCGCAGCTACCACTACCGGGGCCAGTAAGTTGTTACTATCCAAATCCACGTCATCGTTAATATTTTGCGTGTAGGTTTTATAGGTAACAATGCTGGCTTTGTCAATTACGCGGCCATTTGCAAGGCTGCAATAATCGTCGCTTGCGGCAACTGCCATAGGGTCATCACTGATAAACAAACCTGCAACCTGCGGGTAATTGGTTACAGTAATAAAGCCGCTGTTAATCAGTTGGCTTATTTGTTCATACCAGGGAGCGGTAGGGTTGCTTAAATCGGGCAGTATAGGCAAGTCGCCTAAAAACCATGATGTAACAGGCAACGCGCCGTCAGCCACGCGGCCTATGTTAACCTGCGGGGCTGTAGCCGCCACGCGGCCCAATATAATACCCATGCTGGTTAAGCCATCGGGCAGGCTGCTTCCCAACACCAACCCTACTTTATTATCAGTTTGAGTATTAGGCGTATCAATGGTTACATTGGCTACATCGTTAATACGGGCGGCAATTAAAATACGATAAGGCGTATGCGCATTAAAGGCAGCCTGCGCCAAAATTTGCGCGTTGGGGATAGCTGCAAAAACGTCACTGTCTAAAAATTTAGCTGTTGGCGGTGTATAGCCTACGCCGGGTGTGCGGCTTACGCCCATCACCCGTATTGCGCCCTGGGCAAAGTCTGCCAGCTTTTTAACGCCTGTGGATACAGTACCATCACACAGGCTAACCAGGGTAGTGGTATCTGCGGCAAGCATCAAATAGAGGCCTACGCCAAACGTGCCGGGGATGCTGTAAAACTCGTTTACAAATTTATAAGCTTCCGGCTCAACGGCCAGCGTTACGCCCTGCGATATTGCGTCAACTACGCTCACTACCTTTATGGGTGCAAGCAATGGCAACGTGCCGGTGCCTGCGCCGGTAAGCACCATGCCGCAGGTATTATCATTGGTGCCTATTGAGCCGCCAATTTGCCCGTTTACTAAGGTTACGTTTACTGCGGGGATCATGCTATTATGCCTCCTTCTGTTGTTTCTTCGGTTATTGGTGTATCCACAACCGGAATATTGTCGTTAGTGTCTATAACCTCCGATACGGCAGCGGAAGGCCCTTTCTTTTTACCTATGGTAGGTTCAAGTATTACCGGGTTTTCTACTACTGCATTGTCGGCGGTTGCGGGTACTATCACCGGCGCGGTAACTACCTGCACAATCCCGGCGTTTGCATCGTTGCCGCCTTCGGTTTGCTGAAAGAAAGCATAAGCATCCTGTATTGGTATGCTGGACGGATAAATAATATTATTAGGGTCGGTAAATGGTGCAAGCGGCGTCAGGCCGATGTCTGCCCGGCTTACCGACACAACCGCTTTATTGCTGAACCTTTGTGCATGCCCGGTAGCCCGGTAAATATCCGCGAAAGCTACCCCGTCAACAGTAAAGTAAAAGGTATCGACAGCAGGGTACGAACTAAACAGGGATTCTAAATATTCCTGCGTCAGAACCGTACTCCCTACCGTTATTGGTGCTATTGTACTCATGGGTGAATTTTGAATTAGTTAATTAGTGATTTAAGCTGTGATAGCTGCCGCAGGGTTAGCCACAATAGCGGCTACCTGTTTAAATGTTAATGGCGGCAGTACTTCAACCGCTTCCGCTACCGGGGCTGCCACTGGTTCAGCAGCTACTACGGGTTCGGCTGCCGCAGCAACGGGCTCCGCTACTACCGGGGCCGCCTCAACAGGCTTAGCCACTTCTACAACCGGCTCAACAGGTGCGGCAACTTCCGCAACCGGCGTGGCCACTGGTTCCGGTTCCACATAATCAATATCGCCCCGGTTTATGGTAGTAATGTTTTGATTACGGAACTGCTGGGCATGTTGCTGCGCCGATGTTATGGCGGCAAATGCAAGCCCGTCAATGGTGAAATAAAATGTGTCAACCTCCGGGTGATTGGTAAACAGGGTTTCTAAACGTTCCTGTGTAAAAACTATAGTTCCTATGGTTATTGGTGCTATGGTACTCATGGGTTAATTTTAAATTAGTGATCTATTAAAATCCGAAATCTAACATCAGAAATACAATTAGGCAGTTACGGCGGCAGATGCATTAGCAACTATAGCGGCAACTTGTGCAGCATTTAGGGGCGGTAATGCTACCGGAGTGGAAACTGCCGCAAAAATTGGAGCGCCTATGTTCTCTGCCGTTTGAACGTCTTTAACAATTGGCGCGGCGACTGGGTCAATCGCTGCAACGGCTGCCAGCATCGGCGCGACTGTAGTTTCAGCGGTTTGCACATCGGCTATAATAGGCGCGGCGGCGGCGGATGGTGTAACGCCAAATACTTGTTTAAAATAAAGTTCAATAATGCCTACGCCATCGCTCCACGTTACTTTACCGCTGCTGGCAATCATAATAAGGCGCACAGCAAGGGCGTGGTAAAATGCGTTTTTGCTTGCATCATCGCTTAGGCGCACATTAGCCAGCAGCGCGTTAACCTGGTCGGTACTTTCGGGGATGCCCGACACAAGGTTTTGAGCAAACGTAAGCCCTGTTATAATGCCTGGCAGCGCATCGCTTATAGCTAACCTAACGCTGTTAACCATAGTAACGGGTGTAAGGTCGGTTATCAGTACGGTAACCGGGTTGTCTACCACATCCTTTATAATGTTAACTGCCTTTAAACACTCGTCAATTTCTGCCGGTGTAATATCCAAATTGGTAGGCAATGTAATCAGGGTAGGGTCAGCGCCGCTGACAACTCCTTTATAAAGTTTCGCAAAAAATCCGCCTATTGCGGCAAGTACATTTTTCATCCTATGAAGTTTTTTAATTTGTTTTTAATGCTATTTATCCATGTAGTTTTGTCGTTTCCGTAAATCACGCTCATGTTTTCAAGTATTGATACGAGGTTTTCAAGTACTATCTGCGCTATTAAAAACACATGCAGCCAGTCAAAAAAAACAGCCATCAACCAACTGTCATGCGCTTTAAAGCTTACCATAAAGCGGTACGGAACGAAAATTATAACCAGGTAATAAAACACCTTGAATGTGAAGCGCGAAAGCTTTAAGCTGCTAAACTGTTCGCCCCGTATGTGGCTGGCAATTATGCCGCTAATCAACTCCGCTATAAAGGCAATAATCAGGGCTATAAACGCCCCGCCATCCATGCCGAAGGTTGCATCAATGGCCGGGAAAAGCCAGTTAATAACTGCAACTAAGGCCGGGTAACTAAGGCTTAAATACAGCAGCGGTTTTGTAATGGCGTATTTAAGCGATGGTACACAACTTTCAAAAAAGCTTGTATAGCTATGATAATCAAAAGTGGCGAACATTTTACTCAACCAGGTATGCTTCATTTTCTGTTTAATCAACCCGCGCCGCCCCCGCTCTTAGCGGGGGACAGTTAGTGGCGCGGGGTTCTTTTGGTGTATTAAATTGATCTGTGGTTTTATCAAACTTTTAAAAGCCCTCTCCTTTGGAGAGGGTTGGGTGAGGCTTTACGAAATCCAGCCTTGTACAAGCAATACCATCCCGGCAAAGTCAGCACGGCGCGCGCGCCCCCCCATACGTACTAAGAAGGAGTACAAGTCCCCATAATATTCCGGCGCGCCCATTTGCTCGAACATTTTTGTGCCACCGTAGGCAGTCTCAACAGCCAGCGTATACCAAAGCAAAATAGCCTCGCAATCGCCAGCGGCGGTAGCCGCGCCCGGAGGCTGGATAACGCCAGCTTCCGAAACAATAACCACAGTACTACGCTGCATAATGCCAAAGCCCTGGGCTTTCATTAAAAAGCCTTTTAACCTTTCTTCCGGTGTTGCGCTCTGCATGTAAGTTGCGGTGGTTAAGCTGTCGGCAGGGAACATTTGCGCCTGCATGCTCGAAGGCATTAAGGCGTTCATTTGCCCTTCAAACCAGCGGTTTTGCTTGCGTAAAAAAGTTGATGCGGCTTGCAGGTCGGTAATGCTGGCGCTGTTACGTGTGCCTGTTGCACCGGCAGCGGTAGCGGGTATGGGAGCGCCTGTAGTGCGGATAATGCTTGTAGATGGGATTGGCACGGCTGTGCCTGTGGTAAAGTCGTTAAGCCAATTGTAAAGCATTTCTTCGGCAACGGTTTGGCTAAGCTTGTTTTTATCTTCGCCCAATACGCTGTTACGTTTATCGTAGCTTAACTCCACCGTATCGGCATTGCTAATCAGTACCGGGTCGGTAGTGTATTCGTCAATGATATAGATAACATCAGTATCAGTACGTTTACGCACAGTGGCCGGTAAGCTGGTACGGTTGGTACTCACGTTGCCGCTGCCGCCTGATTGCGGGATATGCACCGCAATACCGTTTACAAAATCATCAGCCCTGAATGATAGGCGCACAAAAGAGTTGTCTTTAAAAATTTGCTCCTCAATATCATTCTCCCAAATCTCCTTTTGCACAGCCATAAAAAAGGCTGATTTAATACGGGGGGCAAATCCCATCGCTATGCCTATAATTAAGCTTACGGCAATGGCAACAGCCATCGATGTTGCTGTGAATACGCCAAAGCCGAATACCGTAAATAATACGGCCACGAATAAGTTAAAGCCCAGGTTACCCCATTTTATCTTTATGTTTTTCATTCTTTTTTTTGTTGTTTGTTTACTTATTTAAAATGTGTTTAAAGTCTCTTTAAAGGGGCGTTAGCTACCGTACTCCTTTTTAAACCTGTCAAAGAATTTGCTTTTAAACAGTTCAAGGTTTTCGGCTTTAAGCGCTATCAACAGCCCCGCTTTATCCAACTGATCGTAGCTTAATTCCACAGCCTTGTCACTGGTAGTTTTCTTTTTGTTGATGGTTTCGGCAACGGTGTCAACCGATGGAAGCGCATCAATAATGGCTTTGGTATCCTCAAAATTTAGCTTTAGCAGCTTTTTGTAGTTATCTGCCTGCGCTGGCAAAATCTTCTTTCCGGCTGCTGTAATCACGCCTTCTATTTTACCTGTTAGGGCTAATTCAACAGCAGTGTCAAGCTTTAATTTAAGTTCCGTTTCGGAGTTTGTGAGGCTCGTAATAGTGGTAGCCTGTGCCGCACTCAATTGCACCAGGTCGGCTACCTTTTTTTGCACATCAACTTCGGTTGCATCTTTTTCCAGCTTTAAAGCCAGTAAAATGCCCGTTAAGGACGCGCCTGATAATTGAATTAATTCCATGTTGTCTTTATTTTCGGGTTTACTTGTTTGCAGTGAATCAAATAGTTTTAGCAAACTGCCTTCGGTAAGGCTTGCCATTTCTATTTTATTATCGTCAGCATCGTATAGCTGGCAGCCTAAAGCTTCGGGGTTTGCGCCAATGTCAACGCAGCTTATTTCAAGCAGGCGGCTCTTTGTAACTGTGGGGCCTTTCTGTCCCGATACCTTTAATGCGGGGTCATCGCTTAACTCTAAGGGTATGGCACCCAGCGACAGCATATTTAAAGTACCGTTTTCGTACTTGTTATATACCTGCATTGCAAAAGGGTCGTTTTCGTCAAACTCCAAATAGCAGGTTAACTGATCTCCCTCAAATTTTAGGTCAACGCCATTGCCGAGCGGTAAAATCTGATCTTTAGAAGGGCCTGTAGCGCGTTGGTGCATCCATAGCACCAATGCATTGTTTGCATACGGCCCAATATCAACGCCTGCGGTAATCACACGGAACAAGTAGCAATTAAGCGCACTGGTTGTAACTACATACCGCTTTGAAGTTCTTATCATGGTTGTGTCGGTTGAGTTTGCCCTGTTCGCCTAATTGCTATGGTCATTCCTTTTTTCAATTTCTGCCTGTTGTATGGCACAAACGTAAGCCGCTTTTTAACCCAAAAAAAACCGGGTAATTATATGATGTACAGCATGTTGCTAAATGATATATACCACGTACATCATTTAAATACTAAATTATATAATAGCCTGTAAACGCCCCATTTTTGGTTTAAATAATGGGGAATGGTTAAAAAGAAATTGACTAAAGAGGAATTGGAAGTACGCAAAAATTTAGCCTACAACCTGTTTACAAAAGATGGGGTGATTACCCAAAAGGAACTTGCAGAGCGTGTAAAGATTACCGAAAAAACGGTAGGCAAATGGATAGCCGAAGGCAAGTGGCAAAGCGAACGCACAAGCCTTATGCTTACCCGTGAGCATGAGTTAAAGCGCACCTATAAGCAGTGGACAGCCCTAAACGATACCATTGAAAAGCGCGGCCCTGGTGCCGACTTCCCCGATGTTAAAGAGAGTGACATTTTAAGCAAGATTGCCGCTGCTATTGACAGGCTCGAAACCGAAGTAAGCGCCAAAGAAGCTATAGAGGTTATGAAGGCCGTAGTAAACTTTGCGCGGGTTGAAAACCTTGCAGAGGCTAAAATAATAATGAAGTGGTTTGACATGTTTATTAAAACCAAACTCAAATGATAAAGACGGGTGATAAACAAGTCTTTATTGATTGGGATAAGTTTGTAGATAATATGAACCGGGCAGCGCCGGTACACGCCGAAACCCCGCTGCAAAAAGCTGACCGAATAGCAATGTTGGAATTGCCGGGCAATGAGGAACTATGGTTTAAAGAATATTTTTCAAAGTTATATACTGCCGAACCCGCACTATTTCATGTACTTTCAACAGAGCGGGTAGTGAGTAATCCCGAATGGTTTGAAGCGAGGCCCTGGAGCCGCGAACTTTCAAAATCAGGGCGTACCATGATGGAAGCCATATACCTGGCCTGCACGGGTAAAAAGTTCAACATCATTTTAACCAGCAATAATTTTGATAATGCCAAACGCCTTTTAAAGCCATATAAAAGCATACTGGAACGTAACGACCGGCTGATAAACGACTATGGCGAACAGCAAAGCTACGGCGATTGGAGCGAAGCCGAATTTATAACTAAACAGGGTGTAGCATTTAGGGCGCTGGGTGCCGGGCAGTCGCCACGCGGTACGCGTAACGATGAGATACGCCCCGACATGATTATAGTGGATGACTTTGATACGGACGAAGATTGCAGAAACCCCGACATCGTGGAGCAAAAATACGACTGGTTGGAACGCGCTTTGATACCTACCCGGTCAATCTCAACCCCGCTGCTCGTCATATTTTGCGGTAACATCATTGCTGAAGATTGCTGCATGTTACGCGCTATGGCCGTTGCAGATCACTACGAAATTGTAAACATCCGGGATGAACACGGCGTAAGTACATGGCCGTCAAAAAACACCGAAGAAAAAATAAATATATCCCTCCGCTTTTTAAGCTACAAAGCTATACAGGGCGAATACTATAACAACCCAATAACCGAAGGCAAGGTATTTAAAGCAATCCATTTTAAAAAGATGCTGCCCTTAAAGCAGTATCGCTTTTTAGTTTCGTATTGTGACCCATCGTACAAAAGCGGACGTAAATCCGATTTCAAGGCCGTTGTATTAATGGGTAAGTACAAACAGGAATACCACGTCATTCATACCCGCTGCGCACAAACCACAACCGCCCAAATGTTGGAGTGGCACTATGAAATTATGAGCATGGTTAACGCCGAAGTGCCGCTATACATGCTGATAGAATGGCCGTGGATTGACGAGCCGCTAAAGCTTGAAATACAAAAAGCCAACAAGCGCACCGACCAGGCATTACCGTTAAAAGCAGATGAGCGCAAAAAGCCCGAAAAGTTTTACCGGATTGAAAGTTCATTGGAGCCGATAAACCGCAATGGCCAGCTATTTTTTAACGAAGCCGAAAAGGATACTGAAGACATGAAATACATGGAGGCGCAATTTAAGGCACTAAGCCAAACCAGCCGCGCACATGATGACGGCCCCGATGCGGTTGAAGGGGCAAAATACATTGTAGATAGCAAAATAGTAAACAACACCAGCGGCATAACGGTGATAGCCGCAACCAAAAACGCAAAACGAGTATAACATGGCATTTATAGTAAAAGCAGATTTAACCAGCATCATCTACGAGGAGGACATAGATGTAATTACCGAAAGCAACGATGCGATAGTGCAAAACGCCATTGACGTTGGCATAGCCGAAGCGTACACCTATTTGGCTAAGTTCGATATACCAACCCTGTTTGCCGCAGTTCCACCATTCCGTGACCCTGTACTATTCGAAAGCTGCAAAGCAATTGCCGTATGGTATTTAGTGAAGTTATGCCCCGCCAATCAGGATACCAAAGAAATAACCGAAGGTGCACGGGTAGCCCGTGCATGGCTAAAGCGCATACAGGACGGTAGCGCTGTACCCTATAACTGGCCTTTGGCCCCCGTTGCCGATTTAGATACTTTTTTCCATGTAGCCAGCTTTCCAAAACGCATCAATAATTTTTAATCCATGTCTAAAAACAAAAAGAGAAACCCGCCTGCCACACGGACAAACGTTAGCAAAGGCGCTTCTATTACCAAAGGCGTTTCTGTCAGCAAAGCTATCGCGCAAAGCAAAGGCCCAAACGCACAGCTAACCAGTACTAAGCTTGACATAAGGCAGATAATTCGGCAGCCGCTTGACTTGCTTAAATGGCGCAATGCCACGCGGGTAGCCGAAAGCATAATGATGCCACGCCGGGTATTGTTGTATGATATGTATAGCGATGTGGTGTTGGATGCGCATGTTATCGCCGTGATAGGCAAAAGGCTGGATGCTATACTTACTGCCAAATGGCAATATGTTGATGCCGAAGATAAGCCAGTAGACGCGGTTAATCAGTTGCTTGATAGCATTGGCTTTGCTGATCTGCTTTACGAAATTGGGCTTAGCATGTTTTGGGGATACAGCATGGTTGAATGCAACATCTATCAGGACTATGACGGGCGATGGCAAATGACGGCAGAGCAATACAACCGCAAACACATGCGCCCCGAGACGGGCATGATAGCCTACGACCAAAACGGTGACCAGGGCTTTAGCATCCGGGAGGGCCGTTTCGCTTATACCGTGTTAGAGGCAGGCAAGCCCCGTGATTTAGGTTTATTGATCTCTGCTTCGATGTACGCCATTTTAAAGCGTAATGACATTAGTGATTGGGCAAACTTTGTTGAGGTATTCGGGCAGCCGATATTAGACGCGGAGTGGGACGGCTTTGATGAAGATCAACGTATGAAGCTGCTTGCAGCAATTACCGCTATGGGTAATAGCGGTAAGTTGGTAAGGCCAGCCGGTACAAAGGTTACGGTATTGCAGGATAAAGGCGTACAAACAGGCCAACTACAGGACGGCTTTGCCAATTTTTTAAATAAGGAAATCAGCAAGGCGTTATTAGGTAGTACTGAAACTGTAGAAAGCAGCGACACCAGCGGCTACGCTCAGTCCGAAGAGCACGGCCAGCAGGATGATAAAAAAAGCAGCAAGGATTTAGATTTTGTACGCCGTACCCTTATCAGCAAGTTCACCAAAATAATGAAGGCCTTCGGGCTGCCTGTTGATGGCGGTAAATTCATTATTCCCGATGCCAGTACAGCCATTGACCCGGTGGATGCATTCAATATGTTTGTGCTGATGGATTCACAAATAGGCATGCCGGTTGATCATGATTTTATCTATGAATTTACCGGAATGCCAAAACCTGCGGACTATGACGCGCAAATGGCAGCAAAAAAGGCCGCTACAGACCTGCAAACGCAACAAACGGCACAAACCGACAACGGTAAACTTGCAAATACCCCCCCTGCTTCGGGTGCAAAAAACGTGGAAAGTGTTGACGGGAAAGACATAAACCGGGCTGGCCTGGTGCCAAATAAAAGCGCAAAGCTGGCATTAAAACTACTTGATTTTTTCGGCTGGCCCCATCAGTAACGGGGCCAATAATCCTTAATAATCTATACAACGAATGCGCCTGCGGGTGCGTTGAAAATGATGTTATAACCCTTGCCGATGGTGATGATGTGCAGCTACCCGACTGGTTAAATGACTTCTTACAATCAATCCATGACGGTGATTTACAACCGGGGCAAATTGACCCTGATTATTACGACCATGTTGCTGACACCCTTGTAAGCGCCGCTGCCGAAGGCTTAGGGGGCAGTACTTTCGGCGCGGCTGACTACCGCAATACACTAAAGGCGTTTTTAGATCAAAACATATACGCCTTTAGCGGCGCAAAGTCGCTTTATATGTTGGAGCAATACCGGAACTTTTTAACCGATGAAACCGGCAAGGTATTAAGCACTTCGGCATTTATAAGTAAAGTGGCCGATTTAGGGACTATAGATGACATAAACCATCTTAAAGCCGAAGGCGACAGCGCAATAGCATGCGCACAGGCTGCGCAAAGCTGGCAGGGGTTATTGGCGTTCGCTGCTGTTGAATACCGTACAAGCGGCGAAAGGGTTTGCCCAATCTGTGCCCCATTAAACGGCCTCGTGTTCTCCATTAACGATCCGCGATTGAGGACTATTTATGTGCCCAATCACTTTTTTTGTCACTGCCTGTTTTTACCCGCAGCCGGGGACGCACAGCTTAGCCCCGACGATGAAGTTACCAATAAGGTAAAAGCGGCATCCTCAAAAATGCAGCCTTATTTTAAAAGGAATGTAGGGCAGCAAAAACTAATATACAGTGATAAGCACCCCTATATAAAAAGTGTCGGGGTTGACAAATTAGCCGAACTGGATGCAGAGAAAAACTATGGCATGCGTTCGGGCGAAAAGATTTATGCTAATGATGATTTGCCAAAGTTTAAACCATTAGCCGATAAAGACGCTGCTAATGCCTGGTGGCAGCAAATGGCAGGCAGCCAGCGCGGAAACTTCGATTTAAAAGCAGTTGATAATATATCGGTAACTTTTGATAATGAGTTTAGGAACCATGTTTTAGAAGATAACCGCGATGATCGTTTCAGATTTTTAAATCAGTTAAAGCAACTTGTTCAAAGCCCTGACGAAGTTTGGGCGAACAGGCAAAAAGGCGTAGTAAACACCATATACATTAAATATTTTGAAAATGCGCCGATAGCTTTAGTCGTAGAGGCCGATAAAACTGTGAGGGCATTAACCATGTATGAGGTTAAAAAAGGGGGAGAAATAAACTATAAAGCTTTGAAAAACATACGTAAGGGGGCATTGAAATACAAAACCGTTAAAGCTAATCCCTGATCTGGACTTTCGGGCCAACCAGGGGACTTTAACGGCTATTGATATACAAATATAATGGATAGTTCGCAATTCGGGAAATATAATTTAACCACAGCTAAAAGGCTCGACGCGTATTTCAACAATAACGGCCCTTTAATGGTGGTTAGGGAAACGCTCCGTTTTATCAATAACAACTTTCAGATGCAGGGTTGGAACGGTTCAACTTTTCAGCGCTGGAAAAGCAACAAGAAAGGCACCCGCATTTTATTTAAAAGCGGCGACTTAAGCCGGGGCTTTAACTATGAATTACGCGGTAACGGCGATGTTTTATTTAAAAATGAAATGCCTTATGCATGGGTTCATAACAATGGCTTTAACGGTAAGGTAACCGTCCCGGCGCATAAACGGTCAAAGTATTTGAGAGTAAGAAAATCATTAACTAAGATAGGCAAAATTGATGTTAAGGAATTTACGCGGATTATGAAAATAGACCAGCGGCAATTTGCCCCAACAGAAAGCAGCCCCAGCCCGATATTAGAAGCCGATATAACAAAATGGCTAAAAAAAGATATAGAACAACTTTTTAATCACTAAAACCCATGAGTACTTTAACAATGCAAGCCATACTTGCAAACGTATTTTTAGCAGTGCAAACCCAACTAACCACGCTGCCCGAACTGCTATTTATTGACCAGGACTTAGGCCAATTGGAGTTTGACGAAAAGGGGAGCCCCGTAAAGTTTCCATGCTCATTATTTGATATTTGCGAGATAAGATATACCGATAACAGCAACGACAGCCAAATGGCCGAAGCCGTATTAGAGGTGCGTTTAGGTCTAACCGCATACGCCGCAGCCACGCACTATTACACTAATAATAGTCACCGCATAAATGCTTTAGAATACTTTAATTTAGAACTTATCAGACAAAAAGGAGGGGCCGATCTATTGGCGTTAATTGACGGCAAAATTGTGCCCGTCGAAATTGGAGCGATTGATAAAAAGGGGCAAATAACAATTTCTTTTGAACGCGATGGCGGTAGTGGAATTTGGGAA
>Ga0206855_10222_pt1 | contig 17217 bp, 9 predicted proteins | sample Alteio_BWOrgCont_51_FD_152637 | JGI IMG/M metagenome (GOLD analysis project Ga0206855, IMG submission 152637) | Enriched cells from forest soil in Barre Woods Harvard Forest LTER site, Petersham, Massachusetts, United States -... | ecosystem: Environmental > Terrestrial > Soil > Temperate forest >...
TATACCTGGTGGGGATAAGTAATTTTGAGAGAAAAAACAAAACAATACATCTTACTGCCCATTGCAACGCAACGCCCGGCGACCTGGAAGTGCTCAATAGCTCTACTTATGATGATGATGGCCCGGCGGCACAAGTAATAGGAAACGGAAAATTCCACATAATCAACAATTATGAAAAAGAACAGGCAAATGATCGTTTAAAAAAATTTGCTGCACAAAGAGGCTTCAGGTCATCCATTACTATGCCTATAATGAAATCGGGTGAAATAACCGCTTTGTTTTATTTATATTCTACCCGCACTGATCTGTTTGATGACCAGGAGATCAGGGTACTGGAAGAGGTACGCGGGGATATTTCATTCGCATTGGACATTTTTGAAAAGGAGAAACACCGGACGCAGGTAGAGGAGAAGATAATACACAGCGAACAACGATTAATACAAGCCCAGGCCATTGCCCATGTGGGCAGTTGGGAATATGATTTCTCAACCGGAGTTGTAGTGTGGTCTGACGAAGCCTGCCGGATCTATGGGTTTCCACCCGGAGAAAATAAACAAACGTACCAGTCGTGGGTATCCCGTATCCATCCCGAAGATCTTGATTTTGTAATGCGGATAACAAAGGCTGCGGAACAGGCAATAAAGAGTTCTGCTTTTTACCATCGTATTGTACGGGATGACGGAACTGTGCGGCAACTTTTTTCCGAGGCTCATTTTGAATTTAATAAAAAAGGCGAACCAACCGGGCTGTATGGCGTGGCGCATGATGTAACCAGCATGAAAGAAGTGGAAAAAGCGTTGGGGCAGTCTGAAGCCAACCTTGCCATGATCATGGACCTGATACCCCAATCTGTTTTTGCCAAAGATTATAGCGGGAAGTTTATTTTCGTAAATAAAAGTTTTGCAAATCTTCATGGGTTTACGCCAAAAGAAATGACCGACAAATCAATCAGAGATACAATGCCGGTAAAAAACGAAGTTGACTATATTTTGAATCAGGACCAGGAAGTGATCTCGTCTGGTGAAACTAAAATAATACCCGAAATGCCTTTTACGGATCACCAGGGAAACCAACGGTTTTTCCAGGCTGTAAAAGTTCCGTTTACAGTAGCAGGCACCAACGAAAAGGCAGTATTGGGAGTTGCGACGGATATTACCGAACAAAAACAGGAGGAAACAGAACGCGCAAAAATAGTGGCCGATATTATACAGCGCAATAAAGACCTGGAACAGTTTTCTTATATTGTGTCGCACAATTTACGGGCGCCTGTAGCCAATATTATGGGCATAGCAGAGGTTGTTACGCTCCCCGGCCTTAGCAGGGACGATGAAAAAGGATTTATGGATAACCTTTCCGTTTGCGTAAAAAAACTGGATGATGTTATCCTGGACCTTAATTATATTTTGCAGGTAAAGCAAGGTATGAACGAACAAAAAGAACCGGTAAAATTCTCCAAACTTTTAAGTGATATTATACTAAGTATTGGCAATATAATATTGATGGAAAATGTGGTAATCAGGAGCGACTTTTCAGCAATTGACGAAATGGACAGTATTAAAAGTTATCTCTACAGTATTTTTTACAATCTTATTTCAAACAGCATTAAGTACAGGCGGCTTGGGGTGCAGCCGGTCATTGAAATTTCGAGTAGTAAACAGGATGGTAAAACAGAACTTGTCTTTAAAGATAACGGCCTGGGTATAGACCTGCAAAAAGAAGGTGATAAAATATTTGGCCTCTACAAACGGTTTCATACATCGGTGGAAGGCAAAGGGATGGGATTATTTATGGTTAAAACCCAGGTGCAAACGCTTGGCGGCACAATAAACATCGTAAGTGAAGTGAATAAAGGAACAGAATTCAGGATACAATTTTAAAAAAGACATAATGACAATGCTGAAAAACAACTTACCGGATTTTATAGTAATTGATGACGACCCTATTAACAATCTGATCTGCCATAAAATAATCCAACTGACCATTCCGGGATCGGTGATATATACATTTACAGAACCGCAGGATGGACTGGATCATATCCAATCAAACTATCCGGGAAATGACGGGAAAAAGGCAATTCTTTTTCTTGACATCAATATGCCGGTAAGCGGCTGGGAAGTATTGGAAATGTTCGAAAAATTCCCGGATTCAATTAAAGAGCAGGTGAAAATATTCATGCTGTCCTCTTCTGTAAACCCGCACGACAAAGAAAAAGCAAGCGCTAACGCCCATGTGACCGGCTATATCTCAAAATCATTATCGCAGGAAAAGTTGCAGGCGCTTTTTCCGCAGTTTTTGTAGAAAACCAGGAGTGGTTCCATTTACGATGTTTAATATTGCGCTAATATAACTGATGGGCGTTACCCGCATTCGATGGGCGTTGCCCATCGCTGACATATGCCACCCTTTCAGGGCTACCCGAATTTTCTTTTGTCAATGAGTATTGTGAATTATAAGTATATTTTAGCAAACAGAGGGCTTATGAATCAGGCCGAATAAAATAATTTCCTACCTTCAATATTCAAATCAAATCAAGATTGATTTTTGACTTGCAATGGAAGTTGACAAAAGCGAAACAGAGCTGTTGCAGCGGGCGCTGGATGAATGGGAGCAGGAAGGCAGGCTCACCAATGAGCAGGCTATGAAGCTCAAGGAAAGCATAGTAATAAAACAAACAGACCGCAGGCAAGTAGCGCAGTATTTTTTCTTTATCGCACTGTTTTGCATATTGCTGGCATTCGGGGCAATTTTTATCAATGAAAAATTATTAGAGAAGATAAAGGTTTACTTCTCGTTGACAGATGTAACTATTGCAATAATTACTGCCATACTATCCGTTTTATGGTTTTGGTATGTTGGTAAAAAGAGAGACAGGGTGAGCGCTGCGGCTTATGAGCTTTACATGGTTTTAGGCGGCCTTTCGGTACTTACTTCACTTATCTATTTCTGCAAGCAATTGGCCGCAGATACCACCTATACGCTGTTTCTATCGTTATCTTTTATTATCCTGGCCCTGCTCTCCGCGTTGTTCCGGTCAAAGGCCCTGTGGATAGGGGCTATTGCAGCGTTTATTGGCTGGTTTGGCACATTCAGTACGTCATATAGCACAGACAATTTATTCCTGGGCATGAACTACCCTATGCGTTATACCGCGTTCGGCCTTATGATATTGCAGATGGCATGGCTGCAAAGGTTTGTGAAGCCGTTATTCTTTACTCTTCGTATCACCTATACCACCGGGCTTATCCTGTTTTTCACCGGCCTGTGGGGTGTTTCCATATTTGGCAATTACAACACTTTGGTGGGCTGGCAGCAGGTGCGGCAGATACATGTGCTGGCATACTCCATAGTGTTTGGCGTGGCCGCCGCGCTGTGTTTCTATCTCGGCATCAGGTATAAGGATGAGCAGGCAAGGGATTTCGGAGCGCTGTTCCTCCTCGTAAATCTTTACACCCGCTATTTCGAATACTTCTGGGATTCCATGAATAAAGGCATCTTCTTTTTAATACTCGCCATTACCTTCGGCTTCGCGGGCTGGTGGCTGGAACGGAAAAACGAAGGGAGGCGGAAGACAGGGCGGTAAGATGTTACCCTACGCTTTTATATCGAATCGGAATGAATTAGTGCATTATTTACACTTCGATTTGGCAGGATAACAAACTTCAACGTGTCATGGTTCGGCGAGGCTGCCAATGACAGAATAACTATTGAGCTATACGACTATATACACTAATTAATGCTATGCAAAGCCCTTAACAATGTTATATTTGCTGACGATTTTTAAAGGCTATTTGTTTAACCCAACAACTTCTTAACTCCTCAACTCCTCAACTTCTCAACTTCTCAACTTTAGACAAAAAATGCGCTACGTACTGGAAGTAATGTATGATGGTACCCGGTTTCATGGTTCCCAGGTGCAGGGGAAGCAGGTAACCGTGCAGCTTGCTATTAATGATGCGTTGAGCGCATTGTTTCGTATGCCTGTACTATCTTATGGCGCCAGCAGAACGGATGAAGGCGTACATGCGCTGTGCAATTACTATCATTTCGATGTAGCGGAAGAAATAGATTTCGACCTGTTCTATAAATGCAATTCCATACTGCCGGGGGGTATTGCAGTGAAGAAAATATACAAAGCCATTAACCCTGATTTTAACACGCGTTTTGACGCCATCAGGCGGCAATACAGGTACAGGATCTATGCTAAGAAGAACCCTTTTTTGCTCCATATGGCGCTATACTACCCTTATACCCTTAACCATGATCTGTTGAACGAAACTGCCGCGATAATACTAGAGCAGGAGCATTTTGAATCTTTCTCCAAACGCAATGCCCAATCCAAAACCTTTACTTGCACCATACACCAGTCTTTCTGGGAACAGAAAGGGGAAGAACTGCATTATGTGGTGGAGGCCAACCGTTTTCTGCGGGGCATGGTGCGCGGGCTTGTAGGTACACAACTGCACATAGCCCGCGAAAAAGGAACAGTAGCTGATTTCCGGCAAATAATTGACAGCAGGGATTGTACCAAAGCCTTTTTTGACGTGGCCGGGCATGGGCTATACTTGGAGAACATCACTTATCCGGATGGATTGATGGTGGAAATAAATACAAGGAAGTGAAGGCATTAGTATTTCGGCATTGCTTTTTATACATTTGTGAAATTTGTTTTCTGCTATGAATTGTAAGACGGGCATTAGTATATTTTTCATCGCTTTTTTTATCTGCGCCAATACCTGCTATGCTGGCGACAAGAATACCGGTAAGTACCCTACCGCCGTATTGGTGCAGCTTCGGTCGGAGCATAACAGGATACTGGCATTAACAGAAGCAAGAAAATATGCGATGGTAAATGAGGTTACGCAGGATGCCCTGGAAGTGGTAAAACATTTTAAACTTGACTTCCACGATAACTTCAACTATTGCCCTGTATATTACTATATAGACACTAATGCCGACCTGGTAAAGGATAAACGCTTCGATGACATATTATTTAATGAAGACGGCTCCCCTGTTAAGAACCCGGTCATTAACAGTAATAGCACAGATTATGTTGTTGTTTATTACGGACAAGCGTTATCGCAGGCAAAGAATATGTTGGTGGAAACAGACACGAGTAAATATACTTATGATCCAGAGCCGCCGGCCGGCAAAGGTTTAGTAGTATTAAATGACAAATTCCAGCAGTTGAATTACTTTTACATATTAGGATTTGACAAAATGTCAATTAAGCACAGCAAGAGTTATAAATATGCCTATAAATCCAAACATTTCGAAATAGAATACTACCCTTTTGCGGCTTTGTTTAACAAGACTATGTTGGACAAGCACGGCCATCGCCATTATCAATCGCCAGGTAAAGAATAAATAGTATCTCCCGCATCACTTCCTGGACAAAACCAGTAGCAGTGAGAAATAATACCAATTGAACATGAAAAAGCAGCATGAAAAATCTCTCACAGAGGCGCAAAGACGCAGTTTCCCATGTTGTGTTTTAAAGCCCGCAAAGGTATAATCCAATGCAGATTTTTTATGCCTAAATGGTATAATTCCCGGCTGTTTGAAAATATACCAATAATCACCTTCCTCCTAAGTGCTTATCTTTGCACCATGCCGCACCCATCCACAAGTCATATCCTGTCCCTTTTCGGCATAGCCGCGCTCAATGATATGCAGCAGGCCGCGCAAAAGGCCATCATTAAAGAACACGATGTGCTGCTGCTGGCGCCAACAGGTTCGGGCAAAACACTGGGGTTCCTGCTGCCCATATTGCAAACGCTCAAAACCACTGTTGATGGCCCGCAATGCCTCATCCTGCTACCCTCCCGCGAACTGGCATTACAGACAGAGCAGGTATGGAAAAAAATGGCTACCGGCTTCAGTTCGGTACTCTGCTATGGCGGGCACTTGCTGCAATCGGAGATCAACAATTTCACCGCCCCTCCCACCCTTATTATAGGCACGCCGGGGCGGGTTATGGACCACCTGGTACGCGGTTCTTTCCGGGTTGACAATATCAAAACGCTTGTTTTAGATGAGTTCGACAAGTCGCTAACTCTGGGATTCAGCGATGAAATGTCCTTCATCATCGGCAAGCTGCCACACCTGCGCAGGCGCGTATTGGTATCCGCAACTACCGCAGTGGAGATACCGGAATTTACCAGGGTACAAAAACTCATTACGCTTGATTTCATATCGGATGCCACCTATGACCGGTTGGATATGAAACTCGTAATGTCCCCGATCAAAGATAAAGTGGACACGCTGTTCCAGTTACTCAGCTACATTGGCGGTGAGCCTACCCTTGTATTCTGCAATCACCGTGAGGCTGCGGCGCGCATCCATACGCTGCTCAAAGAGCAGGGCGTAATGACAGCTTTTTTTCATGGCGGGCTGGAGCAGAAGCAGCGTGAACAAACCCTCATCCGTTTCCGCAATGGCAGTGTACATTTCCTCATAGCCACCGACCTTGCCGCCCGCGGGCTTGATATGCCCGATGTACGGCATATAGTGCATTACCACCTGCCGGGTACAAACGAAGAATTTATACACCGCAATGGCCGTACCGCCCGTGTGAACGATACCGGAACTGCATACCTGATCCTGCATAAGGAGGAAGTATTACCGGCATGGATCAAAGCCCCGGCTTTGCTGGAACTACCCGTTGCGCCCCCATTGCCCCCAGCCCCTGAATGGAAGACAATATACATAAGCGGCGGTAAAAAAGATAAGCTGAACAAGACCGATATTGTTGGCTTTTTTATACAAACAGGCAAGCTGAACATAGATGAATTGGGTATGATAGAAGTAAAAGACCACCTGTCTTATGCAGCCGTGAAAAAAAATAAAGTAAATGCCCTGCTTGACGCTGTCCGCAACAAAAAAATGAAAGGGGAGAAATACAAAATAGCTTTTGCGAGATGATCTTATGCCCCGTCCGGGGTCGTTTACCCTTGACGCTCCATAGGTAACATTTATTTAAAAATGGAACCGCTATATTCTTATAAAAGTTGTATAAATTTGAATACTAAAACTGGAAAATCATGAAAAAATTCGTCGTGCTGTACCATACTCCAAAGGATGCCATGCAGCAAACCGCAAACGTTACCCCCGAACAAATGGCTAAAGGCATGGAAGCCTGGATGCAATGGGCGCAGAGATGCGGCAACCACCTTGTGGACATGGGCGCCCCGCTTATGAACGGCCAGCAGATCAGCCCGGATGGGTCAGTTAATGAAAGCCAGAAAAATGTTTCCGGCTATTCTATTTTGCAGGCCGAAAATATGGAAGAAGCAAAAGCGTTGCTGCAAGGCCATCCGCACATAAGCGGCTGGAACCCCGACAGCAGCATAGAACTACATGAGTCTATGCCTTTGCCGGGAATGTAGAAGGCAACTTAAAGATTTTGGATGGTAGAGATTCCGAACTTAACAAGTACCAACCAATTAAACTTGCCACTGCGCTATATCCTAAAACTGATCAAATTTATTTTGCAGCATTAGTAAAAAAAAGATAGCAACTGCTTTCATCCGTCATAGCCGGGTTAAATTCAAAACGGTTACTGTTAATTAACCATTAATCATTAACATAATACATCTTCAGCATTCCCTTATTTTTCGCATTTATTTCCCCTCTGTATTTACAGGTAAACTTATCTTTTACCAATTCATAAGTGGTCTGTGAAATATTTATCTTACCCGATTCGCTGCTTTGTTCCATGCGTGCCGCAGTGTTTACTGCATCGCCCCATATATCGTAGGCAAACTTCTTCATACCTACTATCCCTGCTACCACACTACCGGTATGTATTCCTATACGTATCTCAAAGGTGCTGTTGCCCAGCTTTGCCAACCTGTCTTGCATAAATGAATTGATCTCTATTGCTGCCCTTACTACATGCTCTGCGTGTTGTGGGTCTGGCGAGGGCATCCCTGCTACCGCGAGATATGCATCGCCTATTGTCTTTATTTTTTCGACATGGTACTTTTCTGTTATTTCATCAAATTTCTTGAAACAGGTTTGCAACTCATCTATCAGCGCCTCTGCATTCATGCGCTCACTTGAATTGGTGAAGTTCACAAAGTCCGTGAAAAGAACGGTTATATTATCAAAGTGCCTGGCCTTGGTGGTACCGGTGATTTTAAGTTCTTTTGCCACTTCACCGGGTAGTATATTCAGCAATAGTTCATCCGACTTTTTCCTTTCTTTCTCTGATTTCCCACGCTCTTTAACTATGAAAAATGAAAAACCAGCCAATAACAATATACACGCAACACCTATATAAGTATAGCTTTTTTGACGCTGCAATTGCACATCTGCTTTCAAGTTATCCAGTTTACGCCTGCTCTCGAACTCATTTTCCACGCCCATCCTTATGATCTTATCATTATTCTCTTTTGAGAAAACAGAGTCTTTAATTTCCCGGTAGTTATCAGCGCATTCCACCGACAGTTTATAATCTCCAGTTAGCTTGTAGGCTTGTTCCAGGTTTTCATACGCATTTTGCATCAAACTCAAGGACTGTAATTCTTTACTTATTGCGAGGCCGCGTTGCAGAAAATCAACAGCATTATGCAGCCTTGCTTTTCTGCTATTTGGAATAGTAATTGTTGGTTCCGGTTTATTCCCGGCAATTTCGTTATAGCTGGTAATTTTAGAAGATTTGGCAAGGGAATCTTTTACCAGGAACAAGTAGGCAATTCCAATATTTGTCAAGTCCGACGCCATTCCTGATTTATCATGTGTTTCCTCCTGTATTTTCAGGGCCTTCAACAAATAATCTATAGAAACAGTATAGTTTTTCTGAACGGTGTAAACATTACCAATGCATTCATACATATTGGAGATTGAATATTTCAGCCCCATTTCCTCATCCATTTTTAATGCTTTGAAATAATATTCCAGCGCATTGGGATAATCATCCTGACGATAATACACAGTCCCTATATTGCCGAGGGCATTAGCCTTGCCAATTTTATCCCCGATTTCTTCATCTATTTTTATTTGCTTAAACGTGTAATCCAATGCTCTTGGGTAATCCTTCAGGTTGTTGTATATACTACCAATGTTACCGATCACATTCGCCGTGAATTTTTTATTTCCTGTTTCCTCATCTATTTTCAAGGCTTTAAAATAATAGTCCAATGCCTTTTCATATTCTCCCAGGCGATTGTAAATAATACCGATATTGCAGGTAACTCCGGCTATGCCATTTTTATTCCCAATCTTCTCATCAATTTTTAATGCTTTCTGATAATAATCCAAAGCTGTGGGGTAATCAGATTTATAGAGGAAATTAACGCCCAGCGCATTATAGTTATCTGCAATTCCTTTTTCCCAATTCAGTTTTGTTGCCAGTTCAAGAGACTGCTGCCCATATTTTATACCTTCATCCGTATTAATTTTCCAATAACCTGATGACAAAATATTAAGCAGTTTTACTTTATTAGTATCCTCCTTTTGTTTGGGTAGTTCTTTCAGCAAGGAATCTATTTTTGCCTGCCCTTGCTTACCTGCCATAGCTTTTGCGTCGGTAGGTTTTTGGGCATAGAAGTTGCAGCAGCAAAGTGTTAACAAAATAATCAAAAAGGATGTTAAGCGCTGTTTCATCAGGCAATTATTGGCAACAAGATATAAATAGTTGTCTGTATCTCATAACCGGAACTGCAAATTTCATATGCTGCTAATATAGGGGGAAATTGGATCCGAACCAGTGGTACTAAGTAGCAAACATGGTATGCAAACACTTACCATAGCTGCTATTCCCTGCAATACATTAACCATTAACCATTAACATAATACATCTTCAGCATTCCCTTATTCTTCGCATCTATCTCACCTCTGTATTCACACGTGAACTTATCCTTGACCAGTTCATAGGTGGTCTGTGAAATGTTTATCTTACCGGCTTCGCTGTTTTGCTCCATGCGGGCTGCGGTGTTTACGGTATCTCCCCAAATGTCGTAGGCAAACTTTTTTATGCCTACAATGCCAGCCACTACACTGCCGCTATGAATGCCTATCCTTATATCAAATGATTTATCCCCATGCAGCCGCTTTCTTTCTGTAATAAACCTGATGATCTCCATTGCCGCCTGGGCCACTTTTACTGCATGGCCCTGGGATGTTTCCGGCAATCCGCAGACGGAGAGATAGGCGTCTCCTATAGTCTTTATTTTCTCTATGCCATACTTTGAAATGATCTCATCAAATGCCTTGAAACAGGTATCCAGTTCATTCACCAGTTCCTCAGGCAACATGCGTTCCCCTGCGCTCGTAAAGCCCACAAAATCTGTGAACATCACCGTTACATCATTATAAAGCCGAGCTTTGGAATAGCCTTTTTCTTTCAGCTCTTCAGCGATCTCGGCAGGTAATATATTGAGCAGCAGATCGTCTGATTTCTTTTTCTCAGTTTTCAATTCATCATGCTGTTTTTCTATTTTTTCTTTCTGGGCTACTACCTCTGTGGTACGCGCAGCCACTTCCCGCTCCAGGGTCTCTTTCTGGCCTTCTGCTATGCGCTGTTTTTCCTGCTCCTGTGCTATAGTCTGGGCAGATAGCTGTTCTACCTCCAGCAGTTTGCTTTTCAGGTTTTTATTGACAGCAGCGTAATTCCACGCAAGGTATAACGACATGAAAACGGGCATACATATTATGGCACAGGCGGTCAGGGCCAGGTATATCTGCCCTGCCACCGTATTTCCGTTTACAGAGTCGTTGCCGTGAATAATGGCGAAAACCGTGTTAGAGAGGAAGAACAGCGTGAAAAAAAGTATGCCCGCGCCTATGATCCTCGCACCCTTCACTTTTTTATAAATAGCCCGTATAGTAATTATTGTGGCCTCTACAAATACTACCAGTACCAGTGATATACATAAAATGAAGCCGTATTTATTATTGATCATTAACAGAAATGGCATAAACACACATGCAGCAGTAATGATGCGGAACCTTGTTTTTTTAACGCTGAACAGGTGATTGGTGAATCCGCTGAATGAAATACAGCCCACCGACAGCAGGATCAGCCCAATAAATGAATCTGCGATCTCGGTTTTAGGGTCAGTGGCAAACCGGTTTAAAAAAGTGAGCAGGAATGCGCCCGCCAGGCAGAAGCAGAAAATGGCAAAGTATAAATTGGAAACCACTGCGCGGTAATAAAAGTACAAAAACAGGTGCGCAATACAAAAGGCGAAAAAAAAGCCAATTAAAAGCGCACAAACAACAGACACAATTTCTGTTATTTCATGGTCGGCGATCACTGCCTTCTGCGCTTCACCTATCGCTATATTAAACCCGGTAAGATCTCTGTGTTCTATCAATGCGCTATGCCTGGCTCGGTAGTTGGCATACCGCACCGCCAGTAAATGATTGCCCGCCGTGGGTATGACAAACATAAGCGGCACTTGCTGCGGATCATAACAGACGGTGCTGTCTTTACCTTTAATGGTTCCGTAGGAGGTCAGTTTCCTCCCATCCAGGTAAACCTCTGATGCGCCGTATTGCGAGATCTTCAGCGCCAGCGGGATGCCGGTGATGCTGGTATCGGCAATAAAATGAAGCCTGAACCAGCCTATGCTGCTAAACGTATCTGCCCTGCGCCTGGCATTTTGCCTGTATCGTAAGTCTGCATTTACTATATCCCATTGGCCGTCATTATAACCCGGGTTTGCCATAGATGAATCGTCACCTTCCTGGAAACGCCAGTCCGAGATGAGATCGCGGAATGAATAGTGGTCAGTGGTAATGCTGTCTTTGGCAAGCAATAGCACATGCTGTCCCTGCTGTTGGGCATAGAGGTTATCACTACATAGTATCAGCAACACTATGATGAGGCATGTCAGAAGCTGTTTCATTCAGGCAATTATTGGCAACAAGATATAAATAGTTCCCTGTATCTCATAGCCGGGCTGCAATGCAAAGAAATACAACAATGGAAAAAGCGAAAGCCACATCGCTCTCCGCGCTGTTTCTTTCGCTCTCAATTATGGTCTCCTTCGCTGAAAAGCTATGGCGACCAATGTCGGGATGACTGGATTCGAACCAGCGACCCCCACGTCCCGAACGTGGTACGCTACCGGACTGCGCTACATCCCGAATACTGTTTTGCAAAAATAAAGAAAGTAACAAATAAACAAAATCCCGGCTACACATAGTGCTAATAAAAAAGCAGCCGTCACCGGCTGCCTTTTTATTATTGCTTACTAAATACGGCATTTATTCCACTGTTATCTTAGCTACATACTTACCATGCTCGCTGAAGGCGGAGAGGAAATAAACGCCAGCCGCAGCGTTTATGCTCATATCAATTGCGTGGTTGGTAGTGTTGGTAAATTCTTTCACTTTCTCACCAACAATATTGGTAATGATAAAATGAACTTCCTCATTTATATCCGATGAAAGGTTTATGGTGAATGCGCCTTGGTTTGGATTTGGATATACATTTAGCGCAGTTATACCCTGCACAGTTTGCTGCACACCGGTGGTATTGCAGGCGCTGTCTGTAAGTACCGTATCTGTGAATGCTACAGATGCAGTACCGCACATATTCGAGACAGTATAAGTTACTATAACTATACCCGGAGTAATAGCTGCAATATCACCCGCATCGTCCAGCAATATATCATCGTTCGATTTAGACCATGTGCCACCGGGAATATCAGCGTATAAAGAAGTGTGCTGGTCGGGGCATAAACTGGATAAACCGGTTACTGTTCCGGCTGAGGGTACAGTATTTACACTTACGGTATAAAGAGCAGTTGTGGAACCGCATACATTGGTAACCGTATAGCTGATATTATCCAAGCCTCCGCCTGCTCCCGTAACTACGCCGCCTGCCGATACGGTTGCCAGGCTGGTGCTGCTGGCCCAAACCCCACCGGTTGTTGCGTCCGTCAGCGTTATGGTATTACCCACGCATACATTTACAGCGCCGGAAATAACACCCACCACAGGTACGCCGATCACATCAACAACATGCCGGGCATGTACGGTACCGCACGAGTTAGTGACCGTATAAGTATCCGTTGTGCTGCCAAGCGATACACCGGTTACCACTCCCCCGGCAATAGTGGCAGCGCTGCCGCTGCCGCTCCAAACGCCGCCTGGCGACAGGTCGGTCAGGGTTATTGTTGACCCGATACATACACTCGATGCACCCGTAATAGTACCGGCAACAGGGGCAGGATTAACTGTAATAACTTTTGTTGCCGCCGATACACCGCACATATTGGTAACCGTATAAGAGATGAGAGAAGTACCGCCGGTAACGCCCGTTATTATCCCGCTGGCAGAGCCGATAGTGGCAATACCGGTCGAAACACTGCTCCATACGCCGGTGCCGCTGCCTGTTGCATCGCTGATGGCCGCCGTTGCTCCGGGGCATAATACAGGGGGTATCCCGGTAATGGCGCCCGAACTCGGGAACGGAACAACAGTTACCGTTGTAGTAGTGGCCGCTGTGCCGCAGGCATTGGTTACCGTATAAGAAATAACCGAAGTACCCCCGCTGGAACCTGTTACCGAACCTGATGTGCCAACTGAAGCTATACTCCCGCTGACGCTGCTCCATACCCCGCCCGGTGATGGGTCTGATAAGGAGATAGAGGAACCGATACACACATTGGAAAGCCCGGTGATAAACCCGGAAGAAGGAGACGTGGAAATATGGATGGGATAGGACGCAGTGGCTGTACCGCATTCGTCGGTAACGGTATATTGGATAGTATCTATGCCCAGGGCTGCTGCGGTAACAAGGGAGTCGAAAACAGAAGCTGTAGCATTGGTGGCGCTCCATACTCCGCCGGCCACTACGTCGCCTAATACTACCGGCGTGCCAAAACAAACAGTGGCGCTGGCCGGCCCGGTAATGGTACCGGCTGTTGTGGCCGGGTTTACCGAAACGGCAAATGTAGCGGTAGCAGAGCCGCAGGAAAGCGTAACCGTATAGCTGATCGTTTCTACTCCCGCAGAGACGCCGACAACTTCGCCATAGGGGTTTACAGTCGCGTAACCAACCGTGTTATTCCATACGCCGCCGGCTGTAAAATCAAACAAGTTAATAGAGTCGCCGGCACAAACGGAAGTATATCCGAAAATGGATCCAGCATCGGGAGTAAGCACAATGGTTACCGGTAAATAAGTGGATGCCGTGCCACAAGCGCCCGTTTGGGTATAAACAAGCGTATCCATACCTACGACAGCGCCGGTAACCGCGCCGCCTGCGGTTACAGTGGCGTTTGTATTGGTGAGGCTCCAGGTACCGCCGCCCACAGCATCTGTAAAAGGAGTGGCAGACCCTACACATACCGTTGACGTGCCGGTGATAGTGCCGGCGCTTGCAAACGCGTCAACCGTAACAGGCATAGAGACATTGGTAGTGCAGCCCCCGCTTGTATAGGAATAGCCTATGGTGTCAACCCCGCCGGTAGTTCCGGTAACTGTGCCGCCTGATGTAATAACGGCTGTTGTATTGGTCAGGCTCCAGGTACCGCCCGTTGGCGCATCCGTATAAGTAACCGGAGTACCCACACAAATACCTGAGGGGCCGGTTATAACACCAACAACAGGTACCGCATTAACCGTGAGTACGGTGGTTACAGTAGTGGTAAAACAAGTATTGGAAACGGAATACCTGATGGTATCAACACCGGCGGAAACACCATCAATAATATCCGAAGATCCTGTAACGGGAGCAGTAACGGAAGCGCTTGAGTTACTAACGCTCCATATACCGGCGGCAGGAGTAGCATCAATAAAAGTTGCAGTTGATCCCGCACAAATACTGGCCGCGCCACCGGAAATAGGAGCGACAACAGGCGCGGCAATCACGGTAACAGCTACTGATACTGTGGTTGTGCCGCAGGTATTTGAGACTGCGTATTTTATGGTATCTATGCCGGCAGATACCCCGTTAACAAGGCCATTGGAGGAACCGCCGATAACTGTAGCGCTCGCATTGGTAGCGCTCCAGGTGCCCCCGGCGGTTACATCTGATAAAATATCCAAAGCTCCGAGGCAAACAGATGACGACCCGGTGATCGGGCTTACCGCCGGTAACGGGTTCACGGTAATGGGCATGGATACAATTGTAGTGTCTCCGCAGGCATTGATAACCGTGTATATGATCGTATCCGCTCCGGCTGACATACCCGTGACAACCCCTGTAACTGACCCTACATGCGCAATAGCGGTATTACTGCTTATCCATCTGCCACCTGTTGAATCATCGGTAAATGTAACCGGAGTTCCGATACATAAGGTTGGTACGCCAACAATAACATCAACAACCGGTACCGGGCATGGAACAAATTGCGCCAGGAATGCGTCTCCGTAATCATAAAACCCTTCTCCACCATAGACAGTCTGATAAGCCCCCGGAGTGGCTATAGCAGAAGAACTTGAAGTAGATCCGGTGATATAAACATTACTACCATTAATTGTGACTCCAAATCCGGCTTCATCTCCAATCCCGCCGAAATAACTGCCATATAGCAATGTGCCTGTGGAATTGAATTCGGAAATAAATGCATCTCCAAAACCCAAAATATCGGCGCCACCATAAGTTGATTGGTATGCGTAGGTTGTTGCAATACCGGTTGAACTGGTTGTATATCCAACCATATAAACATTTGAGGAGGCATCGGTAGTTACGCTTTCGCCATAATCATCGCCACTTCCGCCATAATAGGTACCCCATTGAACAGCGCCTGTAGGATCAAATTTTGCTAAAAATGCGTCATAAGGAATACCACCACCGCCAAATGACGGCCCGGTGGTTGTGATAGGTGAAACCCCGTTGGTAACTCCTGTTATATAAATATTCCCCGAAACATCAGTGGCTACGCCATTTCCTTCATCGTCAGAAGATGTGCTGGCGCCGCCAAAATAGGTGGACCATATAATACCACCCGCACTATTAAATCCTGCTAAAAAGGCTGCATCAATACAAGTAGGATCCATTGCAGGACCGATAGTGGAAAGGCCGGGACTGTATGTCCGTCCTGTGATAAATACATTTTCCGAAGGATCGGTTGCCACTCCTGTACCGTAATCATCGCCGGTGCCGCCAAAATAAGTAGCCCATAAAACAGTTCCTGTGCCATCATACTTAGCTAAAAATCCGTCATCCAAAGTACCAAAATCCCCTTCAGCTGTCTGGTATGCCCCTGCTGTGGCAACGCCTGATGTGGCATCTGTCTGGCCTACCATATATACATTGTTGGAACCATCAGTTGTAACACCAAATGCATATTCATCGCCCAGGCCTCCTAAGTATGTTCCCCATGTTAAGAATCCTGTGGCAGTATCAAATTTGGATAGAAAAGCGTCGTAAATTCCACCTCCGTATGCAGGCCCGATGGTCGTTATAGTTGATATGCCATCTGTCTGCCCGGTAACATATACATTTCCCAATGCGTCTGTTGCTACGCCGGTACCTTCATCATTACCACTACCGCCATAATAAGTAGCCCATCCTATAGCCCCCGCACTGGTAAATTTTGCTAAATAGACGGCAAAAGTACCTCCTCCAAAAGTAGTAAGGTAAGCGCTGCTGGTAGCTATGCCGGATATACTGTTTGTAAATCCGACCATATAAACATTCCCGTTAGGATCTGTGGCTACTGAATTGCCCACTTCATCGCCGCTGCCGCCAAAATAAGTAGCCCATGCAAGTTCGGGGTCTATAATGAGCGTACCGGTATGAGCGCCTGTTTCATAACTCAAAATATTGCCGTCCAGCTTAAAAGAACTGGTTACTTTCTGGCCGTCTTCCTGGTAGGTATTGGGCGCCTGCTCGGTAATTACCCCAAGCGGCGTTGTTGCCGTCAAACTGCCGTCATCGTTTATTTTCAGGTTATCAGCGCCACCGTATTTCAATTTTATGTCGCTGGCATTGCCACCTTGCCTTACTACAAATTCATGCTCCAGTTTCCCATTGTTTACGTAAAGCACCCAAGCAATATTGGGGTAAATGTCTTTATACGTGATCTTGTCATAAGCATGGGCCGTAGTTCCTTTTTTACTGAAAGAGGTTGCTATATAATTTTCAAAATAGGCTTCCTGCTGCCCGGTTATCACTTTGGCATCCTTGTTGGCGCCTATTAATTCCACGTCCATACGGTACATGGTATAGGTTTCATTTTTGGCATCTTTATGCTGGGATTTTGGATTCAGAGATTTTTTATTTGATGGGTTATCCGCCTTGCTGAACTGGTAATG
>Ga0206855_10224_pt1 | contig 17139 bp, 18 predicted proteins | sample Alteio_BWOrgCont_51_FD_152637 | JGI IMG/M metagenome (GOLD analysis project Ga0206855, IMG submission 152637) | Enriched cells from forest soil in Barre Woods Harvard Forest LTER site, Petersham, Massachusetts, United States -... | ecosystem: Environmental > Terrestrial > Soil > Temperate forest >...
CAATATGGGTATATTCATCAATTACTGGCAGCATCCAGTTAGAGGCTCCCGATCTGGACTATGACCCATGCCCTACAACCCATGACCCGAATAATAACCACGCCATAAGAGCAGCAGAGCGCATAGCCCGCAAGCAGATAACCTACGCAGACAATATAATAGCCAATAACTGGACAGCGCAGTATGAAGTATGGAAAAGCATAGCCGCTGACCCGGCCCTTGCAGATAGCTCTGTGGTGATTGCAGAATTTGATTCTATGGCTGTTCACAGCCGCTATAAATACCTGACCGACCTGGACAGCGCTATTGCTTTTGGTGACTTTACAGCCGCAACCGTGATGCTGGGCTACAATATAGACTCTATGGCTAATGATGAAATTGACTCAACGCAGGATGTGCAAATGGCGGATGGTACGGGAGCGGATTATATAGTGGAGAATTACCAGGCCTTCTACAGCCTGTATATGCTGTATATAGACAGCGCGCTAACAAGCAGCGACAGCCTGCAGGTGATGGCGTTGGCGCAACTTTGCCCCGAATTGAACGGTAACGTTGTTTACCAGGCAAGAGCATTGTACAGCGAGATTTACAACGACCTTAGCGGTTCGTTTAATGATGATAGTTGCCTTCATGTAGATAGCAGTTATGTGGCGGAGCGGCATAGCGCGCCATATACTATCGTTGAAAAAACCAATGATGTTAATGCACAGCAATACCAGCTATTTCCTAACCCGAATAATGGCAGCTTCATTATACAGCAAGACATACCGGACCATGAACCTGTAAAGATTGAAATAGAAGATTTATTGGGCAGGAATATTTATAAAGGACAACTCCTGTTTCCACAGCCGGCAAGTTCATTAAATTTAAACAACATTGTCCCTGATGTTTATTTATTAAAACTAACAGATAGCAATGGTAAGTTGTTTATGTTTAAATTTGTAGTCGAATAATGAAAAGAGTTCTAATTATATTGTTATTATCCTGTGCCTGTAATTTACAGGCACAGGATAATCTTATTACCACTATCGCCGGCCAGCCGGTTACTTCTTCAGGATGGGGCGGATATAGCGGGGACGGAGGTTTGGCTATAAACGCCAAACTAAGTTTGCCTTCCGGCATATGCCTTGATAAATGGAATAACCTTTACATTGCTGATGCGTTTAATAACCGGGTCCGAAAAATAGATTTGAATACAGGTATCATTACCACAGTTGCCGGCAATAGCACTCCTGGAGGTCCGGGAGCTTTTAGCGGTGATAATGGACCTGCGACAAATTCCCAATTATGGATACCAGAAGCAGTATTTACAGACACAGCAGGCAATGTATATATAGCTGATGGACTAAATAACCGGATACGTAAAATAACCGTAGCCACCGGCACTATTACTACTGTTGCAGGCAATGGAACAGCCGGATATATGGGTGATAATGAGCAAGCCACAAATGCAGAACTGAATGGGCCTGTTGGGTTGTGCTTAGACAAAGCCGGCAATATCTATATAGGCGATTATAACAACAACGTGGTACGAAAAGTAGATGCTATAACAGGTATTATTACCACCATAGCCGGAGACACGATAGCAGGCTATACCGGGGATAGCGGCCCGGCAACCAATGCGGAGATAGACGGGCCTTGCCAATTGTTTGCGGACAACACGGGCAATATTTTTATTGCCGACCAATGGAACCATGCCATACGCAGAGTGGATGCCACAACAGGTATCATCACCACCATAGCCGGGAACGGGACGCCGGGATATACAGGAGATAACGGACCTGCAATAAACGCATTACTAAACCAGCCTACAGGTATATTTATTGACGCGCAAAATAATATTTTCATAGCCCAATACCAGGATGAGGCAATAAGAAGAATTGACGCAGTAACAGGTATAATAACTACCGTAGCCGGTACAGGCATAGGCGGCTACTCCGGCGATGGCGGCCCCGCTACAAACGCAAAGCTCACCTGCTCTGATGTGTGCTTGGATAATTACGGCACTATGTATATTTCAGACTATGACAGCGACAGGATACGTAAGGTGTATAACCCGACGCTTGGCTTCGCCAATGTGAAAATGAGCCAATGTGAAAATGTGGAAATTTACCCAAATCCCGCAACAGGGAATTTTACTGTAGAACATGCTAAGGGTTTGATGCTAACTATCTATGATGTTGTGGGTAAAGAAGTTTTTACTACTTCTATTGTTTCTGACAAGCAGAACATTAATATCAATGATTTTTCGGACGGAGTTTATTTAGTTGAGTTTGTGGATCCTTTGACTGCTTATAGAATTACAAAGCGGTTGGTGATAGCGCAATAAAGAACAGAACGTACAAGTGAGTGACACAACGATGCCGATAGTAGTAATAAAGCTAAGTGCAAACCTTCTCGTTATTTGCGAATATATTTTGTCAATGATCCTTAGTAATGTCTTTTAAAAAACTGATCACTGGTTTTAATTGGTATTCCATACAGAAATAATCCTGTACGTATTGTTTTATCCTGGTTTTGTAGCCTGGATTATTTACTGCGGCAAGGGCTGTCTTAATGGCTTCGCAAATAGCTGCCGGGGTCACTGCCTCTGCGAGGGTTGCTATCTGGTTCGTTTCAAAAGGGCGCATGTACTCACTGCTAACGCCGAGGAGGTAAAGATTTTTTGAGAGGTACTCGCCGGCTTTGTTTGGAGCCATCATTTTCGATTTTATGTTGCTTTGGTCTTCCCTGGCGAGGCATACGCCTATATGCGCGTTGGCCTGGAGCGAAAGCATCTGCGCCCGTGTGAGGTAAGGAAATAGTTTTATTCTGCCTGCCGATGCGCTTTTGGCTGCAAACGCTGTTATGGCATTGCAATAAGCATTGTCTTTTATACCGGTGATGATCAATACGCTTTGTTCATCATTGGCCATATCAAATGCCTGAACCAGTTCCAGGGTGCATTGGTCGGGATTTACGGCGCCGGTATAGAGCAGTATCTTTTTATTTAAAAAACCGGCAGGTACCAACTCTTTGAAAACCTCAATATTGTTTTCTTCTTTTACAGACCGCAGGCAGGCTGTATTGAGTATGGTATAGGGCATGAACGGGAGGTGGCATCTGCCGGCCAGCCATGCCGAACGCTGGATGGATGGCGTAGCTACCAGGTCGGCTTTTTTTATATTATTTAATGCCTGCAAATTCCGGTAATTGGACAACGGCGACTTTAAAAATACGGATAACACGAAATCCGCAATTTCTAAGGCTATATATAATAATGGAATCTCTTTTTTCACGCTCAAACCGCAGATAAAAGAAAAGGGGCAGAAAGATATTATGGCAAGCGGCTGGTTTTCCGAACATAGCTTCCTGGCTCTTTTTGTGAATTTATTCCGCAGTTTCATTCTTTGGAATGTATCTGCGGAATGATGATTGCCAATAGTTTCGAGGGTAATGTTGCTGCCGAGGTCTGATTCGGAAGGAACAAAAGAATCGAAGGTGAGAATATGGATATTGTATTCTAAATCTCTTAATACCTGCGCTATCGCATATACCGGCGGGAGAAAATCCGGGTGAACTAAGGTAAGTAATAAAATATTCTTTTTGTTCATTGTTTCCGGTGAAAGATAAACGCAATCAAATTTACGGGTATTATTCATAAATCCTAAAAAGGGATTTTGCATGTATGGCCAAATACTACAATCAAACCAATGCCGTATCTTTGCAAAAACCGAAAATCGGAAATTATGGCAGAGGTACTGCAAAAAGTGGTAGAAGAGGCGCGCCAGGGAGAAGCATTTGCTCCCTTCATGGATGACCCGACCGAATTTCATAAAAAATTCTATATAGAAAGCTATGGCTGCCAGATGAACTTCAGCGATAGTGAAATAGTGGCTTCCATACTCCATGAAGAAGGCTTTGGCGCAACACGGAACTTTGAGGAGGCCGACCTTATTTTGCTCAACACCTGCTCTATACGGGAAAAAGCGGAGCAGACAGTGCGCAACCGCCTGCATACTTTCCGCAAGATAAAAGACCATAACCCAGGTATGCTTATAGGCGTTTTGGGCTGCATGGCCGAACGGCTGAAAGCGAAACTGCTGGAAGAAGAGAAACTTGTGGATATAGTGGTTGGCCCCGATGCGTACCGCAGCCTTCCCGGCCTTATCACGGAGGCGGAAGGGGGACAGAAAAGCGTAAACGTATTATTGAGCAGGGACGAGACTTATGCCGATATATCGCCGGTAAGATTAGACAGTAATGGTGTTACCGCCTTCGTGACCATAATGCGGGGCTGCAATAATATGTGTACCTTCTGCGTGGTACCTTTCACACGTGGCAGGGAGCGCAGCAGGGACGCAAACAGCATTGTAAACGAATGCAAAGACCTGTTTGAAAGGGGTTTCCGCGAGGTTACTTTACTGGGGCAGAATGTGGACAGTTATTATTACACAGACGAAAAAGGAGAGAATATAACGTTTGCCGATCTGCTCACTTTAGTAGCGCAGATTTCACCCTTATTGCGTATCCGTTTCAGCACATCGCACCCAAAAGATATTACGGATGAAGTGCTATATACAATGGCAAAACACCACAACATCTGCAAGTATATACACCTGCCGGTGCAGAGTGGCAATACCCGCATTTTGCAACTGATGAACCGCACCTACACCCGCGAATGGTACCTGAATAAGGTGAAACGCATACGCGAGATAATGCCGGACTGCGGGTTGAGTACAGATGTTATTTCCGGGTTCTGTACCGAAACGGACGAAGACCACAAGGATACGCTTTCTGTAATGGAAAACAGCCGTTTCGATATGGCGTATATGTTTTCTTACAGCGAGCGCCCCGGCACACTTGCCGCCCGACGATATACCGATGATATACCCGAAGACGTGAAGAAAAAACGGCTGGAAGAGATAATAAAGCTGCAAAACACCCACTCGCGCGAAAGTTATACAAAGGACATTGGCAAGACTTTTGAAGTGCTTATAGAAGCCAACAGTAAAAGAAGCGATAAAGACTGGTGCGGCAGGAACACGCAAAATAAAGTAGTTGTATTCCCTAAAAATAATGCCGGGCTGAAGAAGGGCGATTATGTACAGGTAAAAATAAACAACGCCACATCTGCAACCCTTATTGGAGAAATGGTATAATATGGTAACGCTTATAAAAAATAACATTGACGCTATACGCGATGCTTGCAAAAAGTATCATGTGAAGTCGTTGTACCTGGTAGGTAGCGCTACTAAAGAGAATAATTTTACGGACGAAAGCGATGTTGACTTTTTGTACCGGTTTAGAAAAGAGGATATTGAAGAAATGGAGTATGCCGATAACTTCTTTGACCTGATGTTTTATTTACAAGACCTGCTAAATAGAAAGGTTGATTTGGTAGCAGAGGAAAAGATGTGGAACCCTTATTTTATTGAAAGTATCAACAACAGTAAACAATTGATCTATGAGTCCTGAAATAGGGAAATTATTAACTGACATACTTAAATCTATTGATACGATTGAGGCACATCTTCAAAATGTTTTATCACTTTCTGTATATAGAGATAACATCATGGTAAAAGATGCCGTAGAACGAAGATTAGCAATTATCGGAGAAGCATTATGGAAAGCAGATAAACTTGACAAAACGCTTAATATTTCAAGCAAGAATAAAATTATTTCGTTGAGGCATATCATTGTTCATGATTATGATATTGTTGAAGACAGTGCAATATGGATCATTTATAAAAAGCATTTACCGGTTTTAAAAAATGAAATTCAGACAATTTTAGACACTAGTAAAAATAATATTATAGGCTAATGCTTGATGAAATAAAAAAAGAAATTCAGTATCTTGAAGAAAAGCACAAAATAAAAATCCTGTATGCAGTTGAATCCGGCAGCAGGGCGTGGGGCTTTGCTTCAAAAGATAGCGATTGGGATGTCCGGTTTATTTATATACATGACTATGATTGGTATTTATCAATAGACGAAAAGAAAGACAACATAGATACCATCCTTCCGAATGATATAGACCTTGCCGGGTGGGACATTAGAAAAGCCTTATTACTTTATAAGAAATCAAACCCGCCGCTATTAGAGTGGCTGTATAGTCCCATCATTTATAAGGACGAATATTCTCTCGCTGAAAAATTGAGAGAAAATACGAGGCTTTATTTCAATCCGAAATCGTGCATATACCATTACCTGCACATGGCCAACCGGAACTATGTGGCTTACTTTAAAGAAGGAATTGTAAAAGTAAAAAAGTATTTCTATGTGCTTCGCCCGATACTTGCATCTTGCTGGATTGAAAAAAACGGCTCAATGGCGCCAATGGAATTTATAAAACTATTAGAAGCCGAAGAATTAAGCAGTGAACTAAAAGCGGAGATCTATTCTTTACTCACAAGGAAAATGAATGGAGAGGAACTGGATAAGGAAAATCGGATACCGGTTATTGATGAATTTATTGAAACCAAGATAGCTCATTTCCAAAAGATGCTACAGGAATTTGTTTTTGAAAACCAACCCACCAACACCGAGTTAAACGCAATTTTCAGAAACACCCTTAAAGAGGCTTGGGATTATGAATTAATTCCGCAGACTATTAATAAGTAACGACTAAATACTAACTACTAAATACTAACTACTAAATACTTAAATGGACATTCAAAGTATAAAGAACAGGTTCGGAATAATAGGTAATTCCCCTGCCCTGAACCACGCATTAAATACAGCCGTGCAGGTAGCTAATACCGATCTTTCGGTGCTTATTGTTGGCGAGAGCGGGGTGGGTAAAGAAGTTTTTTCTATGATCATCCATGCCCTTTCTCCCCGGAAGCATAATCCTTTCATAGCTGTTAACTGCGGAGCTATACCGGAGGGTACTATAGACAGTGAACTGTTCGGGCATGAGAAAGGATCATTTACCGGGGCTGTGGACAGCCGTAAAGGTTATTTTGAAACCGTGAACGGGGGTACTATTTTCCTGGATGAAATAGGCGAGATGCCATTGGGTACGCAAGCACGCCTGCTGCGGGTATTGGAAACGGGCGAGTTCATTCGTGTGGGTTCATCGAAGGTGCAGAAAACAGATGTGCGTGTGATTGCCGCTACCAACCGCGACCTGCTGGAATATACCCAGCAAGGCGATTTCAGGCAAGACCTGTATTACCGGTTAAGCACGGTGCCAATACGTGTTCCTGCGTTGCGCGACCGCAAAGAAGATATACCCCTGCTGTTCAGGAAGTTTGCCGCCGACTTTGCAGAACGTTACAAGACCCAATCTGTGCAGCTTGACCCTGCCGCGCAGCAGCAATTGGTGAACTATTACTGGCAAGGAAATGTACGCGAACTAAAAAACATAGCCGAGCAAATATCCGTGCTCTCCACCGACAAGCTGATAACTACAGAGGTGTTGCAACGGTTCCTGCCGCAGCGCACTACCTCGCGCAGCCTGGCACTAATACCCTCCGCCACACCCACAGGAATTTCTTCGTCTTCTTCTTCCGATTTTAATACCGAACGGGATATTTTGTACAAGTTGTTCTTTGACCTGAAAAAGGATATGAACGACCTGAAACAAATGATATTTGACGTGGCGCACCACCAGGGTTATACGCCTGCCGACCCGGCTTCAAATTCGCTGATGCCGGTATATAATGACGGCGAGCCTTCGGGCAATAATCTTTACAATACCAATACGCCCATTCTGCTGGAGGCAAATGACCACCACGAGGATGTGGAAGAAACTTTGTTTCTCGCAGACCGTGAAAAAGAAATAATCACCAAAGCCCTCAAAAAGCACAAAAGCCGCCGCCGGGATGCCGCCGCCGAGCTGGGTATCTCAGAACGAACTCTTTACCGGAAGATAAAGGAGTATGATATAAAGGAGTGATCTTTTGTGGAATTGGGAATTGGGGGATTAGGAATTGGGATTGTTTTCTTTTTATGGAATTGGGATTGTTTTTTGATTATTTGAGTTTGCAATATCCTGTTTTCTTGAAAAAAATAATGGGAGGTTGATGGGATATGGAATGGCTGAAAGGCTTTGCTGTGGCTATTATTGCTTTTTTCGCGATTATCTCATTTGTATCGCATTGCTACGCATTTTTTGTCTGAACTATGATTGATATGATTAGAATGATTTTTATGATTTCTGGTAAGGATGGATATATGGTTTAGGTGAAATGTAACATTTTTTGTAAAAAACTATGATTTCTATTAGTTAATTGATTATCATTTAGTTAATGATGAAAAAGGTAACAAAAACTACCCAAAAGGTAACAAAAAGGTAACAAGTTGTAGCCCGCTTCTTGTTTCGCCTATGATTTGCCCCGTTAGGTGGCTGACTCTTTGTAGCCTAATAAAACAACAATACGTTTTGCGCCGTAGGCGCTGACCTTATCGTGGGATGGCTACAACAACAAATACGAGTACGCGCGAGTAAAAATGTTTCGTTCCTCAACAAGACAAACGGGGGTAATAGGCACTATAACCGACACAAAGGTAGGGTGGTTATTGATGCGTGGCAATACGATTTTTCTATTGAGGCATTGGGGATGAAATTGTGAGTAATTATTGTCCTGAACCGGAATTTATCCGCCTTCGCAAAATAGCTATGGCGGACGAAGAAGAATTTCAGGATTTACAGAATAGCACGGTAGCACCCCGATAGGAGGTGCCATGTTTGTAGCTCTTTGTATCCCTCGTTGGAAGCACCCAGTGCGGGGGTATTTAGTTTATATTATGGCAATGAAACTGAAAATGAACCGTTGTCTATAGTATATAGTCCATCTGTGGTTGTCAATCCATCAAAAGTTCCAGTTATACTTGATGATCCCAATTTTACATAATATGGAGTCGTCCCGACTGCCTCATGATAATTGCCATCGGTAGTATAATACGTTGTACTAACAGTATTCATGTTAAAGTTTACCTCTACAGATATATGTCCATAATACGTACTATATGCATCAATTTCATAGATATTATCAAGAGGTTGTGATACATTGAAACTTGACGCATACCATGACTTCCCATTTATAGTGCAAATAAAATAATCCCAAAAACTATATGCGTATGGTGTATTTTCTATTATAATATCAGGATTTTCAGGTGGCGTGCCTGATGAACCGGAAACGGTAGTAGAATTAAGCGATGAAACAATTAAATTAATTGCTAATTGCCCTGCCATAGCACCAACAAGTGGGCCACCCGCAAGTTCGCCTGCCGCAGTAGCAGCGGCAAATACGGCAAAAGCCGCTATCGCCGTCTTGGTATCAATCTGGGTGAGCATGGTACAGAATGATACAAATGAGGTAGTTGTATGTGTGGTTCTGAAATTTTGTGTGTTTATTACCTGGGGCGCATTTCCGGCTGTCAGCGTAGTAATATTTCTTGTTGTGGTTGTTCCGGTACTCCAGTTAATTGAGGATATTATTAGCTTAACACTATCTGCGAAATAGGAAAATGATATTAAAGTGGTGTCCAGGGTTCCGTTAACTGAAGCAAACATCCTGGTTACATTCTGGCTGGAATCGTAAAAGATATTTATGGTTGTGTCGTGGCGCTGTATCACCTGACTCTTAACCAATAACGGAGTTCCGGTTGCGTCAAAACTTCCATAGAAATAGTGTTTGAAATTGAGGCTATCGGTATAATACGCCTGAACAGAGTCCTGCACATTGGCAAGATTGGCGTTTACAATTATCTGCACCGAATCAATGGCTTGTTGGGGAGATACATTATTGTTGCTTTTTTTCTTTGAGCAGGCAAAAAGAGTAATGGCCAACAAAATCAATGCGCATAGTTTTTTCATGTTAGTTGGTTTTAAGTGTTTTGGATTAATGTCATTATCTCAAGCCTAAAAATAAACCCTCCCCTATATGTATTATTGAAAGGCGTGAGGCTGTTTCGTTCCCCGCAATGACACGGGTTGTTTGGTTTTGCTTTGGGATTACAAAATATTTCTACTCTGTTTTTATTATTTTCTCTGTCTTTATCTTCAAGCCATTTTCATCGCTGATAGTAAGGAAATAGAAGCCAGCGGGAATATTACTTAAATCAATAAAGGTTGCTCCTGGGATGTTTTGTAACAAGCAGCATCGGAAAAAACGACATAGGGAACTCCCCCATAAGCTGCCATACTCGGCGCATAATCTACGTTGTTGGCGCCAGGTGTAGTCGAATAACTATTCGTGGTAAAACCGGGTGCGCCAATATCTGTCCATGTTTGCGCTTTTACTAAAGTAGTAAGCGCCATTGCAAAACCAAAGGCTAATAAGTTGTAAGCTATTCTTTTCATGGTGTTTATTTTATACGTTAATGATAAGTAAAAATAAATATGAACTATTCTATTTCTTCTAAAGTCCTATTATTTACATTGCTGATAAGGCTGGTACTATTTAATGCCCCGGTTTTCTTCAGCATTTTGCTTCTGTGATTGTCAACTGTCTTTTTACTTATCTTCAGTTTATCGGCTATTTGCTTAGAGCTTAGTCCCTGCATCATCAGCGTTAATATTTCCTGTTCACGAGGGCTTAGCATAATCAAAAAGATAGATTTTCAGTTCCAAAAATAATACACAAATTCCGTTCCAAAAATATAGAATTCCAACCTCAAAAAATAATAGGTATTTATCCCTATTGACATTCTGAAAAAAATTTACTATAGCCTTTGCCGAACTCGGCAAAGGTGTACCCACACCTCCAAAAGGTGTGGAACACCTTGTGGTGCATTTTTGTGTTTTCAAGATTCAGAAATAATTCATAACTTTGAGTTACTAATAATAATTAAAATGAGAACGCTTAATGTTTCTATTTCGGATTCGGAGTATAGCATGTACGGTATAAAAACCAACAGGCTCACTTTTTCTGATATTGTAAACCTGGTAAACAGGCAGCAATTCAGAGCGCATTTAAAGAAGAGTGTTGAGTTGGCGAAAGAATGCGGCCTTTCTGAAATGACTATGGAGGAAATAGATGCAGAAGTTAAAGCAGTAAGAGAAAATGCAAAAAATCGTCGTTGATACCAATGATTGGTTTCCTCATTAGTTCAAAAGTCTTATCCTCATCTTATTATTAACTCCATTCCTACGAATGAAAAGATACAGTGGTGCATTTCTGACGAAATTCCGGATGAGTACATTGATGTTTTAGGCAGACGAAAATTCCTGAAATATCTATGGTTCATGTCTAATGCCGATATTTTATAATGAACCGCTATCAATATTACTAAAATAACATCCCCCTAACCCCCTTCGCTCATGCACATAACCCACGCGGCAAGGGGGAATTACCATCAAGAGTATTCAGCATCAACTCAACAATCTGGCAATTTTGATAGCGGTTTATTATTACTTGATGGTATTTCAAAAGTCGCTACCAGGTATAAAACCACAATAAAATTATTCATCATCAAAGACACCTCTGATAATAAATTCCTGGAACTTGCCGCTGAATGCAAATCTGATTTTCTGATAACCGGCAATACAAATGATTTCACAATGAGCAGTTTCGGGCATACTAAAATTGTTTCTCCAAAAGAATATTGGGAACAATACTGTTTTTGAGAATGGCTCATGAATGAATGTGAAAATGTGAGGAATGTGAGTAACAATGTGGAAGTGATCAATAGCAATCCCGTGATGAATGGTGCTAACGCCACCGGAGCAAAATAGTAGTAATCAGCCTGGACAACAAAACTTTTATCCCGCTTTGTTTATTCTTTATTCCCGCAAGGCTGTGAATATTTTTGTTTATTTTTGTATCCTTACTATGCGGGGAAAATATCTTTTGGGTGTGTGCTTGCCGTTGCTGCTGTGTATGCTGGCGGGATGCGGTATTTATAGTTTTTCGGGGGCAACTATTGAGGGGAAGAATATAAATATACACCAGCTCGATAATAAGGCGCGCAATGTGGTGCCGAGCCTTAGCGGTACGCTTACCGATAAGTTGCGGAGCCGGATACTGTCGCAAACGGGGCTGTCGCCGGTAACGAAGGACGACGCCGACTATGATATGACGGGGGCTATAACGAGCTACGAGGTAACGGTGACCGGGGCCACAAGCGTGCAGGTGGCGAGCAAAAACCGCCTTACCATAAGCGTACAGGTAACCTTTAAGAACCGGCTGAATGAAAAGGCCAATTTTTCACAGACTTTCACCCGTTTTTCAGACTTTGACGCATCGCAGATATTGCAAAATGTGGAGCCTGCACTGATAGAAGATATAGGAAATCAGCTTGCGGATGATATTTTTAATAAAGCTTTTGTAAATTGGTAGCCGGAAATGACCAACCAATCGTCTATAAAATACATTTCTACGCTATTAGCCAGCCCTGATACACTAACAGAGGGCGACCAGAATAGTATTGCCTTGTTCCGGCAAACCTTCCCCTATTTTGTGCCTACGCGGTATTTTGTAGCCCTTGAAAACCATAAGAAAACGGCATACTCCCCGGCTATGCTATCGGCAATAGTGCCGTATATGGGCAACTGGCAGTTGTTTTGCGATTTTCTGAAAGCGGGAACGAGCAGTTATAAATACATGCCGGGGCAAAAAGCAGCCGGGGCTTTTGAGCATAATGTGAGCAAACCGGCAAGCAGCATGGCTGACGCAAATACGGCTGCACAAGCGGTTAAGGAAACCATTGAACAAAAGGCAGCGCCCGTGCCTGCCAATGAACCGGTTGCCAAAGCCGCTGAGCAAGAGCAATCCATACCACCATTAAATTTTGCTGATAATCCATTCATAGTTTTAGACGCGGGCAGCGAATACATAAATGACCTGGTGAACAGGCAGATGGAGCAATCAGCCGCACCAGGAAACGTTGAGGTGAAGGAGGAGCAGGTTACTCCGCCTGTTGTGGAATTTATTAATGAAGCACCCCAACCAGAAATTGAAGCTGCAAGAAATATTTTTGAGGAAGCAACTACAAAAGCAGAAGAAACGATAGCAGCAAAGACAAGCGAAGTGGACGAAGTAACGCAGCCGGCAGCCCCTGTAGTTGTGGCTGACGCTCCAGTGGCGGCTCCCGCTGAACGGCATAGAGAAATTGACGAAAGGCATTTTGTACCGCTGATACCGGTACCTGTAAAGATAGTTAAAGAAGAACCGGCGATAGCTGTTGCTCCGGCCGCTATAGCAGAGGAACCTGTGGCTACAGAAACCATAGAAGAGGTTAAGGGCGAGGTATCGCAGCCAATGGGTGTAGCGCCTGCACCTGTTGTTATGGCCAATGAAGATGTGCCTGTTAATAGTGAGGCTGCCGAGCCGGAACCTGACTTCGCTGATGAAGCGGAAAGGATAGCGGCTGTAAAAAAAGCAGTAGAAGAAGAGTGGAAGCAACGGGTAGGGATAGGGGTTGCACCGGCGGCAGTGAATATGAGTGAAGAAGCGCCGGAAACAAGTGCAACGGCCATTGATGAACCGGTTGGTGAAATAACGGAAAAAACAGAGGCGGCTAATGTTGAGGAACCGGCAGCTATTGAAGAAAATAAAAACGAAGAGGTAACTGCCCCGGAAGTAAATGAAGAGATAGATCAGCGACAGGAAGATATTCCAGGCATTGTTGAAGAGCATACTGTGGTATCTGAGGAAGAAACTATTGAAGAAACCAGACCCACATTAATAGTTGAGACCGAAGAAACTGTAGTCTATGAAACTATTGATGAAGATGCATTGGAAATAATAAATGAAACAGAAGAAACAACACTTGCCGAAACAGCAGCAGACAAGCGGGACTATGACCCCTTAATATTTCCTATTTATACCAAAGATTATTTTTTGCAGCAGGGAGAAAGGGTTTCGGAAGAAATACCTTTTGAAATTAGTGAACTGAAGGATAATGATGCGGAAAGCGAGGAAGATAAATCGCTGATGGTGGTAATGAGCTTCTCGGAATGGTTGCTGCATTTTAAAAACTCTGCCGAAAAACAAATAGAAGAATCGAAAGACCAGCGTGCGCTGAAAACAATGTGGCAGAAAGAAAAGCTGGCAGCGGCTATGGAAGAAGAAAATGAAGAAATACCGGAAAATGTGTTTGAAATGGCTGTTAACTCCATAAGCAAAGAAGAAGGCCTGGTGAGCGATACATTGGCCGAAATATATATAAAGCAAGGAAAATATGATAAGGCTATAGAGATGTACCGTAAATTAAGTTTGCGAAATCCTCAAAAAAACGTTTACTTTGCGCGCAAAATAGAAGAAGCCTTAAAGGATAAACAATCATGATATCATTAATAACAATCCTCATTATTTTAGCCTGTATTGTACTGGCGTTTTTTATACTGATCCAAAACCCCAAGGGAGGCGGCCTTACCGGTACCTTCGGCAGTATGAGTTCCCAGGTAATGGGCGTAAAGCAGTCAACTGACGTTATGGAAAAAGGCACCTGGACAATGATTAGCGCCATAGGCTTTTTATGTATTATTTCCGTAATGTTTTTCCAGAAACCACAGGGTGTGAATAATAATGGCAAGGCAGTACAGCAAAAAACCTCTACTTCCAAAAAAGGATAAACAAGGCGATTTATAGTTTTCACGAAAATCTTTCATCAGCGATGGGCGTTGCCCATCGCTGATATTTTTAATTCGATGGGCGTTGCCCATCGCTAGCATATGTCGCCCTTTCAGGGCTTGTGCAACCTGCCTTATTTTGCCGATAGGCGTTGCCCATCGCTAACAGATTTAGCCCTTTCAGGGCTTGTGTTACCTGCCCTTATTTTGCCGATGGGGGATGCCCATCGCTAACATATGTCGCCCTTTCAGGGCTTGTGTTACCTGCCTTATTTTGCCGATAGGCGTTGCCCATCGCTAACAGATTTAGCCCTTTCAGGGCTTGTGTTACCTGCCCTTATTTTGCCGATGGGGGATGCCCATCGCTAACATATGTCGCCCTTTCAGGGCTTGTGTTACCTGCCCTTATTTTGCCGATGGGCGTTGCCCATCGCTAACATATGTCGCCCTTTCAGGGCTTGTGTTACCTGCCCTTATTTTGCCGATGGGGGATGCCCATCGCTAACATATGTCGCCCTTTCAGGGCTTGTGTAATTGGGTAATTGTTTAAATTTTATTATCCCTATTTTTGCCCCCGCTATGCGATTTCTTATTTTCACCACAATTTTTTTCTGTTTATCTACCTTCATCTCCTTTGCGCAGCAAAAGGAAATTATCCTTACCGGCACACTGAAAATGAACACCGGGGAAACCTTTCCTTACAAAGTGGCGCTTACAGAAACGGATGGTGTGGTGAAGGGCTACTCACTTACCTATAACGCGCCGGACGATACAAAGGCAACCATAACGGGAACGCTCGACCGGCACAACCGCACACTCAGCTTCCGGGAAACGGAAATACAATACTCGCACACTGTTCACACAAAGGCCTACATGTGCCTTATCAATGCCAGCCTGGAATATGTGCAGGGCAGCAATGGCAAGGTTTTGACCGGGCGTATAACCGGCGCAGAGGCTGATAAAACTGCCTGCACCGGCGGTAAGATCACGTTTAATAATGCGGATGAAATTGAAAATCTGTTCAGCTACCATGATAAGTTCGATACGGTAATATCTATGAAGAGAAGAGTAAAGGCAGCCCCGGATGCCAAACCGGATTATAATGAAGCAAAACCTGTTGTGGTACAACCATTAGTGACCGACAAGATCACGGCAGGGGTAGAGAAAACTTACGACTGGCATTCGGATACGGTAGTTATAGACATATGGGATGGCGGCAATGTGGACGGCGATAAAATAACCCTGGAGTTTAACGGCAAGCCATACCTGACCAACTACTACCTGGTAAAAGAAAAGAAACAACTACGCCTGCCTTTATCCGGCGGCGTGAATACCATCAGCATTTTAGCCGTCAACGAAGGCTCCGACCCTCCCAATACCGCCGACTTACTGCTTACCGACGGAACGCTGAAATATAGCATACTCGCCTACAACCCCAAGGGCATGAAGTCGGTAATAAAAATAAAGAAGGTTGCTAAGTAACGTTGACTTAGCATTTTATATTTTTCTTCTTTTTCCCGGCTATTTTTTTATCTATTGCTTTATTAATGTATTCCACGGCACTGGGCACCTTGCAGGCTGTGCCATTCGTGTCAATCGTTATGGGGCCGATCTTATTGGCTGTTGCTATCGCGTCTTTTGTCAACCCTGCTACATATGTACCTGCCGCTATCATAAACCCGTTCATGGCGCTGCGTTCCCGGTTCTTAGCGGTGTGTATGTTTTTTGCTATGCGGGCAAGCAGGCTTTTTAATGCAGGTATATCCAACTCATCATCAGGTTTTAATGCCACCAGCCCGCTAAGGGTTGCCCATCCTGCTGCTGCAATATGTTCTTCCCTGGCATCTATCCATTCCAATGCCAACTCATAACCATACCTGCTGCCTGCCGCAACCCAGGGTACTGTATATTCACTGATGTTGTTCGACACCGCCAGCTTAACCCAACTGTGCAGGTCTTTTTTAGTCATTTTTTCATCATCCGCAATTAATCCTGCCAGGTACATGGCGTCAGCGTTCTTTGTATTATAAAGCTCAAGGGACAAACCATAATCCATTTTTATTTTCTTCTGGATCGTTTTCAGGTGTTCCACCTTTACGCCAAAAAAAGGTTCTTTTACCCCGTGTTTCAGCAAAATCTTTTTTATGCTTTCACTGCCGAAAGATTTCAGCTCGGCCATAATTTCGTTTACCGTCATCATTGGTATTTATTTTTGGTTGTTATTTTGAAGAGAATTGACAATTGCTTTGGAAATTTGTGTTTCCAGTTTTATAATTTTTGGAGGTAAGGTATCTTCTCCGGCCTCAAAAAAATAATCACCCATTTTTGTTCCTCTCCGCAGATTATGGCAAAATATCTCCGACCTGTTATACCCATTAACTACTTGCGGATAAAGAATAGTAGCGCTGTAAGAAAGCTCTGTTTCATTTCTATGCGGTTCGAGCCTGCAATCTATAATGCCATCCTGCGATTCAAGCGCAAGTTCAATAATTTCGTCCATAAATAAAAAAATAACGCCGCTAAGGTAAGTGAAGATGTCAAAATAAATCCTACAATTCGATTGTTCTTTTCCATTTCTGCTTCGTTGCAAAAGTTTTTAAATAGCTTGCTATTCCCTGCCGTGGCGGGGCCTCGCA
>Ga0206855_10225_pt1 | contig 17129 bp, 11 predicted proteins | sample Alteio_BWOrgCont_51_FD_152637 | JGI IMG/M metagenome (GOLD analysis project Ga0206855, IMG submission 152637) | Enriched cells from forest soil in Barre Woods Harvard Forest LTER site, Petersham, Massachusetts, United States -... | ecosystem: Environmental > Terrestrial > Soil > Temperate forest >...
AAGGGTTATATTATTTACTTTTGCCACATGGCTAAGCCAATTATGCAACCCGACTATAAATACGCTCCGCAAGGCGATTTTTCAGACAACAAGTTCTTTGCCCGGCAATATTCCGGGCTGGCATGGCTTCGTTTCTGGTTTAAAATATTCAGGGGATATATTGCAGCCTATATGCGATTATACCGCACACTAAGAGTAAAAAAGTGTTACTATGGCCCGTTTAAGGGAGAATTCGGGCATTTCCTGGCACATAACCTGCCGTTCCTAACTTACCTGCATTCCAAAGGGGTAAAAATTTATTATTGCGGAATGGAGCTTCACAGGCCCTTTTTGGTTGATGAAAACAGGAAAAGCATTATTACCGAATACTATTCCTTAAGGGACTTTTTTGGTGAAGTAATACCACATTCAAACGATGTGGAGCCTCCGGCAGATGTACAGAAAGAGATAGATAAATTCACTGCTATAGCCAAAGCAGACAGTTCAGTTCCCTTCTGGAACATAGGAGATAAGTTTTATTACTGGTTTGTTCACCGTAACTGGCAATTGCGCGGGCCATTTATGAAAACCTATAACCTTGAAAAAGCATATAGCAGCGGAAAAGAAAAAGCCGCAGTAATATTCCCGAGAAAAAAAATGGCGGAGTACACTCCCAATAACGGTGGCCCCTGGGACTATATGGAAATTGCGCGTGTCATCAGCCCTTATTTCGATAAGGTATATATCACAGGACATCCCTCCTTAAGTGAAGAATTAAAATCTGAGGGCAAAATAGAGGTCTGCTTATCAAAGGACAATACAGTTATACTTGAAACCTGTGCCAAAAGCCAGTTAATAATTACCCAGCATTCGGGAGCAAACAATATGGGTGAGTATACCAACAACCGGGTGCTTATAATTTTCAATGGCAAACCGCCTATTGGCAGCCTGCATAATACTCTTCGGTTCAGACCTTATATAGGCACAAAGTACGACCTTGATTATGCTTTTACCATGGATGAAATAGTGGAATACGCTAAAAAATTTACCTTTAAGCAGAATTAAAGCTATTATGAAAGTACTTATTACAGGCGTTGCAGGATTCATAGGTTCAAACCTGTTGGATTATCTTATAAAAAAAACCGACTGGCAAATCACAGGTATTGACAACCTTACTACCGGTTCAGAGGCTAATATTGACGGGCAAATTGAGAACAAACGATTTTCATTCATTAAACAAAGCTGCACCGATATAAAATCGCTGAAAGAGTTTGATAAGGTTTTCCATTTAGCTGCATTGCCCCGCATTCAACCCAGCTTTGAATTAATAAACGAGCACATAGTGGCTAACCTTGTTAACAGCGTGCACTTTATTGAGGTGATGATAAAAGAACAACATTACCCCAGGTTTATATATAGTGGCTCGAGCGCCATTTACGGTACCCCTGAAAATATTCCGACTGCAGAAGATGAACCTGTAAGCTGTTTAAGCCCTTACGCTTTTCAGAAATATGAGGTAGAAAAGTACCTTGAACTTATAGCAACCCGCTATCCGCTTAATTATGTTACTCTAAGGTATTTCAATCCCTATGGCCCAAGAAGCTTCAACCCTGCAAATAAATTCAATGCGTATAGTAGTGTTGTAGGAATATTCCTGAACAAATTCAAGAACGGGCAAGAGCTTCTTGTAACGGGAGATGGCAAGCAAAAGCGTGACTTCGTTCATGTATATGACATAGCCAAAGCCAATTTCATGGCTGCAACTCACCCTGATAAGCTCAATACTGCGTTTAATATTGGCTATGGTACTACACTTAGCATTCTCGACCTGGCAAAAAAAATATCAGGTAAATATAGCTTCATAGAAAAACGCGAAGGCGAAGCAGAAGTTACTTTTGCCGACACCAGCAAAGCAAGAAAAGTTCTGGACTGGGAACCGTCGCATAACATCAACGACTATATAAAACAGGAAACCGGAAAGTAATTTATTTGATATCGTATACCCTCAGGGTATCCCTGTACTTCTCATAAAGCAGGTTCTTCTCTACTCTTGCTTGTGTAGCCATGCTATCAGGTTGAGCAATAATATCCTCGGTAATTGTTTTCATATGAAAGGCATGCAGTTTATGGTGCTGCATATAAAACAGGTCATCGCCCCTCACCTCGAAATGTTTTACGTTAGTAAATGGAAGGGTTTTATAATAGGTACCAAAAGAGTCAAATATCAGTATGCCCTGAACAGTATCATTTAAATAAAGATAGCTGTTGTATTCTGTAAGTGAAACCGGATTAACTGTAATTCCTAATAATTGGTTCAGATTCCCTGTTTTTTGAAAAGTATTCAGGTTCACATCAAACCTCACTAACTGCAATACCTGCCCGTCATATATCCACAACCCGTTATCGTGCGAAATACACGCTAGTTGTGTCAGCGGATAACCCATATCTGCCGGATTAATAGTATTACCGTTCTGGCTTAGTGTATTATCTAAGTACACTATCTGCGGGAAGTCCTTGTAGAACAACATTACTTTCATGGGGTCATACACATCTACTGCACTTATATCACCATATGTTTTATCGCTATGTGTATACAATAGTGTTCCGGTAGAACTGAACTTCTTTAAAGTACTGCCTTCGTAAACATATACATCCTGCAGGTTGTCGGTTGTAAATGAGCCTCCGTCCAGCGGAATTTTGCTAACCAATTTATAAGAAGAAGGCATTTTAAAAGCACATATACAGATAAGCCCGAGAACTGAAAAAAACATACAAATACTCTTCCAGTTACTGCTCATTATGCAACTTGCTTAATAAAAGTAAGTATCTCATCTACATATTTACGGTTGTTAGATAACCTGGGTACTTTATTTTGTCCGCCCAGTTTACCGCGTTGTTTCATCCAATCAAAAAAAGTGTTTTGAGGTACAGAACGAATAACAGGCATAATCAGTGCCATGTCTTTATACCGCTTGGCTTCATAATCTGAATTTAAAGCCTTCAGGGCTGTGTCGAATACTTCAGTGAAATAATTAAGATTTTCCGGCGGTTTCTTAAATTCAATGAGCCATTCATGCGCCCCTTTAGAATCGCCCAGCATATAAACAGGGGCTGCCGTATATTCCTCAATTAAAGCACCGGTTCGCTCACAGGCTGTTTTCAATCCTTTTTCAGCATTATCAATAATCAGTTCTTCTCCAAAAGCATTTATAAAATGCTTTACCCTACCTGTAATGGTGAATCTGAATGGGTTTATGGAAGTAAACTGAATAGTATCGCCCAACATATATCGCCACAACCCACCACTGGTAGATATAACCAGGGCATAGTTCACACCTGTCTTCACTTCGCCCAGGGTTAGTGCTACATCCCGTTTCTCTATATGTTCCATGGGTATAAACTCATAGTAAATACCATAGTCAAGCATAAGCAATAAATCATGCCTGCCGAAACTATCCTGTATCCCGAAGAATCCTTCCGAGGCATTATAAATTTCCCAGAAGTTAATATCAAGGGGCCTGAATAACTCTTTGTATTGTTCCCTGTAAGGAGTGAAGCTTACGCCGCCATGCAGAAAAACCTCCATATTAGGCCACATTTCAGCAAGATTTTTTTTACCGCTCATGGCAAGGGTATGACGAAGCAATACCAGCATCCATGAAGGTACGCCACTAAGCACAGTAATATTTTCGTTCATTACTGCCATTGCAATTTTATCCATTTTTTCCTCCCATTCACTCATAAGCGCAATTGAGAGGTCGGGTGCCCTGAAAAACTCAGCCCACAGTGGCAGGTTATCCATCACAATAGCCGAAAGGTCACCGTTACGGGCATAAATATTACCCTCTTCTTCTTTATAACTGCCTCCCAACGATAAGGTTTTACCATCGAACAAATGTGTTTCAGGATAGCTACTACAATACAATGTAAGCATGTCTTTTCCACCCTTATAATGGCATTCGTCAAGCGATTCCTGGCTAACAGGTATAAACTTGCTTTTATCTCCGGTAGTTCCTGAAGATTTGGCAAACCATCTTATTTCCCCGGGCCACAATATATTCTGTTCGCCTTTTCTAAGCCTGTCTATATAAGGCTTAAGGTCTTCATATTCGCAAATAGGCACACGCTTCTTAAACTCGGTTTCCGTTTTTATTGAGGCGTAATCATACTTCCTGCCCCACTCCGTATTTTTGGCCGAGTTTATAAGCCTGTAGAGCCATTCTTGCTGAACTTCGTAAGGGTACCGCATGAATAACTCAATCTGGTGCATGCGTTTTTTCATTAACCAGGATGCTATGGAACTTATTACCGCCACAATTTTTACAATTTATACAAAAATCATAATTTATTTCTAATAACGAAAGATTAGCCTGTTTATGCTTAAAATAAATTATATGATACTTTTGTTATAATTTATATGAATAAAAAGGCACTATATATAATTCTTGCACTGTTACTTGTAATTGCAGCGGTACTACGACTTATACATCCGTCTCAAATTCCTTACACTTATGATGAACTGAGCGCCTTAAACCGGACCCATTTCGATTCATTTTCAGAACTTGTTAATAAGGGTATCATAATCGACGCGCATCCGGCAGGGGTTCAAACTTTTCTCTATTACTGGACAAAATTATTCGGGTACAATGAATTGGTGGTTAAACTGCCTTTCATCATTTGCGGAATACTCGCTGTATACTTTCTGTTCAAAATAGGCGAGCGTTGGTTTAACGGTACCGTGGGATTGGTATGTGCTGCATTCCTTGCTACACTCCAATACTCTATATTATATAGTCAAATTGCACGCCCCTACTCCAGTGGCCTGTTTTTTGCCCTTGCCATGGTTTACTATTGGGATAAGATAATATTCAATCCATCTGAAAAGTATTACAAGAATGCGGCATTATATATCTTATTCAGTGCATTATGTGCATACAATCATCATTTCAGCCTGCTTTTCGCCGCCATTGTAGGAATAACAGGGCTTTTTTTTATGCAGAAAAAATACTTATTGAAGTATATCATCGCCGGCATTTGCATATTCGTTCTGTATATTCCGCATCTACGTATCTTTTTCTACCAATTACATATCGGCGGTGTGGGCGGGCCCAATGGATGGCTAGGCGCGCCTAAAGTTTCATTCATTCCCGATTATTTAAAGTATGTTTTCCATTTTTCAAGAAGCGTTTTTATTCTTGTTGGTGCTCTTATCATAGCAGGAATTGTTCTTTCCATAAAAAATGGTTTCACGAAGCCTGAATTCTTTGCCATATCGTTGGCATGGTTTATCATGCCCTTGCTAATAGGGTTTTGGTATTCGGTTAAGGTTAATCCCGTACTACAACCCTCCATGCTTCTCTTCAGCTTCCCTTTTTTGCTTTTGAGCCTTTTTTGCTGGCTTCCTGAATTGTCATTAAAATATACGGCACCGGTTCTTTTACTTATCTGCGTTATTAATATTTTCACGCTGATACACTCCCGTAAGCATTACACGCTCTTTTACGAGGCTCCATATGAACAATCTATCAGGCTGCATGATTCACTCATACAGGCTATGGGAAAGAATAACATTACTACACTCATACAGTCAGATGATACGGATAAAAGCGCAACAGAATATTATGTGCATAAAGACCAGGCCGATACTTCATTCTTTTGGACTGACAGAATGGGATGCTTCATTACCCACCCAAGCAATTACACAAAATTATCCCGCTTTATGCAGGGGCTGAATAAGCCATATTTTGCTTACGGGTGCACTGCCCAGTTCGATCCTATTATTTTACCCGTATTATTAACCTACTACCCTTATGTGGTTAAGAAATGGGATTTTTTTGGCGGCAGTTTTTACCTGCTCTCCAAAAAGGAAGATGCCAATACTGTACCTATTTATAGTTTCGAATCGAAAAATAATTTTGAGGGCTTTGTAAAAAACTGGCAGGAAGCAGGAGGAGAATTTCTTTGCGATACTGTATACTATTCGCCGAACCATTCTTATAAAATGGATTCGTTGCACGAGTGGGCACCATCGTTCAGTTATAAACTGAATGATATGTCGTGGGGAAAGAATGATATTATAGAAATATCATTAGAAATTTATCCGCTGGAAACCATGACTGATGTATCTATTGTATCTTCTATTGATGACAATGGCAAAACGGAAGACTGGAGAGAAACAAGAGTAACGAATTTTATACCTGACACGCTAAAGAGACATTGGGTAAAAGTTTACCATGCCATAAAACTGCAGGATATTAACCTTGCTAAAGGAAACCCTACGGTTAAGGTGTATATATGGAATAAAGGCCGGAAGAAATTCTACATGGATGACTTTACTGTGAAAACCATTAAGGGGAATCCGGTTATTTATGGCCTGATGCAAAAAATATAGAGATAATAATATCATTAATTTAACTTGCCACTCTGTTGATATTTACTTAAGTATCTTTGGATTAAAACTACGGTGAAACGTCTAAAAACCCGATATTTGTAAGGAAATTGATAACAGTTTGCTATACTTGTAATACAGTTTATATAACCTATGTTAAACATTATATTATTCGGCCCTCCCGGGGCAGGTAAAGGCACACAATCGTTAAAACTCATTGAGAAATACAGCCTTGTTCACCTTTCTACAGGAGATATATTAAGAGCTGAAGTTGCGGCACAAACACATTTGGGTAAAGAAGCAAAACTTCTTATGGACAAAGGTGCTTTAGTGCCAGATGAAATAGTTATTGGAATGATAGACACTATAATAAGTAAGCATATGGGTGGAAAGGGATTTATTTTTGACGGCTTTCCGCGTACGCTGCCACAGGCTGAATCATTAGATAAATTATTATCCAAACATGCCACTAAAATTACTTTAACACTTGCACTGGAGGTAAATAATATAGAAGAGTTGGTTCAGCGTTTAACCAAACGAGGAAAAGAAGCCGGTCGTATAGATGACCAAAATGAAGAAACTCAAAGAAAGCGGATAGAGGTATATATTTCTCAAACATTACCCCTTAAGGAATATTACAATAAACAAGGCAAGCTTAGACAGGCAAATGGCATTGGAGAAGTTGAGGAAATCTTCAACTATCTATGCGCAGAGATAGATAAGTTTATTTAAATTTTCAATTCTTTCAAATATACTCCACTCGGTATACTAAAAGTTATATTCTTAAAATGAAAGAAAGCCATGTTATTGAAAATAAACAAAATGTTTTTTTCCCTAACCTCGATGGCTTAAGATTTTTTTGTTTCCTGTCTGTTTTTCTCTTCCATAGTTTTGCCACACATTACGACTACATTAAATATAGCCATGCATATGTTTTTATTAAAGGGAGATTGCTTTCAAATGGAGAATTAGGGGTTAATTTTTTCTTTGTTCTCAGCGGCTACCTTATTACTTATTTATTAATAAAAGAGAAGGATTTTACCGGCAAAATACATATCACAAAATTCTATGCAAGAAGAATTCTGCGAATATGGCCCTTATATTTTGTATGCGTGGCATTTGGGTTTATTCTTTTTCCTGTTCTGAAAAAACTAAGCGGTACTCCCATTCTAGAAACAGCCCACCCTATTTATTACCTTGCGTTTCTGTGTAATTTTGACATTATAAAAAGCGGCCCTCCTGTTTGCTCTTCCCTTCATCTTTTATGGTCACTTTCGGTAGAAGAACAATTTTACCTCATTTGGCCCCTGGTACTGGCAATACTACCCATCAGGTATTATAAATATGTTTTTTTCGCAGTGATAACTATATCATTTGTTTTCAGGTGCTTTTATTATCAGTTGCCTGAAATGCAGATTCATACCCTATTTTGTATTTCAGATATGGCGGTTGGCGGGTTAGGAGCATATTACACCTTTAGGCAAAGTAAATTACTTTCGTCAATTAAGGGAATAAGTCGATACTTTATAGTTTTTATATACATGGCCGTTGCAGGAATTTATTTTTTCAGAAAGGAAATATTTTTCCACCCCTTTTTAGCTCCTTTCGACAGACTTGTTATCAGCATCGTATTTCTGTTCGTAATTCTTGAACAGAATTTTTCTGCCAATTCAATCTTTAAATTAGGAAAGAATAAAATACTCAGCAAACTCGGACAATATACCTATGGCTTGTATTGTTTACAAATAATTGGTATTTATATTACCCAGGAAATTCTTAATAAATTGAAACTAAATACAACCTTATGGCGGCTTATTTTCATTGAAGGAACGCTTTCTCTTGTTATTACAATTATTCTGGCATATCTTAGCTTTACATTTTTTGAAAGTTTCTTTCTTAAACTAAAACGCAGATTTACTTACATAGCACATGAATAACAAAGAAGCACTACACAAAATAAAACAGTTACTTATAATACACCCTTAATTAAAAACAGCCCCTTATTGCATTATAAGAAAATGGCATTTGTACTAAGTCTTTAATATGGTTCCATCAGAAAATTTTGGTTATTTATATATTTATTTATGGGAATGGCTTGCATTGCCTTTCTACTTGTTCGCCATACTATTCATGGGGCGTATTTATCAAATGCGAAAACAGAAAGAAGACAGTCTTTATGATTATTATCTTAAGGGGCTAGGAATCAAATTATTTGGCGGAATTGGGTTTGCGGTTATTTATTTCTACTACTATCAAGGAGGCGATACTACATCATATTATGAATCAGCCCTGGCCATGAAAAATTTAATGTTCCATTCATTTCCCGACTGGTTAAGCAACGAGTTCGGGGCAGCCAGCCCTGAAAACTATTCCAAATTTACTGCACAAACAGGCCACCCACTTCACTATATGTATTATGATCCTCAGACACTAATGGTTATTAAAATAATCACACCATTAATGATACCTTCTTTAGGTGGATATTTAATTTCAACACTACTTCTCGCCTGGCTTTCATACTCAGGACTATGGAGGCTTTTTATGGTTTTTTCAGCATACTATCCCAATCTCAAAAAATACTTTTTTATATCAATCCTGTGCTTTCCATCCGTAATTTTCTGGGGGTCGGGAATACTTAAGGATACTATTACGCTTAGTTGTTCCTGTTGGCTGGTCTATTGTATATTTAATGTGTTCATTATGAGAAGAAAGGTATTAAAGTATCTTTTTTTAATGATTCCTTTCTTTATAGTAATTCTGTTTATTAAACCATACATTATTATGGCCCTTATGCCGGGCAGCCTTATGTGGATATTTTCGCAAAGGATTTACAAAATAAAAAATGGGCTTGTACGCTTTCTTATAGTGCCGTTTATATTCCTGGTATGCTTTGCAGGAGGGTATATTTTGCTTAAATCGCTTGGAAGCATAATGGGAAAGTTCTCAATTGATAGAATATCCACCACAGCTAAAGTTACCGAAGAAGATTTAAAACAAGATTACTATGGAGGGCATTCATTCGATCTGGGAACTTTTGAAAATACCCCGACAGGGTACATGAAAATTTTCCCGAAAGCATTTATTGCAGGTACTTACCGGCCTTTTTTATGGGAAGCTGGTAATGTTGTTATGTTGTTGTCGGGGCTGGAAAATACTTATCTGCTTTATCTTACTTTCCTTATGTTCAAAAGAACAGGCATAACAAATATTTTTAAAAGATTACTTAAGGAGCCCCTTCTTTTCTTTGCTTTTTCCTTTTCAGTGTTTTTTGCGTTCGCTGTTGGGCTTACGACTTCTAATTTCGGAGCATTAGTACGGTTCAAGGTAGCTTACTTGCCCTATTTGGCATCAGCACTGTTTATATTGTCGGCAAAAACCGAGGAAGAGGCTGTTGAAGCTGATTCAACATCTGAAATATCAACAGCTGATGTCCCGGCAATGTAATAGAAATATATATGCCTTATTTTATTACTGCCCGATTATATCACTGAGCTTTTTCTCCCTGGCCTTATAGTAAGCTTGTTTGGTTTGCAGGTCAATTATACCCGGGTCGTTAGGATTATTTTTTTGAAGCGCTGCTATTTTCTCATTAATGTTTTCTTCTTTGTCCTGGTAGCTTGCAAATATCTGCTGAAGAGAAGAACGCGCATAATTTCTGGAATGTTCATTACTTCCATTTTTATAAATATTGGCAATTATTTCAATTCCTTTATTAATATTATCTTCATTGGTACATAATTTCAAAAACTGTCCGTATACCACTACGTATTCTATTTGCGATTCAAAACCAGTCATATTATCTGCCATTTGTACAAAGAAAGCACTGTTTGAATCATTACCATAGTGCGCATAAAGGTCACCAATACCTAATAATAAATATGGCTCATCGGTGTTTTCCATTTTTTTTGCGTCTTTCATTGCTTCGGCCCTGTTAGATTTCGCTATGGCGCTTAACCCTTCAGATTCTACCGCAAAAGAACTATCGCTAAGCGATCTGTTATATATATTCATTAAATCGTTGTCGTGGAAACTTTTGGAAAGCACACTTATTGCGGATGCCCTGACAAGAGAAGAACTATCACTAACGGCCATTTTCTCTAATTCTGCTTTATAATCGGGCAAAGTATCGTCAGCCAGCTTGTTCAGTGCATACCTTCTCAGGTACCAGAATTTATCGCGCAGGGCCTTAACAAGCTCATTTCTTACCCCAGGGGTTGATATGTGGTTGGCGAGTGACCTTAATGCCTCATAACGGGCCAGGTATTTTGTAGCATGTTCATATTCAAATATACGTTCATCAGTATGCACATCTTCATTTTTATAGCATAAAAGCATCTTTTGAGCATCAAAGTCAACCCAATCAGGCTTTACAGGTACAGAAAAAACAAACTTCTCCCTATTCTTCGATACGGTTATAGTATGCCTGTCTTTAGTTCCGTTATAGTAAATATCAACCATAACCGGAATCTGGAATACTGGGTTCAAAGAAAGGTCTTGGGTCTGGTTAACTTCTACCGTTAATTGTTGTGTAGCTGCATCATACGAATGTCTTACCTCAAACTGCGGCACTCCTTTGTTATAATACCATTCATTAAAAAACCAATTCATATCCTGTCCTGTTATCTTTTCAAATGCAAGTCTTAGCTGCGGTACTTCGGCTGGGCTGTATTTATTGGTTTCAAGATAAAGATGAAGCGCATCAAAAAAAGCGCTGTCCCCAACTACAGAACGAAGCATATTAAGTATGCAGCCACCCTTATTGTAAGATATAAGGTCGAACATATCTTCCCTATCCTTATAATTAAAGTCAACAAGGTTGCGCTGGGTATAGGAGTAATTAAGATATTCGCCACCATTTTTCTGCAACCACTGGTCAGCCATATCATTACCATATTTGTATTGCCTCCATAGGTATTCGCTATAGTTTGCAAACGATTCATTCAGGGTAAGATTTGACCACGATTCGCAGGTTACCAGATCGCCGAACCAATGGTGAAACAATTCATGCGATATGTCATCTTCTCCATTATCAAATTTTTCATCGATGAGCTCCCTGCGCGTATGTTGCAAAAATTCACCTAACAAAGTCGCTGTGGTATTTTCCATGGCTCCGGAAACATAATCGTGAGCCACTACCTGGTCATACTTATTCCATGGATAAGGGAATTTCAACACCTTTGAAAAGAATTCTATCATTTCCGGCGTATTGCCAAATATATCTTTAGCATATGGCGCATATTGCTTATCTACAAAATAATCTACATCTTTTCCGTGCCATGAATCGTGAATTACTGCAAAAGGGCCGGCAGCCATCATTACCAGGTAAGGAGGAATATTTAATGTCATTGACCAATGATCAGTTCTTGTTCCATCTTTATTCTCTACCGAACTAAGTAAAGCACCGTTTGATAAAGATTTGAAATCCTTTTCTACTGTCATATAAATCTCCTCGGTCATGCGCTGGTCGGGAACATCAATAGTCGGGAACCAGCAGGAATTATCCTGGGTTTCGCCCTGGGTCCATACTTCACGCGGCTTTGTTTTATCTGAATCATTTGCATTAATAAAAAACAAACCCTTGTGCGATGTTATAGCCGCGCTGCCGCCCTGTTCATCTTTCAATTCATCGGGCTTTGATGTGTAGTCGATAAACACAGTATATTCTTCATTTCTTTTATATACACGCCCCAGGTTTATATGAATTTGTTTGCCTTGGTAAGAATATTTCAACGGAGTCTTTTCTTTACCATTCACCATACTAACCTCGTGCAGGTCCATACCTTTAGCGTCAAGCACAAGTGTATCTATCGGGTAATAGTGAGGCTTAAGTGTAATGGTAGCTTTACCGTACAAGTATTTCTTCTTCCAGTCAAAACTTACTTCCAGCTTAGTATGAACCAGTTCATTTATAATTGGGGCAGCAGCCTGGTAATTAGGGAACGCTGATTTTACAGATGTATCGGGGCCTACTTTTTGAGGAGTTGCGGCTGCTATAGAATCAAGGTTAAGAGCTTTAGTAGCTATATTGCCAGGCTTTGTTTTAGCCACTTTATTTCCACCTCCGCAAGCCATTTGCAAAATGGCTACCAGTAAAATTAACAAACCTCTCTTTTTCATATCCTCATTTTAAGATTCCAAATATGATAAAAAAAGCCCTACGACTTACCATTTTAAATACATTTGCCCTATGAAAGCAATTTTAAACAATAAGGATTATACTATAACCGAAAAGCCGAACCAGCCGTTAAACATGGAAGTAAACGGTAAACCGGTAGCGCTTGATTTATTTGAACCCCGCAAAGGGTCTTTCCAAATAATATATAATTCACATTCCTATAACGCTGAATTTATAGACTATAATGAGGATGATAAACTTGTTACTTTAAAACTAAACAACAAGCTTTACGAAATAAAGATCAAGGACGATACTGATGAGCTTTTAGAAAAACTTGGTATTGGTTCTAAAAGCCATAAGGTTCAAAACATTAAAGCCCCTATGCCCGGTTTGGTGATAGAGATTAAAGTAAAACCCGGAGACAGTGTTAATAAGGGCGATGCACTATTAGTGCTTGAAGCCATGAAAATGGAAAACATTATAAAAGCCACAGCACCTGCTATAGTAAAGAAGATAAACGCAATAAAAGGTAATGCTGTAGAAAAAAACCAGGTACTTATTGAAATGGAATAACTCTTATCAGTTATACCAGTGAAATATCAAACTGAACCAGGTCAATAAACTCCTGAACCCTTTCTTCCAGCTCGTCATCAGTAAGTTCAAGCAATCGCTCGATACCAAATTTCTCTACACAAAAAGAAGCTATTGCTGAGCCAAAAATTATTGCCCTTTTCATATTATCGAACGATACATCTTTCGATTTATCTAAATAACCTACAAAACCACCGGCAAAGCTGTCGCCGGCACCTGTCGGGTCAAAAACGTCTTCCAATGGAAGCGCTGGTGCAAAGAATACCTGCTCCTTATTGAACAACAAAGCACCATGTTCGCCCTTTTTTATAATGAGGAATTTAGGTCCCATTTTCAAAATCTTTTGTGCTGCCTTAACAAGTGAATACTCACCTGAAAGCTGCCTTGCTTCTGCATCGTTCACGGTAAGAACGTCAACCATGGCAATAGTTTCAGCCAGTTCTTTTGGCATATTTTCCATCCAAAAGTTCATAGTATCCATTACTATTAATTTTGGCTTCTTGGCCATTTGCTTCATAACCTTTTGCTGAACTATAGGAGTAAGGTTACCTAACATTAAAAAATCGGCATTACGGTAACTTTCAGGCACAACCGGGTTAAATTCAGCCAATACATTTAAATCTGTAATCAACGTATCACGGGTATTCATATCAGTATGGTATGCCCCCGACCAGTAAAAAGATTTTCCGCCTTTTACAATTTCAATGCCGGAAGTATCCATGCCGCGGCGGTTAAATTCTTTTAACGTATCATCAGGGAAATCGTCTCCCACTATGGATACTATCCCCGAATTTTTAGTAAAATACGATGCACTTAAGCCTATATAGGTAGCAGCGCCGCCAACTGTTTTATCTATTTTCCCGAAAGGGGTTTTTATACTGTCAAATGCTACCGTTCCAACTATTAATAAGCTCATATCTATTATTTTGCGACAAAGATATTGGAATTATTCAGCTTGATGCCTGGCATTTTTGCAAACAGTCTGACAGCAGCCCTGTAACCAGGACTGGAATTGAATAGGCAAGTGTTTTCTGTGTTTACTGAACAATTATTTTTGAAGAAGAAATATACCTATGCTTATCGTCAAAGAACTTCAGGAAGTACATACCCGCAGAAAGATCATTCCTGGGAATTTCGCATTGAGTTGAATTACTTGAAAATGTTCTTATTTTTTCTCCCGATGAATTATACATTTCAATATAATGGCTTCCGTTAGTACTGAAAAGTACAGTAGCCGCATCTTTAAACGGGTTTGGATAAACTACTATTACATCTCGGGGTTCCAATATATTCTTTTCACCTGAAACATACCCGCCAATAATAATTACACTGGTTGGGTTTGCACCGTTAGTGTCACTAAAACTAAGTAAAACAGAATCTTTATTTGCTATTATATCATAACTAAACAGCACGCCATAATTAAATTGCCCACCTACTGAAGTAGTACCATACAGAACTGTGCCTGAACTATCTAACACCAGTGTTCCGGTTGGGTTCGCCCCGTTTGCTCCTGTAAAGTTCATTATTGGCTTTTCGGTTTTTGCCTTAGTATCATAACTAAAAAGAACTCCGTCCCCTTGCTTGCCGCCAAAATAAGTCATTCCATACAACAAGCCATTACTTGCTTCCACCAGGTTACCATAAGGTGCTTCGCCACTGGTTGAATCGTTGAAATTATATACAGGTGTATATGCTTTTGTTTTAGTGTTGAAACTAAAAATTACGCCATCGTAGTTCGTTCCGCCACTGTTGGTCATACCATATAATAAACCATCAGAAGCCTGAATTACGCCTCCGTATGGAGAGAACCCGATATTATCAGAAAGATTCACAAGAACACTATCCTTACCGGAAACAGGGTTATAATAAAACAAAGTACCTTCATAATTAGCTCCACCTTCAGGTGTCATTCCATAAATTAATCCATTTGCAGCCTGCATCAAATCACCCTGGGGGTAAGAACCAATGGTAGCATCATTAAAGTTTACAAGCACATTTTGAGTATTAGCGGTTGTGTTGAAACTGAATAAAACCCCTTCATCATTACTACCTCCATATTCAGTCATTCCATAAAGCAGGCCATTGGAAGCCTGTATCAGGCCTGAATACGGATATTGGCCATGTATGCTATCGAAACTGTAAATCGTAGTACTTGTACCCGCTGTAGGGTCGAAACTGAAAATATCACCGTAAAAATTAGTTCCTCCTAACAACGACATACCATATAACAAGCCGCTTTTTGATTGAACAAGTGAATTATTATTTGTTACCACTCCGCTGAAATTAAGTAGAATGCTATCCTTATGAGTAATCGTATTATAACTAAAAAGCACCCCATAGCCGTAATGGCCACCACTGAATGTCATTCCATACAGCAAGCCATTTGAATCAAGCACCAGACTACCGTATGGATAGGAACCGTTGTTTCCGTTAAAGTCAAAAACGACACTATCAATACCCGAAACAGGATTATAGCAGAAAAGCGTTCCATAGTTACTGTATCCGCCCTGGGTGGTCATACCATACAGTAAGCCGTCCTTCGCTTGAATCAGGCTTCCATTAGGGTAGTCGCTGCCTATATCATCAAGGCTCAGGAACATTGTAGTATCGAGGCCATTTACAGGATCGAGTGCAAATAATACACCACCATCATAATCGCCACCCTGAGCCGTCACACCATATAACATGCCATCCTTCCCTTGCACAAGTGAAGTATATACAGGATACCGCCCATGCACACTATCAAACTGGAATATCACACTATCATATCCTGTTTTTGGGTCGATGACAAATAATGTACCATCATTTGAGGAACCACCCTCATAAGTCATTCCATATAACAAACCATTAGAAGCCTGAACCAATGAACCACCAGGGTCAACCCCATCCCAATATTGAAAATTATGAAGAAGTGTATCTTTTCCGGTAGCAGGGTTGTAAGTAAAAATTACTCCATCTTTATAAAGGCTATCGCCGCCCCATTGGGTCATTCCATATAACCATCCGTTGGAAGCCTGAATTAAATTACCCGTTGGGTTTGCTCCGTTTGTGGTATCGTTATAGTTTAGAATAATACTGTCCTTCCCGGTTTTTATATTGTAACTAAAGAACACTCCATTATTCGATGTTCCTCCGCTATCTGTCATTCCGTATAATAACCCGTTAGATGCCTGGAACAAACTACCTGCAGGATACGCACCATTAGGCCCGTTAAAGCTTATAAAAACACTATCCTTCCCTGTTTTGGGGTTGAAGCAAAATGCGGTACCATAACCTTTGGTTCCACCGTACCAAGTCATTCCGTAAAGCTTACCATCTGAAGCCTGAATAAGATTACCTAAAGGGTTACCAAAAGTCAATTCAACTTTTTTTCCACTCAGGTGAACAGGAGTATTGTCATGCCCGGTTCCTACATCGTATTGGAAAATAACACCAAATCCTTTATTACCTCCGCCCGAGGTCATTCCTATTGCTTTACCGGAAGCGGCTTCTGCCCTATCACTGTTGTTTTGCCCGGCTGCACCAAATGCCGATACAAGCAGAATTACTAGAATTGATATAGTTCTTTTCACGTAAATATATTTAAACTGTTAATTGTTGAATTCAGGGAAATAAAGATAGTAATTCTATCCCACATAAATTTCTATACCCTTACACCAATAACTAAAATATCATCTATCTGTTCAATTCCTGTTTTCCAATTATCTATAAAATCAGCAAGGTGTTTTTCCTGTTCAGGCATAGGCAAAGCGCATATGTTTATAATAAGTTCTTTGAATTTTTTTGTCGTCAATTTCTTTTTTTTCTCACCTCCGAACTGGTCGGCATAACCATCAGAAAAAATATAAAATGAATCGCCATGATTCAATCCTATTTCATGCTTCTCGAAATCCTGCTCTATTTCTGAAAAGCCTCCTATCGCTCTTTTTGTTGCTTTTATTTCTTCAATTTCCCTTCCATCTTTTCTTATTATCCATATGGGGCGGTTGGCACCTGAATATGCCAACTTAGCTCCTGAAGCTAAAGGGCGTAATGCGCATAGTGCAATATCCATAC
>Ga0206855_10226_pt1 | contig 17111 bp, 15 predicted proteins | sample Alteio_BWOrgCont_51_FD_152637 | JGI IMG/M metagenome (GOLD analysis project Ga0206855, IMG submission 152637) | Enriched cells from forest soil in Barre Woods Harvard Forest LTER site, Petersham, Massachusetts, United States -... | ecosystem: Environmental > Terrestrial > Soil > Temperate forest >...
AACAGCACATGGTATTTGCTCAATGTGGCAAGGCCCATGCTAATCCCGACGGCAAGCCAAAGCAACCACGTTCTGCGGCTGTAGCGGGTAGCTTCAGAGTTTTCGGCGCTGTGGCCTACCATTAATTCAATGATAAAATAAGTTGCCACCAGCCAAAAGAACATCAAAGGGGCATCGGGTTGGTACCAGCAGGCTATGGCTACGGTAAATACGGCGCTTAAGTTCATTATCACCACGGCCCAAAAGCCGGCTTTGGCATTGAACAGTTTTTTAGTGACAAGGAACAACATCCAACTGGTGCCCGCAAACAACAGTACCGAGGCAAACCTGATACCAAAATTGGATAAACCAAAAAGCTTTATGCTTAAAGCGCCTAACCAAAAAAACAAAGGAGGCTGATCGAAATAACTGAGGTTGAGGTGCAAAGCTCCCCTGAAATAGTACGACTCGCCATTGCCTAAGCCAGTGTATGCAGCAATAAAACAACGCAGCACAAAAGTTATAATAATGAGCAGGATAGTAAATGATGCCGCGTTTTTTTCAGTGAGTTTTTTCATCGGGGTAAATACCGGGTTTGTGGGGCAAATCTCTTAAAAAAAATATGAATTATTGGGCCTTTTATTTATGGCCTTTATTTTACCCCGAAATCCATTTACCAATAAACGGTATCTTGCTGATCATCCATACCAACAAAAGCGATATAAAAAAGCAGAGCAAGGCCGTAAGCGGTATAGCGATAGCCGGTGTGCAAAGCCTGTAACTGATACTAAAATCAAAGGGAATGTCGTCGTGGAATAAATAGTTGAGTACAGGGGCACAAGGCTTATAAATAAAATCAAAAGGATCATCCAAAAAATACAAAACAAGGGCATGGCTTAAATAAATGCCATAATTATATTTTCCGGCGAAATCACGTGCGCGGATAATAATTGGCGGTACTTTAGGCATAGTAAGTTTAACTATCATAAAAATACTGGCCGACAGCATCACTACTGCCGGGTTTACCGGTTCGTAAAACATGGTGCCAGGCCATTTAGGGTAATTGGTTAACACGCGCGACCCGATCGCGATCAGTGCGACACTAAATAAAAATAACGCTATCATCCATCCGCGAAGATTTTTTATGTTAAAATCTTTAAACGCCAGGTAATGCCCGAGTACGAGGTAGCCTGCAAAACCGGCAAAATAATGCATATCAACCGAAGGGTTATAGCGTGATAAATACGGCTGAGTGATCAGCATTACCGAAAACCATACTATTAAAAAGTATAATATTTCTTTTTCGGATGCGTTGCGTACAAATTTGCCGATAACAGGTATGAAAAAATAAAGCCCGATAAGCATATACACATACCATAAATGGTACGCGGTGGCGCCAGTTTTTAACAGATGTAAAACCTGTTTCACGTGTGCCCAGGTATCACCGGTAAAGGTAACTTGTTCACTATACCATGAATACCAAACGTAAACCAAACTCCAGAAAAGAAACGGTACTATTACCCTGGTTAAACGCTTTTTAAGGAAATCACCAATCTCGTATTCCCGGTGTAACAGCAAGGCGCCCGTTATCATTACAAACACAGGTACAGCAAACCGGACTATTGCATTAAAAATATCGGCTGTCCACCAATCGGATGCTGAGACTTTCCCATACTCCGCCAGTAATTGGGCAGAACTATGCAGAACGATTACGGCATACAAGGCAATCAGTCTTAAATTGCTTATCCAGTCGATATTTTGGGGTTTTGGAGCTGGCATAAATACCGATAAAGAGTTTTTAAATAGCCTATGTTTATGATCTCCTAATATACAGCGTTATCTTGGCGGATTGAGATAGGGTTTATTCAGCTCCCTGTAATAAATCTCCAGTTCATTAAGCCTCTTTTTTTGACCGGGACGAGGGTTTATAAATATGCGCACCTTTCTGACCATGTCGTAAGCCTCTTTATAAGTCATGCTTAGCTTTATAAGGTAAGCCATTGCCATAGTAGGGCCTCTGCCAAGCCCCTGCCTGCAATGCACGTATACAATACCATTGTTCCTGATCTCCTCATCGATAAAATCAGCGCCCTGTATTAACACTTCCAGTGGCGGAGGTGTATTGTCAACCGTGGGTAAATGCAGGTATTTCATGCCCTCGTGCACGGCCTCGTTATAAGTGCTGTGCACACGCATATTTACGATAGCCGTTACGCCCAGCGCTTTTAATTTTTTTAATCCGAGCAAATTATACTGGCTGCCGATGAAAAGATGCGCAGTTACCTGGCAGCGGCTTAAACGCGGCATCCCGGCAATTACGCGGTAAATGTTATCGTAAATATAATCGCAAACCAAACCGATCCCTATAATGAACCGTTTTATTTTTTTTAACATAGTGATGGTAAAGCTACAAGTTTACTGAACACCATGTACCTGTTGTGTAACATAATCCATTGCCTGCTGGAAAGTAGCCACCCATATATCTTTATGGTTTTTTTTGAGATAGGCAAGTAAAGCTCTGTGCGACGCGGCTGGTGTGGTTATATAATCGCCGCCAACGCCATGAAACATAAAAACGCCCATTCCGCCGCTTTTTTCTACACTTTTAACAAAGGCGATCAACTCGTCACCGGTATTATTACCCTCCAAACCATAGGACGGCACCAATAGCGGGTCAAGGGTTTTAAAATCAGTAATAACTGCGTCTTTATCGCCGCCGATACGCGCATATTTAATCAGACCTGATTTTCGGAGGGAATCGACATAGGATTTGCCGCCTACCGAGGTTTCGGTACAGGGATAGGCATAGGTACGTGTCGTCTTGCCGTCGACGGCAAATAAAAAATTATTCATTGTGCCTATCTCACGTACCATCGTGTAAGGCGTATATTTATCCGCGGTTACGGGGTTGTCTTTTAAGTTTAAGCAGGGATGATACAGGGTATGGTTTGCCAGTTCGTAACCCTTTTTGGCAACCGCCCGCCATTTTGGGATATTTTCGCTGTTTAAGTCGCCCATCAGGAAAAAAGTTGCAGGCAGATGGGCTGAATCTAATTGAGGTATCGCAATATTTAGTTGCGAGTTGAGTGCATCATCGTAGGTAAGCACGATCACTGCTTTTTTATGATTCGGCCAGGTAATTTGTGGCTGCGCCTGAACCATGCTATTCAACAGTAAAAAAAATAAACTCAGCTTTTTCATGAAGTAGTTTTGAATTCATAAACATAAAGAATTTAATTAAAACCGTATTCTTTGTCTGCCAAATATTGGCCAATATTTAATCGGCCTTATATTGACAATTCGAGAATATACCCGTTATCATCAAACTTTTCAGCCAAAATTATGTATTAATATCAGACATGCGCGTCAGGTGTACCCAGTTAAATCAAAAATGCTTTTAATATGCTGCAATATACTTTTAATAAACACAGGCACTAAGCATGTGTGAACAAAGCATTTATTCAAAAAATTGAAATGACGCGATCATTCTGGGCAAAAGTTATTGGCAATCCTTCCGTTTTTTCTTTAGAGGCACGTATCTTCAATGCTATTTGCATCACTTCTGCTGTCGCGTTATTTCTTAATGTTTTTTTTAATGCCCTGCTCGGATTCACACAAATCGCCATCTTAATGGCAGCAGTATTCGTCGTGGTGATCCTGTGTTATTATTGCGCACGTGTTAAAATGATGCTGGATGGTTCTGTCATCGTATATATGATCGCCAGCAATATTCTTTTTATTGTAAACTACAAATACAATTCAGGAATTGATGGTCCCACTATCTTGCTTTTCATACTTTCTTTTTTTCTGACAATTTGTATTGTTTCAAAAAAGCAATACTGGTTTTGGATAACGCTTAATCTGGCTATTGTTATTGCATTATTTACCATTGAATACAAATACCCGGGGTCCATAATTAATACCTACCCTGATAGTAAAAGTCGTTTTATAGATTTTGGATATTCATACATTGCTGTAGTGTTTTTTGTTTTCATAGTTACTACATCTGTAAGAAAAGCTTATGATACCGAGCATAAATTAGTTAAACAAAAGGCAATAGAACTGGAATATGCGAACGATACAAAAAATAAATTATTTTCTATCCTGGCGCACGATTTACGCTCACCATTGGCATCTATACAAAATTACCTTGAGCTGCTTTCTGAAGTCGAGCTTGACGAGCATGAAAGGTTAACTATAAATACGGGGCTTATAAATGCTACCCGGAACACGCAGCAAATGCTTTCAAATTTGCTTTTTTGGAGCAAATCGCAAATGGAGGGTGTAACCGTGAACCTGGTTAAGGTAAACCTGAAAGAAGTTTTACAAAGCACATTTGATATTGAACAAGCATCAGCCATCGACAAGGGTATTAACCTCACCAACCGATTAGAAGAATTCACTCAAATTGTTGCCGATGCTGATATGCTTCAGCTAATTGTACGGAATTTGATTGGGAACGCAATTAAATTTACAGGTACCGGCGGCGAGATCGTGCTGTCTGCAGATGTCGCCGGGGATAATTGCCGTATAATTATAAAAGACAACGGCATAGGTATTCCGTATGAGCAACAGAAGGATATTTTTTCATTAAAAGCGGATTCAACATTTGGCACGAACAATGAAAAAGGGGTTGGCCTGGGCTTGGTTTTATCCAAAGAATTTACTGAATTGCAGCATGGGGCGATTGGGTTTGAAAGCGCACCGGGAATTGGAACTACATTTTATGTCAGCTTTAAATTGAATTTTCAATCCCAATAAATTTCTTGTACCTATGTGCAGCCGATTCTACTGCCTTTGCCTGAATTTTATTGAGCTTGCCAAAAGGGTTTAAAATAATCTCAACCATGTTTTTCTTTATCACACGTTTCCAGGCGCCGGCTACCTGGTTATTTACGATAATTGACGGGTCGAGAATCAGATATCTTGCCCTTCGGGCGTGTTCTAAATATTTAGCATTGATAGTTGCAATCCGGTTTTTATAGGCGACGGCAAATTCATCAAAGGCGGGAAGCAGGTGTGCTATCGGGGCTTTATTAGGAGACACACCTGGTTGCTCTTTTAGCATCCAGTAGTCCCTGTCATCAGACGTCATTTTTATAAATTCATTTTTAACTATTTCGAGGCCCCGCTTTGCATCGACGGCTGCGAGGCCGCTCCACCACGTAAAATCCTGCAAAGTGGCGGGTCCGTGGCTTATAAAATACCGGGTTGCCAGTTCGGCTAATGCTTCATCTTTTGACAAGATGCCGGTTTTTGGTACCCTGTCATCAAAAAGCGCATAAGTAAATTGCTTGCCTTGCCTGCCGCCGCTGCAAATCACCTTATCCAGTTCTGCACGCATTAGTATATGAATAAAGCGCAATTCATCGGTGGCAATACCGGCCTGGTTCAATACCCCCATAACATCGGGTCTGCTCAGCTGTTTTCCTCCTTCAAGCGCCTTTGCCAGGATATCATTACTACGTTTAAGAACAGCGCTATCCAATTGAAACCGGCGATACCCCGAGGCGCTGGATGAATTGATGCGTGGTGCTGTGAGGTCAATCATCCAGCGCGCATCTGCGGGCGTAACAAAATGCCAGGTTGGGCGCAGCACATGCGTGCGAATAATACTGCCATCGGCCATGGCCTTATCTATTGCCGCATCGTTTGAATTTTGGAGGCGAAGCCCGATGGCCCATTTAGCGCCCGCATAGTCCTGGGCCTGGATAGCGCCCATGTATTTTACCAGCTCAGCGGGATTGTTTAATGTTTGCCGCGCGATGTGCTGGTTATAAATCCGTTGTTCAGCAATATCCAGGTTCGTCATTTGTTAAGTTAAAGTGTTTAATGAACCAAATTAACAATTCATCAATGACAACAGCCTGTCAGCAGTCTCAAACCGGCCAATAAAATCGATTTTCGTGCTAAGAATCTCCAATTACTGATTTTTTGTACATGTTTTTTACAAATTTCGTCAATTATTTACACGTTTTACGCTAAAAAATGCACGTTTTGACATGTTTTTGGGCAAAAAACGCGTTGACTATAAAATTAAGTCGCTGACAATGTGCATGTTATAATATTTTTCATCTTTTTTTTCGGAGGGGGGGTATCCCGGCATGGTCATTAATCGTTTGCTTCGCGTCATTAGTCATCAGTATTTGCTTTGTGCCAGTAGTCGTTTTCGTTGGGTCAGTGACATGCCACATCGTCAAACATTGTACAGGTACCATAAAACTCAAGGATAAAAATACTAATATTTTTGGTAATAACAAATGAAAAAGCAGCCTGTTGAAAAGTCTGGCAATATTGTTTTTTACCAATATTGAAGATTATAAATATATATCTTTGATCAATATCCAATTAAACACTATGGCGCAAAAAGTAATTACCGTAAATATTAATGTGTACGAGCAAAGTGTTACCAACCGGCACTCGGCTTATGAAATAAGTTTCGTAAACAAATACCTGGATGACGGCTGGGTGATAAAAGAAATTATTCACAGCGCAACGGCAGCGGCAAACTGGACAAATATTACTTTTGTTCTCGAAAAATAAATCTATTTAGGGAGCGTTGGAATCTTTTTTTCAATAAGGGGCATTTTGCAAACCGGGCACATGCCGCCATATTCGTGTGGTATCATATCACAGGCTCCCCCGCAGGGCGTACAATAAAACGCATAACCCGCCTTAGCTTTCTGATGGCCAATAGGAATATAATTTTCCCAATACCAGGGTGTGAAATTATCGCCGATTGCAGTTAATAACAAATCTTTAAATATACTTTCTGCGTTATCACTATTTGTCATTATAATAACCGCTGTATTTTTATCCCTGAAACAAACGGAATAGTGCTGCCAGCCGTCGCCATGGCCTTCTTTAAAAAAAGCGGGGCCATACGGGGTATTAAACACACCGAAACCTAATCCGTAACTAAGCTGTATATTGTCGTTATCTGTTGTATTTACTAAGGCCCCGGGGCCGAATTGCTGGTTTGATTCGATTTTTATCTGCGGCCTGAACATTTCATTGAAGCTTGTTTTTTTCAAACCCTTTTCCTGCATTACAGCCGTATAAAATTTTATATAATCGTCGAAACTGGTTAATAATGAACCGGCCGCGTTTGGCTCCGTACGTTTATAAAACTGATATTTTTGTCCTTCTGAATTATGGCCGGATGCAAGATTATCATTAAAACGCGACTGCCAAACATAGCTGGTATTTTTCATCCCCAATGGTTTAAATACTTTTTGCCGTGCCGTCTCTTCGATATTTTTACCAGTATGCTGTTCAATAACAAATTGCAGCAGCACGATACCTTCGCCGGAATAACTGTAATGCGTACCTGGTTCATATTTAATTTTCAGCTTTTTATCTTCCTCAAAGTCTCGCGAGTTTGGGAAACCGGTGGTATGGTCAAGGCACATCCTGGCTGTAATCTTTTTATACCGTTCATCGTTTTTTAAATCATGGTAGTCACGGTATAAGCCAGGCATTTCATAGTCGGGCAGCGGTTTAGTTAAATAGCTGACCAATGGGGTGTCCAGGTCAATTACTTTTTCTTCTACCAGCTTCATTACAATGTATGCAAAAACGGCCTTGCTAAACGAGGCCGCCGATAATATCGAGGATATTTTTAGCGGCTCATTTTTTGCAGCATCAGCCAATCCAAATGCTTTTGTAAAAACAGGCACATTGTTATTAAAAACCGATATACAGAGGCCGGTTACTTTTGCCGCATGCATACGCCCGATGATATTATTTTGAAGGGAATCGATTGAAATTTTGGTGCCGCCAATTCTTGTAATTGACTGACCATAGGTACTTAATATGGAAAAGAGGGAAAGCAATAAAATGGCTTTGATTTTTTTCATTAGCTTATTTTTAAGAATGATTTATTTAAAGAAGTCCGACAAAAATATGACGATAGTTACCAGAAATTTAGGACTGAATTGATGCTTTAGGATGAGATTGATTTCATTTTGCAAGCCTGTATTCGAGCGGCGTAACGCCTATAATTTTTTTAAACACTTTGTTGAAATGGCTTTGGTCGGAAAAGCCGGTCTCATAGGCAATTTCACGAAGATCCAACCGTGTAAACTTTAATTTATCGCATGCATGTTTCACCTTGACCTGCCGTACATACTCCCCTATCGTGATATTAAATGACTTTTTAAATTCGCGGACCAAATGCTCACGCGAAACCTGCGACAGCCTGGCAAGTTCAGCTAAAGAAGGATTTGAAAAATATCTTTCGTCGATGTAATTTTTTACCTTTTTAATAAAATAAGGGTGCGCATCATTTTGTTTACTATCCCTTGAAAAACTAACTATTGCTTCTATCATCAAACCTTCAATCATCAGGGATGATAAATTATCGGGGTCCTTAAACTCTTTATACAGCCTGACGATTGTATTTTGAACAGGCGTTCTCTTTGCCTTAATGATTGCGTTTGGTTTTAAATTGGATTCAAATACTTTTTCGAGCCATTGCTCCGAAAGTTCGAGGTTAAAACAGGCTGAGGATGTTTCGTTAAAATCATTATGATGCTCGGTATTGCCCGGGTGAAAAATTATATCGCCTGCCTCGCAAATCAGATGCTTTTTGAAAGAATGTTCGGCATAATTACCGCTTAAAACATAACAGAAATAGGGGTTTTGGTGATAGTGTAAAGGCAATGAGCTTTTACGATTGTAATTTGATTCTGTTAGTATAAGACCATTTAGATTTATGGATTGATGGACGTTTCCGAAATATTGACCGCTTATAAGTTGCATTAACTGTTTGGTTTTCAATTTTAGGACAGGCAGATGCTGATAATGTTACAAAACGCTGGAAATTCGTTAATGTAAACTTTCAGACAAAAAAAGTTTGTAAATTCAACTCTCAAATACTGTTTCTGAATCAACCTTCTTTATAAACCTAATTTGTATTAATATGAAACGCTTTTTACTATCATTAGTTGCATTACTTTTTGCGGGCTACACATTTGCCCAGGACATTCCGGCGCGCTGGGATGAGCTTGTTGCCAGCGATTTCCCAAAGGCTTTGGAAAAATCGCATAAAACCTGCATTCTTCCTATCGGTATTCTTGAAAAACACGGGCCGCACTCTCCTATCGGCACCGACCTGATCCATGTTCGGGAATGGGCCAACCATGCGGTAAAGGAGGAATACGCGGTTATTTTCCCGGATTATTTTTATGGACAGATCAATGAGGCCAGACATCAGCCAGGCACTTTCGCATTGCCAAGCAAGGTGATATGGGAACTGCTGGAAGCTACCTGTGATGAAATTGCGCGTAACGGTTTTGACAAGATCGTTATCCTGAACGGGCATGGCGGCAACCCGGAGTTTTTGCACTTCTTTATGCAATCGCTATTAAACAAGCGGCATAATTATGCGGTTTATCTTTATGAAGCTAAAAATGACTCGGCATATAGCGCTGATTACCGCAAAATGCATAAATCGGATATGAGAACCGATCAGCATGCCGGGGAATCGGAAACCTCGGTGTTGTTATACTACAGGCCTGACCTGATGCGGATGGACCGGGCTACCGACCAAAGCGGCGCAAAACAAGGCCGATTGCCTTTAACTAACCTATATACGCCTATATGGTGGTATGCCGACTACCCTAACCATTACGCCGGTGAAGGCGGAAAAGCAACAACAGCGTTTGGTAAATTTATTACCGACCATGAAATTGCATCATTTGTTAAAGCACTGCAGGAAGTAAAGGCCGACACAAAAACCCTGCAGCTTCAAAATGAGTTTTACGACCGGGTGGATGGGTTAAATAAGTGAGCTGATTGGGTGAGTGGTTGATTAGGTTGATTGAGTTAGTGGTTGTTATTAAAATTTCGGTCAATCCGACTCTATTAACCATTCAGTTAATCAACTACTCACCTAGTCAACCAATCTTCCCAACTCCTTTTTTGAGAGTTTTGATTTTACAAGGTTGTAAGATTGGGTGATGTAATGTTCCCATTGCTGATTTGCGAAGACCTTTACATCTTCCACTAATATCCATTTGTAACGGGCAACGTACGGGGCGGGTATTATGCCCGGCAGGCTTGTAAGTTCACCAAATTCTTCATCTGTTACCTTGACTGAGACTTTTAAGGGGCTATCAATCGGGGTAACACAAAACATTTTTCCGCCGATCAGAAAACAAAGGTCATTACCCCACTTTATGTCTTCGGTAACTGAAGGGAGGGCTTTGCAAATATTTCTGACGGTTTCTATGTCCATTTTAATAGCAGCTAATTGGCAGTTTAATAAATTAAAAACAGCAAATTATCGTTCTATTCCTGATCAAATTTATCAAATAATAATTCCTGTGTTCCATTTTTCCAAATATCATCGCCTAACGATTTAAGCAAGTGCATGTCTTCCTCAAAAACTTTCGCGAAAATATTACAGCAATCCAGCCCCTTACCTTCTCCATAATAAATACCCATGCAATTTGAGGTTTTTGTCCGGGCGGGCTTCAAGGGGCCGTATACAACTTCGCCAGGTTCGGTGAATACTGAAGCGTTTTCCTGCATAATGTCAAGCTCCGGGGCATTGTCGATCCAAATTTCCTGGCCTGATACACGGGCATGCATGAATATCCGCCGAAATGGCAGTAATTTTATAAAAGCGTTTACGGTTGCAGGCGCAGCGTCCTGATAAAATTTAAAGCGGATAAGTTTATCGTCTGCGAGTTTTATGCAAAAGGCAGTCATAAAAATTCAAAATTTTGTTAGCTTGGTACCTATTAGGGTTTAAGCATTTATACCACTCGGCCAAACGTAAAAGACATTGCACAGAATTACTTTCCACCGGCTGCCATTGCTTTTAAATCGGTAAACGACATTGGCTGATAATCTTTCGCAGCACTAAAAAAGCCGGGAGGAACGGTTACTTCTTTTATTTCTTTTATTTCGGCGTTAATCCTTATCCCACGATTAAATGTGATGAAGCGAATGGGCACGCCGCCAAAGTCACTCACTAATTTACTTACAGAATTTGGGGGCATATCAATATCGTTGGTGACCCATATCTCGTAACTACCGCCGTTTTTCGCATCGGTCACTGTTGCTTTAGTGCAATTGTATCCATCGATCACTTCTTTTTCTGTCCCCTTTGTGCTTGTAAATTGGGGATTTGCCGCCTTTTCCTGCTCAACCTCTTCGGGCGTCATCACTACTAAAATCTTTTTGGACAACGAGGGAATATCAATTATCAGGCTATGATAATTGGCTTTAAAAACAGAAACCCCCTTCACAATTATAGCGCCCTGGTTAGTAGTTGCAGCACTTGAATCGCCCCTGAAATAGCAGGTGATCTCTTTCGGGTACTGGTCTGCGTATAGTAATTGGGTTGCACTCAACTCATAGCTTACGGTATAAGTTACGGCGCCTTCGGATATCTTTTTCTGCGCGTCTACCATGGTAAATGATACCGAAGCAATTAGCGAAAATAGAAAAGTTAAATAGGGGTATATTTTCATAAGCTGAATTATCATCGAAGTTAATTCCTTTAAAATTAAGCATATTTTAATATATCGTCAACAAATTCAACATGAGGTTTGTGCATTCAATTGCCAGAAAACACGATATTTGCCCCTCAATTAATAAAATTATTTTGGCAGATACCGCTATTGAAGCTATAGCTTCGATGTTCAGGATAGAAGGAAACGTAGTTACCGCAAGGCCATTTGGATCGGGGCATATTAATGACACCTACCGGGTTATAACCGACACGGGTAATAATTACCTGCTGCAAAAAATAAATCATTTTGTATTTAAGGATGTTCCCGGCCTGATGAACAACCTGTTAAATGTGACAAATCATTTAAAAGAAAAATTAAAAGCTATACCTGGCGCAGACCCCGAAAAACAAGTACTGACACTGGTTGAAAATAATAGCGGCGGTTATTTTTTTACTGATACAACAGGCAGTTACTGGCGGGTTTTGGTGTTTTTAACTAATACCAAAAGTTATGACCAGGTGTTAACAGAAAAACAGGCTTTTGAAGGGGGTAAAGCATTCGGCAGGTTCCAGGCTTTGCTGGCAGATATGGATAATGCCCTTATTGTTGATACCATCCCTAATTTCCATAATATTGAATACCGGCTGGCTAACTTTGATAAGGCAATAGCTGGAGATGCTGCCCACAGGCTTAACAAGGTATCTGCAGAAATTGAATTTGTTAACCAGCACAGGACAGCAATGAGCCGGATTTTGGAACTGGGAAGCGCCGGCCTGTTGCCCGAAAGAATTATCCATAACGATACGAAATTTAACAATGTTTTGCTGGACGAACATGACCATGTGCAATGTGTGATTGACCTTGATACCGTGATGCCTGGTTACGTAGCATACGATTTTGGCGATGCCATACGCACCATTATCAATAATGCGCCGGAAGATGAACCTGAGCTGGACAACATAAAGCTTAATGTCCCGTTATTTACAGCCTATACTAAAGGTTATTTGAAACAAACCGCAAAATTTTTAACAGAAGCGGAGGTGAAGTCGCTAACAGACGGGGTTTTACTTTTGCCCTATATGCAGGTGGTAAGATTTTTGACGGATTACCTAAATGGCGACACCTATTACAAGATAAATTCGCCCTGGCATAATTTACAGCGCACACAGGCACAGTTGCAATTGGTTAGGAAACTGGCAGAGGTAAAGGAGACTTTGAATAATATCGTAATAAAAACATGGCAACATGAAATGCAATAAAATTATAATTGGTTTGATATTACTTGCGTTGGTGGCGGTATCGTTTACAGGGTTTGTCAGCCGCGGCCATTCCGGCTCTGTTAACGTCAATATTGACAGCGCATTAACTGTTCCGATTGGCGGGAACACCTGGCGTTTGGGCAAGGACTCTACAGGGGGAACACTTAGCAATCAGGGGATTATGTATTGGACAAACCGGGACGTTAAGTTTACAACGTATGTTCGTTTCGCCGCCAAAGGCAAGGTGATGGTATGGCTAAATCTGAAGCAGGGAGACGGTAAAAGCCGGATTGCAGTTTCTGTATTAAATACTACTAAAGAGATTACCGTTGCAGGAAATACACCCAAAGATTATTACGTGGGGGAATGGAACGTTACAGACACCGGGTATGTTGCTATTCAACTAAAAGGCGCAGGCAAAACGGGTATTTATTATGCTGATATAAATAGCATAAAGCTTTCGGGGCCGGCCGTAAATGGAAAAATTGCTTTTGTAAAGAATAACGACGGTGATTTTTTTTACTGGGGCCGAAGAGGGCCGTCGGTTCATTTGGGTTATGTGGTTCCTGAGAAAATAAATGCCGAATGGTTTTATAACGAAGTTACCGTGCCAAAAGGAAATGATGTGATGGGTTCGTATTTTATGGCGGATGGTTTTGCCGAAGGGTATTTTGGGATGCAGGTAAATTCGCCCACCGAAAGGCATATTTTATTTTCGGTATGGAGCCCCTTTAAAACGGATAACCCGGCCCAAATCCCGGACGATCAAAAAATCGTTATGCTAAAAAAAGGCGCCAATGTACATACCGGAGAGTTTGGCAGCGAGGGTTCGGGCGGGCAAAGTTATTTGTTGTATAACTGGAAAGCCGGCAATACCTACAAATTTTTGATGCATGCCAAACCGGATGGCAATAACCATACTGTTTATACCGCTTATTTTTTTGCGCCGGAAGTTGGTAGCTGGCAACTGATAGCCAGCTTCAGCAGGCCGCAAACGAATACTTATTTAAAACACCTGCATTCGTTTTTAGAAAACTTTGACCCGGAACAGGGAACAATAACCCGTGAGGTATCTTTTAACAATGAGTGGATAGCGGACGAAAACGGTAAATGGACTGAATTGAATAAAGCCCGTTTTACGATTGATAATACCGGGATACAGGGATACCGCATGGATTATGCAGGCGGGGTAACCGAGGGTTCTTTTTATCTGAAGAATTGCGGTTTTTTTAATAACTATACGGTACGGAATACCTTGTTTGAAAAGCCGCTGACGAAGAAGGCGCCGAATGTTGATTTGGGTAAGTTACCGTAATGGCTCGTTACATTACGTGAATAGATTTTACAGGTGTAAAAAAATATCAAATCTTGTTATCTTGTAATTGCTTTCGTTAACCCAATAAGTTTGATGTTCATGATAAATATCCTAAACCGCACCTATTATCTTAAGGCAGCAATTGTTATCAATTGTATTTTATTCGGCGTTAATTGCCGGGCACAAACCTATTCGTCGGGCGACTTTGTTAAGATACCGATACCCGTGGCTGAGGGCAACAAATGGCTTGAGTATAACCAGTCGGCACTTATTCCCTTTGAGGTAAGTACAGTCAACGGTCAACTTAAAATTAGCAAGTGGAAATATATATCGACAGATGTGTACCGAATGCCCGAAGGAATGTTTCTCGCTGTAGATGAGGGTGAATTCGGAGGAGGGCTCTATTACAAACCAGATGATTCGACCAAAACCAGGTTTTATATTGATGGCAAACCTACTAGCACCAACGAAAACCTTACATATTACCGCTTAGTTTTAAAGGATAAAAATATTCCGGCTCAAACAGCTGGCAAGTATTTATCTGTCTGCGGCGGTCATGTTAAAAAGTTCTTTGTTTACCGCGATAGTCTTTATTTTATTGAAGGTATTGATCATATGGGCTTCGATAGCGGAGCGCTCTGCAAGCTCGAATGTAAAGGGGATTCTTTTAAGGTAGTGGAATTATTGACCTTCGAAGATGCTCCGCACGCGATATGCGTTTACGGAGACAAAATCCTGATTGCCACATTCAGAAATTTCTACGTTATAGAAAATTGGCATAAAGAACTAATGTTTGACCATATCTTTTGGTACGGTTTTAATCCCAATTCAATAGCTGTCGATAAAGACGAAAAAGTTTATGTTGGCATGTTTGGGTTTTATACAAAAATCGATTTGAAGAAAAGGATTATGGAACTTTACAAATATGATAAATAACGGCTCACTCCGATTTCGGACAAAATTAATAATCGAAGTCTTACATTATTGATCTATCTTGTTTTGGCTTGCTTTATCACCAATAACCATCCTTTTGCTTTTTGCACAGGGATTTCCTGGCCTGGCTGGAAGGTTGCGGCGGGTTGAAAATTCTTTATTTCGGGTGCAGTTATGGTAGCTTTTGCGGGATCAATTCCTAACGCTTTCCAGTCAATCAGGAGTTTTATGTTCACATCGTCTTTTGCCCAGCTTGCTATGGATACCAGGGCTGCTTTGTCTTTTTTGTAAATGGTTGCCGGTATTTCGGAGTTGTTGGTTTTTACCGGGTTGTTCTCCACCCAGTAGCCGATCATTTTTGTGCCTTTCATACCAAAATCATCCCAGGCTTTCCATATTGGGCGGGGGTCGGCATTATCGCTCCAGGGCATACGGTTGGTCATGCCATAAATCATTCCCCGCCATGGATTGCCACCACCTTGCAGCATTTCGCCCATGAGGCCGAATGGGATACCTGATACTTCGGTTAAAAAGAAATCGGGCGAGTTGTTTTCATAATCAAAATACTCGCCAAACCAAAGCCTGTTAAGGTATGGGAAATGTTCCATGTACAAATTGGCGCTGTTATTAAAGCCGTCGCTTTTGTCGTATTGGTTTGCCGAGTGGAGGTCGATGATACCGGGATGCCCGTCCTGTGTAAGCACGCGTTTTACACGTTTCATAGTGGTGCGGTCAAAGGCCACATCGTCCAGGTAAATACCGTCGATGCCAACATTTTGTACCAGCCAGTTCATGCCTTCCACATAATAATTATGCCAGCGGCTCATGCCGCTGTTAACGATTGCGGCGTCCTTAATTTCGGGCACATACCATGCAGCGATATAGTCATCGCCCAAATGCTCCTGCAACCACGAATATCCCCCACCTTTGCCGGCTGAGTATATTTCGTGGCCAAGGCTGCGCATGGCAAAGGTTTCGTAAGCGCTGTTGGAGAGTTCTCGTACCGTGTTGTAGATTTTTACTTTAAGCCCTTTGCTATGCGCCTCGTCAATATAAGCTTTCATGGCGTCGTGGGCAATGAAAGGATAATTGATATAAGGGTTTATCGGTGTTGCGTGATGAATATTGATTACCGTTGCCCCGGTTGCTTTAATGCTATCGATGTTATTGTATTTATGATAAAAGCGGGTGGCCCATTGAAAATCGGTATTTATAGGATGGAAGGGCGTAATCAGCAGGTTGAAATTATAATACAGCACATCGCCTTTTTTCATTTTTCGTTCGCCGCTGTAATTGTTTACCAAGACAGTATTGCCGTTTTCGGAAATATTGATGCCGCCTTTATTATCGTTTCCCCATGAAGTTGGCAGCAATAGCGGTTTCTGCAAATAAAAATTGGTGTTGAGCGGGCGCACGTAGTTTTCGTCGCGCAAGGAATATTGGAGGCCGGCGTTTACATCGCCTATCCATGCGCCGTCCTGGTTCTTATTGGCGACATCCCATTTCCATTCGTAGCTTTCGGGCCTTTTTTCGCCTTTTAAATTAAGGCCGATAATGTATTTGGCGGCTTCTTTATTAAACGGGATTTCCATGCGGATATCTTTGAGCCTTACGTCCTGTAATGCGGTTATTTTGATGGTGTAAGCCACAAAACCATCAAATTCCAGTGAGCCGGTGATGTCTTCTTTAAGATCGGCGGAGGTATTGGTTGCCGTCCATTTGACCGTGCCTGGCTGCAGTTCGGTGAACCTGACCCCTTCCGACTGCCATTTTTCTGCGCCATCCTTGTTTTCGGCTACCAGGCTTACAGGTGCATCGATCACTTGTTTGGCCTTGTCCGAAAAGGAGGTCATTTCGGGTGTAAAATAGGTTTCGATATTTTTTGGAAGGCCCGTATTATTGAGAACAACTTTGCGCCCCAATAAGGCAATGGTATTATTTTTTACAACCAGAGCAGTGTACGGCTTGATCACATCATTTTTTTGTGCGAGCGTTGAGTTTAACCAGGCGAGGCGGGTTTGTTTCCAGGGTTCATTTACACCGCCTTTTACGGCAATTGCAGCGTCTATTTTTAACCTTATCCCGATTTTTGTGTTCTCAGCATTTTTTGAGGATACAATCGCGTATCCTTCGTATGTGCCTGCGGTTGTGTTTACAGGA
>Ga0206855_10227_pt1 | contig 17106 bp, 16 predicted proteins | sample Alteio_BWOrgCont_51_FD_152637 | JGI IMG/M metagenome (GOLD analysis project Ga0206855, IMG submission 152637) | Enriched cells from forest soil in Barre Woods Harvard Forest LTER site, Petersham, Massachusetts, United States -... | ecosystem: Environmental > Terrestrial > Soil > Temperate forest >...
CCGATAGGGGAATTACCATCTTCGTTACCACTCACTACCTCGACGAAGCTGAGTATTGCAACAGGGTAACAATAATGGTGGATGGTAAAATTGAAGCATTGGATTCACCTTCAGGCCTTAGGGAAAAGTTTAATGTGAAATCTATTGATGAAGTGTTCTATAAACTGGCAAGGCAAGCAAAAAGATCTGCTGATAGCTTAAAAATAAAAAAAAGAATGAAGAATTATAAAGAATTAAATGTCTGGAAGAAGGGAGTTGAAATCGTCAAAATGACGTATCAATTATCAAGGCAAATACCTGAGCAGGAAAAATTCGGTATGATTTCCCAAATGACAAGATCAGCGGTTTCTATTCCAGCTAATATAGCAGAGGGGAGCAGCCGTAGCAGTGATAAAGACTATATGCGGTTTCTTCAAATTGCCCTGGGTTCAGCCTTTGAACTTCAAACCTATTTTATAATTGTTGAAGAAATGAAATGGGTAAAAGAAAATGAAATTGCGGAAACTCAGAAGCTTCTTGAGGAAGAAATAAAAATGATTCAGGCATTTATAAGGAAAATAGCCAGTAGCAATAAGCCAACAGCGATAAGCTAATAAAGATGAAGCAACTACTATCGTTTGTAAAAAAAGAATTCTACCAGGTTTTCAGAGACTCGAAAACACTTGTCATGCTTTTTGGTTTGCCAGTTGTACAGATTGTACTTTTTGGTTTCGCGCTTACAAACGAATTAAAGAATGCAAATGTTGTTGTGGTTGATAATGCAAAGGACCTTGCCTCGCAACAGATAATAAATAAAATGGAAGGCAGTAATTTCTTCCATGTTGAAAAAACATTATGGAGTTCGTCACAAATAGATGCTGCGTTCAAGAGCGGTAAAATAAAACTGGCGGTGGTGTTCCCTGCGAATTTTAATACCGACCTTCTGCACCTCAATAAGGCTTCTGTACAGGTTATTGCCGATGCGTCTGACCCGAATACGGCCACCCAACTTTCGAGTTATGTTTCCTCTATTGTTACTGATTACCAAACACAGCTTTCACAAAATTCGGCCATGCCGTATACTATAATACCTGAAGTGAGGATGCTTTACAACCCCGATTTACGTGGTGCACCGAATTTTGTTCCCGGTGTAATGGCAATGGTGTTATTGCTGGTTTGCGTAATGATGACTTCAGTATCAATTGTGCGTGAAAAGGAACTGGGTACTATGGAAATACTATTGGTATCGCCTGTTAAACCAATAATGGTAATAATATCAAAAGCCATTCCGTATCTTATTCTTTCATGGATAAACCTGGGTGCCATATTATTATTGAGCGTGTATGCCCTCGATTTGCCGATAAAGGGAAGTGTACCCCTGCTAGTAGCGGAAAGCACATTGTTGATTATTACAGCACTTTCACTTGGGCTGTATATTTCTACCATCACAAAATCACAGCAGGCAGCTATGTTTGCGTCTATGCTTGGAATGATGCTGCCCACTATGTTATTGAGTGGCTATATGTTCCCCATTGAGAATATGCCAATAGTGTTGCAGGTAATTTCGAACGTTGTACCGGCTAAATGGTATTACATAATTGTAAAAGATGTAATGTTGAAAGGGCTTGGTTTTTCGGCAATATGGAAAGAGACAGTTATACTTATTGGCATGACCATATTTTTCATTCTGATAGCTCTCCGAAACTTTAAAATACGCTTAGAATAATGAGACCACTTTGGTTTTTACTACAGAAGGAATTCAGGCAGATATTCCGCGATAGAGGGTTTATCGGAAGGTTATTTATTGCACCTGCCATACAGCTTATACTGTTGCCAATGGCTGCAAACTTCACGGTTAAAAATGTTAATTTGGCTATTGTGGACCATGACCATTCTACTTTCTCAACTAAGTTATCCAACAAAATATTGTCTTCAGGATATTTTAAACTGGCAGGCTATACCGATTTTAATTCAAAGGCTGATAAGCTTATAGAGAACGACAAGGCCGATATTGTAATGGAGATTCCACAAGGCTTTGAAAAAAACCTTATTAGTGAAGGAAGCCAGAAAATGGCAATTGAAGTAAATGCCATAAATGGGGTAAAAGCCAGTGTGGGCTTTGCGTATTTAAGTGGCATTGTAAGTGATTATAATAATGATGTCAGGATGGAGCTTTTACAACCAGCACGTACTAACGACCAGCCGGTGATAGATGTTATTACCTCATTCTGGTATAACCCTGCACTTACCTATTACATTTTTATGGTTCCTGCCATATTGGTTTCACTTATTACAGGTATTACAGGTTTATCAGCAGCATTTAATATTGTAAAAGAAAAGGAAATAGGTACTATAGAACAGATAAATGTTACGCCAATTAAAAAATGGCAATTCATTTTAGGTAAACTTATCCCATTCGTGGTAATGGGTGCAGTTGTATTCACATTTGGTTTGCTGATTGCCTGGATAGGTTACAGTATAGTGCCTATAGGTAATTTAGCTATTCTTTATCTTTTCCTTTTAGTGTTTTTGTTTGCCATACTTGGTTTTGGCTTACTTGTTTCTACTTATAGTGAAACACAACAACAAGCTAATTCACTTATGTTCCTGTTCATGATGGTATTTAATATGATGAGTGGCCTGTATACACCAATTGACAGTATGCCTGATTGGGCTAAACTGGTTACACACCTTTTCCCGGTAAGTTATTTTATAGATGTTATGCGGATGGTGGTGATAAAAGGCAGCGGGCTTTACGATATCCGTATGCATATTTTATACGTATTTTTGATAGGCCTTGTGTTGAACACGTGGGCTATAATAAACTATCGGAAAACCACGTAATATAATCGCAGGTTATGCGTTTTAAAATCGTCAATTAAAGTACATGCAAGTGCAAATGGTATGAAGAAAATTATTTTGTGTTGTTATTTTTTAGTTTGTGCATCAACAATTTTCTCTCAAAATAAATACACCATTAGCGGTACACTAAAGGATTCGGCTTCCGGCGAGGCTCTTATAGGTGTAATAGCTTCAGTAAAAGAATTATCGGGGATAGGTGCCAGTACAAATGAATATGGTTTTTATTCCCTCACACTACCGGAAGGGAATTATACTGTTATTTATAGTTATTTGGGATACAAACCTGACTCAGTAAAAGTCTCCTTACATAAGAATCTGCAACAAAGTATAAGGCTTGCTGTAGCTGGCAAAGCGCTTGGCGAAGTAAAAATTCAAGGAACAAAATCAAACGCCAATGTAACCAGTACCCAAACTGGAATGATACAATTGAATATAAAAGAACTTAACACCATACCGGTACTTTTCGGAGAAAGAGATGTAATGAAAACTATGCAACTATTGCCGGGTGTACTTTCAGCGGGTGATGGTAATAGCGGCTTTTATGTACGCGGAGGTGCCTCGGACCAGAATTTAATACTATTAGATGACGCACCTGTTTACAATGCATCTCATTTACTTGGTTTTTTCTCTGTGTTTAATTCTGATGCAATAAAGGATGTAACACTATATAAAAGTGGAATGCCCGCACAATATGGCGGGCGGTTAGCCTCGGTAGAAGATATAAAAATGAATGATGGGAATGACCAGACATATCATTTAAGTGGAGGAATAGGACTTATTGCATCGCGTTTGAATTTTGAGGGACCGATAAAGAAAGGTAAAGGCTCTTTTTTAATATCAGGAAGGAGAACGTATGCTGACTTGTTTTTAAAATTGTCGAATAATGCTGCCCTGCGCAATAGCAGTTTATATTTTTATGATTTTAATATAAAAGCAAACTACACCTTTGGAGAGAGGGATAGGATATTCCTTTCAGGTTATTTTGGAAAAGATGTATTAGGCGCTGATAACCTGTTTGGCGTTAACTGGGGCAATGCTACGGGAACATTCCGATGGAACCACATTTTTGGACCAAAGCTTTTCTCCAATACATCAGTCATATTCAGCAACTACGATTATAATATTGGTATAACTGCAGCCGGTATAAACCTTAATATTCAATCAACTATCAGAGACTGGAGCTTGAAAGAAGAATTTCAATATTTCCCGAACTCTAAAAATAAAGTATTATTTGGGTTCAATTCCATTTATCACACTATCGTTCCCGGTAATCTTACTTCAAACGATTCAAATGTGAATAACACTCATATACAAAGCCGGTACGCGCTTGAAAATGCAATTTATGCCTCAGATGAAATAAAATTAAGTGCCCGCCTCAGCTTTATGGCAGGCATAAGGCTTACTACATTCAGTTTGCTTGGGGCAGGTACATTTGATACATATAACCCTGATGGATCTATTGCTGATTCGTCAAAATACACCAGCGGCCAAATAGTGAAAACGTATATTAACCCTGAACCACGTTTCAACTTCAACTATATGTTGTCGGATAATTCTTCTATAAAAGCATCGTATGACAGGAATATCCAGAACATGCACTTGCTTTCGAATTCTACAACATCATACCCAACTGATCTATGGATACCCAGCAGTAACAGTGTGCTGCCAGAGATATCTGACCAGTTTTCGGTGGGCTATTACCGAAATTTCGATGACAACAACTACGAGTTTTCGGTAGAAACCTATTACAAAATATTGCAAAACCAGATAGATTATAAGAACGGTGCGCAGCTATTATTGAATGAAAATGTTGAAAGCCAATTGTTGTATGGCAGTGGAAAATCGTATGGCGTCGAGCTATTCTTCAAAAAGAAATTTGGTAAACTGACAGGATGGATAGGATATACCTATTCGAGGACTTTTGTACAGATAGCGGGAATAAATAATGGTTCTCCGTACCCTGCAAGGCAAGATATTCCTAATGATGTGGATATAGTGCTTATGTATAAATTAAATGAAAAGCTTACTTTCTCGGCTACATGGATATATAATACCGGTTACCCGGTTACATTCCCCAGCGGAAAATATGAAGTAGATGGTAATGTTGTTTATTACTATACATCGCGCAATGGTTACCGTATGCCCGATTATGACAGGATGGATGTTGGTGTTACATATGAATGTAAAAAACATGGGCGCTTCCAGGGCGAATGGGCATTCTCGATATACAATGTGTACGACAGGTGGAACGCATATACTATAACCTTCCAGACAAACCCCAACAATTCACAAGAAACACAGGCGGTACTCACTTCCCTTTTTGGAATAATACCATCGGTTTCGTATAATTTTAAGTTCTGATATGAAAAAATATAAATGGTATATAGCTGCAATTGGAATGATGATAATCTCTTCGTGCCAGAAGGTCATAAATATCGATTTAAATTCTACATCTCCTGCTATTGTTATAGAAGCCAACATAAATGACCAGCCCGGACCTTATTCAGTAGTATTGAGCCAAACAGTTAATTTCAGTGAACCCAATACATTTCCTGCCATTAATGGTGCGTTTGTAACTATTGCAGATAATGCCGGTACCATAGATACATTGTTTGAAACATCAACAGCGGGGACCTATAATACAAAAAAGATTGTTGGTGTTCCGGGAAGAGCTTACACACTTACCGTATTAGCAAATGGTAAAACGTACACATCAGTATGCACTATGCCCTTGGTTGTAAATTTTGATTCGCTCGTGGTATTTAAAATTGCAAGAACCTCATTTGGGCGTGGAGGAGGAAAGACAGATACTACCTATTTGCCCGAAGCGCTTTTCCAGGACCCACCCACGGGGCTGCACTACTACAGGTTTGTAGAAACAGCGAACGATACATTGCTCACAAGTATAAATATTGTGAACGACCAGCTTTCACAAGGTAAATATGTTGGTTACCCTATACGTGAGGGCCACCGGTTAAATGAGGGAGATAGTGTTAAAATAGAAATGCAGTGTATTGACCAGGGAACGTACCAGTATTTCTCTACGTTTGGCGAGGCATCGGGTTCTACTAATGTAACACCCGCCAATCCTATTTCAAATATTTCAAATGGCGCGTTAGGCTATTTCAGCGCCCATACATCGCGTTACCGGTCGGTATATATTAATTAAACTATTTCTTTAGTTTCTTTACTGAAGCCATAGAGATAGAAGCATAGTGCTTCCATTTATCCTTATGTGCAAAAGGAATCTGCGCCCATTCTTTCATCTTCCTGCCTTCCATCGGTTCAAATAACTGTGAGCCTTTTAGCGCAAGGGCCTCCTTAATATCCTCTGCTCCAAGTTTCACCACCAGGCAATCTTTCCAAAGCATAGCTCCCGATTTTCCATTTGGAGTTTTAATACATAATGAACCAAACATTTTTCCTTCCTTGCCGTCTGGCAATTCTTTGGCTAACTGATGGAATAGTTCTTCTGCTTTTGTCATTTTACTTTACAAGCAAACTAATTACACCTGATGCAGCCTTCTTTACAAAGCCTACCATTTTATCTTTAATATGTGTCGGGTCCTGTTGAATATCCATAGCAGTTTCCACTCCTTCTGATACCAGCAGGCTTATTATATCAGCCTTAGTACTACTTTCTCTTTTGCCTTTGCCACCAATAAGCGTGCGCAATGCTATTGAACCAAGGTTATCGCTTATATAATCTAACTGCACGCCCATCTCTTTCTCTTTTTCCTTGCAAAGGGCAGCAAGTTCTGCTTTTCTTTTTTGCAGGGTTTCCAGGTTATATACGTTAGTCGTTTCCATTTTCTGCAGTTAATTTTATTATTTTGTTTATAATGGAAACCTCTGATTTCTTGCGCCATACCAGCACAAAGAGAATAAGTAGTACTAAATAAATACCGGCAGAAATAAGGAAGCCTAACCCATAACTGTGCAGGTACTGACCTAAGAAGAATGAGCAGGCAACCAACAGAGATAAAAGGCAGAACATCGAAAGAGCTATTATTATTATAGTGCTCGAAAAGGCTGCCGCTGTCTTTGCGCCACTTTCTACAAGCCCAAGCCGGGCTTGTTCCCGTTTCAATTCAATATAGTCTGTTAGCTGTTCTTTAAGAACTCTCAGGGGCTGATCGTTGGGGTTTTCCATAGTAGGGTTTAAAACATAAAGTTATAAAATAAAACCGACAAAACCCGTCTGTCGAATATTCGGGGTTATGATGAGCGATTTCCTACATTTGCAGTAAATAAGCTACCTGTGTTAAAATACCCCCTTACTATACGACTGACTTGCTGGCTATTGATAGCTGTTTTAGGAACAATGGTGCTTATTTATACTAAGGACTTTTTATTACCTATTGTCATAGCTGCATTGTTGTCGTTGTTGTTATATCCTGTATATAGGTTGCTATTGAAATGGAAAGTGCCACAGATTTTATCTGTTATTATTACCATGCTAATTGTCCTTGTAATAATAGTAGCCTCTATATTTTTTATAAGCGGACAACTTAAAAGTGTATTAATTGACCTGACGGGATTAAGTGGAAAAATGAATGACAAACTTACCCGGTTACAAACCTATTTATCTACCGAATGGCACATAGAAGGCACTACTTTTACTGCATGGATCACAAATATTAAAACAAAGCTAATGAGTTATAGTGGCGATATGTTATCGGGTACTATAACTGCAACAACCAATATTTTCAGTACACTTATTTTAATAGCGGTATATGTTTTCTGTTTCTTGCTGTATAATCGCGATTTTAAAGATTTTGCTTTTTCGTTAATGACAACGGAAAAACGTACCGAGGCCAGGGATATTATCGGAGATATTCAAAAACTGGTGCAACATTATTTACTGGGAATGCTGACTGTTATTTTAATAATAGGCTCGTTAAATACCATAGGCCTGCTTATTGTGGGAGTAAACCATGCCATATTTTTTGCGTTCTTTGCCGCAACACTAACCATAATACCATACATAGGAATAGCGATAGGCGCATCGCTTCCTATTTTATATACAATAATTACACAAGACTCTATTTTACCCGCAGTGGCTGTTACTGCAGTGTTTGCGTCAGTACAGTTCCTTGAATCGAATTTCATAACTCCTAAAATTGTAGGCAAGCGTGTAAGTGTTAATCCTTTTGTCGCCATTGTGGTATTGCTTATTGGTGGGCAATTATGGGGTCCTGCAGGAATGGTGCTGAGCATTCCCCTGACTGCGATTTTAAAAGTATTACTCGATAACCGCCCTTCTACTAAAGCCTTAGGTTATTTCCTTGGTACCGAACTGACTGACAAGAACAGTAATCCGTTAAAAATATTCGGTCCACGGAAAACTACGTTGAAGAAATAAAGAACTATTTCCAGTAATCTTTCATCAATTCACTTATCCACGCTGGCTGTTTTATTTCCCCTTGCGGAAGAAATTCTTTAACAACCGGTTTTATATCAAGCACAGGTGTTCCGTCGTCAGCGTCGAGTAAAGAAACAATCAATGTTCTGCCTTTTCTTTCAATTAGTTTTACTATGGTGGTGCCTATATGGTTGGGACGATCTTTCTTTCGCTGTGCAAAAATACCTACTCTTGGCCAAGCCTTATTTTCACGGGGATGCGAAGCGCTTGTAACTATTTTTGAATCATCAGCCTTATTAAAGTGATAGATAATTTCAAGGTGCGAAAATGCATCTATGCCATCTAAACATTCTTCGGGTAAATCATTAACAAGCGTTATTTCTGATATTACATTGCCCCAATAATCATCGCTCATATCATTGCGTAGATTTTTTACAAAGGCTATGGGTTTTACAATAATGTTTGTCATAAAATAAAAATTTATGTTCCTGTCGGGTAAGAGGAATATTTTATCGAATCTGTGCTGAACTTGTCAGCATTGTTGTATAAAATAACCAGGATAATCATAGGTAAAATGGCTCCAATAGTGATTAATGAGAACGTTTGAGCTACCTCAGCTAAATGCATGCCTATTATTCCATCGGTGGTAAATATGGTGAGTAAAACCGATATGGTGAATAATATTTTCAATGTTTTTGAAAGAGAACTACTTAATTGTGATTTTGTTCGGAATAGTAAAACATAAATAATAAAATAAGCCGGCCATAGGAATATGAAGTAGGCTTTCCAGGCCAGTGGAGATAGAAGAGGAATAGCATTCAATACAAATGAGTATTCCAGCATTGCTGTAAGACTGCTCTTCTCTTTAAGTGGGTTGCGGAATTTAATTGCCGGGTAAAGTGCTGCTATTATAACAATAAAGTAAGTAATAGTTTTAACGGTCGCCGGGTTCATATCAAATAGATTAATTTGAAAGATGGTTCCTTGTGAGATGCTAGTACATACCCGGAACATTAAACCAAATACTGATTGGTTTTTATAATCGGGGCTTGCTGCTGCGGAAAGGATGTCGTGATACCAGTGATGGTAATACGACATAGAAGTATCAACTCCGAAAACCAGGAAGCAGGAGAGGTTGAATAATAGTATGAACGCGAAGGTCCATAATGCCGGTTTGAATTCGCGCTTGAAAATAAAGTAGAACAAAATGAAAATAGTGTAAACCTTCATAGAAATAGTGAGTGCAAGAAGCAGTCCCGATAAGGCATATTTTTTCCTTGTGAAGTAAAAGAAAGTCAGGCACGATAACCATAACATATATATATTAATCTGCAGGTTAGAAATGTTGTCGAGAATAAACCTGAGCATAAATATGAGCGGCACAAACACTACAGGGTCTTGAAACAAAAGTGCCTTGTTGTTTTTAAAACTTACTTCTTTATTCAATACCAATTTTGGAATAAGTTTTAATGTATAATAGGCAGCTACTATGCTTCCTATCAGCCATACAAGCCGCATAGCCACTATATTAATATTGGCGCCTAATGCTAATGGTATAGCAAATACAGTAAAAAAAGGTGGCCAGGTGTTTCCGTCGTTTGAATAAATATCCTTGTGTGCAAGTGCGTTATTTCCGGCGATAAGGTACCCGTTAAAATCTCCTATTCTTTGTGAATCCCTTATTAATTCAAATACTAAGGCCAGCCCAATTAAAAGGAATACAATATTAGTTAGAATGTATTGTCGTTTCGACATGTGGAGAACAAAAATAGGAATCTATTTGCAGGAATTCCGGAACCCTTCATTATTTCTTAAAACTCAGCTAATAAGACAAAGACGTACCTTTGAAATACAAATGCTAGCTAAAAGATTCACATATCCTTCTCCCGGTTTTTCGCACTACTGGAATTATGGCGCAGGCAATAAAATGCTGAAGAAAATAAATCATGTTTCTGGAAAAGAAGAGATTGAGAAATTTGCCGAATTATTATATGAATATGATATTACGGGAGATAATGTAATTCAAGAACTTTATATTAAAACCGGGTACCATAAGGCAAATGAATTGATAGACACTGCTCTTGAAAAAGGAATAGACTCGGTAAATGATGCACCCGTATGCCTAAAACAATTGTTTAAGGAAGTTGATAAGGTTCCGGAATGGCTTGATATGGACTTACTTAATTCGGGTTCGCAGTTTTGCAGAAGGGTAGGGGTATTTGGGTTAATTGTATTACGGAACTATTGTTTGATGGGAGGCTATGAATCGTCTGCGATTAACAAACCACTTATATATACCGAGGCTTTAAAGAAAGGTGCTGCTAAACGAATGGCAGAAACAATTGAGTTTTGGGTGAATGTTACGGGAGATGGCGCAATGAAACCCCATGCTATTGGATTTAACAGTGCTGTGAAGGTACGACTGATGCATGCTTTTGCCAGAGCCACTATAATGAAGGTGCCAACCTGGGATAATGAAGTATGGGGAGTTCCCATTAACCAGTGCGATATGATTGCCACTAACCTGGGGTTTTCAATTATTTTTACAGAAGGCTTAAGAAGATTAGGGTTTCGACCCACAGAAAGGGAAGTAAAAGGAGTTCTTCACCTATGGAAGTATATAGGGTATTTATTGGGAATTCCCTCCGATCAGCTTCCTGATACAGAAGAACATGCAATACAACTGATTTATAAGTGGACCATGTTTCAGTCGCCCGCCGATGAAGATACCAAGGCATTGGCTTTAGCGCTTAAAAACGAACCTTTGCTCGCTTCTTATCCCAAATATAAATGGCAGAAGAAAGCCCTAATTAAGCTCCACTTAGGGTATAATTATTATTTCCTCGATAACCGTGCGTGCCAGACCATGGGTTTACCTAAAACAAGTTTCAGGTATTTGCCTTACCTTGCAAAATGTATGAATGCAGGTGCTGAATACTTTAATAAACCCCGAAGACCTTTTTATAACAGTGCAGTAAAATTAGGGCGAATGAGCCAGGAGAAAATAAAAACTGCTTTCCTCAGTGGCCATGCATCAGCTCTCGCGCAATACAAGCACTAGTTCTTTTGCTCAGAGGCTTTTTTATTGTCGGCATTTTTATAAAGAATGATAAATTTATTGTTGTAATGTTACCTAAAGTAATTTTAACCCGCTTTTAATATTGATATTTAAAAATAACCCCCATGATTGAGTGTAAAAGAACAAATTCTGGAGACAGGGATTTTCAGAAACTCGTGAAGAAACTTGATGCGGAACTTAGCATACGTGATGGCAAAGACCATTCATTTTACAATCAATTCAACAAAATTGATGCTATTAAGTATGTTATTGTTGCCTATAATAAAAACATTCCTGTTGGCTGTGGGGCCATTAAAGAATATTCACCTGAAACAATGGAAGTTAAACGTATGTATGTGCCTGAGAATTTGCGGGGCAAGGGAATCGCTGCGCAAATTCTGAAGCAACTTGAAACATGGGCAAAAGAATTGAGTTTTTCAAAATGCATACTTGAAACCGGAAAAAAACAACCCGAGGCTATTCAACTATATACAAAAAGTGCCTACAAGGTTATTCCCAACTACGGCCAATATGAAAATGTGGAGAATAGTGTATGTTTTGAAAAAATATTGTAGAGTAATCCCTCTATTATTGGGCATTCTTCAAAGCAAATTCTAACCAACTCCTGTCACCAACTTCAATTTCTTTCAAGAATTTAAACCCATTTGTGTCTAATAGCTCTAAAAGCTCCTTCTTTGTCATTGCGCCTGGGCATAAATCATTCTCATTCGTTTGTCCCCTAATAGGTTCAAATAATAATAGTTTCGCATCTTCAACCGGATTCATTATCCTTTTTATATCAACAAGCATTTTATCCTTCATTTTAAAATGGTGCAAGGCATCGCGCACTATCACCTTGCTGAATAAATGATCGGGTAATTGGGTACTACTATCATTGCCTATTACAATATTAATTTTGTTAGTAAAACTACTCCCCCTTATTTGTTCACAAATAGTCTTCATACTATCATAATACGCAAAGCCAGATTGCTGAATATCGTTTGCGTAAAATACGCATGAATCAGAAAATATTGAATATATCAAAGGGTAATACCCATTAAAACTGCCTATATCGGCAATAATATCGTGGTTATTTATGTGAATAAACTCAATTTCTTTTTTATCTGAGTTGTATAAACTATCCTTGCCTAACTTAAATGAGCGTAACAATTGAAGTTTATAACCAGGGTTTAAACAGGTTTGTGAATACGTAGTCATTACAAATAAAGTATAAGAAAAAAGCAGGAATATCTTTTTCATTGCTCGATACGTAATAAAGACAAAACCCCGCAATATTGCGGGGTTACTTTTTATTGGCGGGCTGTCGTTTACAAAGTTCAACAAAAATACTGACATCATTGGCGCAAATCAGTACATTTTATGACATTTACCTGCATGGAACGGACAAAAATCGACATGAAAGGCAATAGAAATGTTCGAAATAATTTAATGTACCATACCGGATTACTTTTGCAAAATACCTGGGAGATTTGCATAAAAAATCATGCAAAAAAATGAGCAAGTAATCCAGAAAACTCCGGTTAAGACCTATTCTGTAAAGGAAGTAGCAGGGCTGTATAATATTAGCAGTAAGACCTTAAAAAAATGGCTAACACCATTTGAAAAGGAAATAGGTGAACGCAGGGGATATTTTTATTATCCCAAACAAGTAAAAATCATTTTCGAGAAGCTTGGATTACCGGAAACACACATTTAAACTGCATCAACCCATTGGATAAAATCGGGTTAAACTTATTTTTCAAGTCCTAATAAAGCCTAATTCGACATTTTCTGTCCTTTTGGAGCCAGTTATGGAAGTAGAAATTCCAATATGGCTTTTCTTTGCGCACCCAAAAAAAGGAATATGAGCAACATTCGGCATATACTACGCTTACATACACAGAACATAGCCTTCTTTGAGATAATAAAACAAACTGGTATACTGCGTACTCCGCTCAGAAAATATATTAATGACTTCAAAAAAAGCGGGCTGAAATTTGAAGAGATTAATGAATTAAGCGATAAAGACTTAGAAGAACTTTTTTTGAAACCCGTGGAGAAACCTGCTGATGTAAGACTACAAAAACTCCTCAGTTTGTTTCCCGCAATGGATAAAGAACTCAAGCGCAAAGGCATGACACGCAAAATACTATGGGAGGAATACATTAAAAATCACCCTGACGGGTATGGCAACTGTAGATTTAACCAACTTTTTGCAAAATGGAGATCCCGTCCAGTTCCTATTCTTCACAAGGAGCATATAGCAGGTGATAAATTATACATAGATTTTGCTGGGCAAAAGTTATCCATTGTAGACGAACCAACTGGTGTAGTACAGAATGTTGAAGTATTTGTAGCTATTCTTGGTGCCAGCCAACTAACCTATGTTGAGGCTGTGATGTCACAAAAGAAAGAGGATTTTATCCCGGCATGTGAAAATGCGCTGCAATTTTACGGCGGTGTACCTGGTGCAATTGTCTGCGATAATTTACGTGCGGCAGTTAAAAAAACCAGTAGGTATGAACCTTCCATCAATGAAACCTTCTTTGATTTTGGTGAACACTACAATACAGCCATATTACCTGCAAGAGTATATAAACCTACAGACAAAGCACCTGTGGAGATTGCTGTCAGGATAGCCTATACTCGCATATATACTAAGTTAACAGACCAAAAGTTTTATTCTTTGGAAGCATTGAACACAGCTATTTTGTCTGCTCTGGACGAACACAATAATCAAATCATAACAGGCAAGGAATGGAGCCGCCGACAAAAATTCAATGAAGTAGAAAAGGCAGCCTTGTTACCACTTCCATTACTACGTTATGAATTTAAGAAGCTCGCTTTTGTAACCGTACCGAAAAACTGCCATATATGCCTCCCGGCAGATAAACATTACTATAGTGTGCCCTATCATTTCATTGGTAAAAACATAAAGATTCTCTATTCCAATGAGAATGTCGAAATGTTTTATCATTATGAGCGTATTGCTTTTCATAAGCGAGACAGACTTGCATATACATACACAACCGTTAATGAACACTTGTCCCCTGCTCACCGGTTTATCACCGAACTGACTTCAGACCGCTTCGTATCCCTTGCTGGGGAAATACACCCGGATGTAAAACTCTATATAAGTGTAATACTTGAGAGCCAACGGCACCGAGACCAAGCCTACAGAATATGTATCGGGGTTCTTGGTTTTGCCAAAAAAGTAGGGAATGAGCGCCTTACGAAAGCATGTCAACGTGCTACAAGTTGCGGTACATATAGCTACAGAATCATAAAAAAGATACTGGAGCAAGGATTAGATATGGACAAAGATGAGGGTGAAAACCTGAAGATGCCTGAGCATAACAATATACGTGGCAAGGACTATTACCAATGATTTTATTAATTCCCTAAAACAAAAAAACATGAATGACAAAACGTTAGAAAACATGAAAAAGATGAAGCTCAATGGTATGCACAGGGCTTTTAAAACAAGTATTGATTCCGGTAAAATGGAGGATTATACCACCGATGAAATGGTTGCAACCCTTATCCAATCAGAGTTAGATGACAGGGACAATCGCAAAATACAGCGCCAGCTTATGAATGCAAAATTTCGTTATAAGGCTTGCATAGAAGAAGTTAATTATGGCACTGACAGAAACCTGGATAAGAACCAACTCATGCGTTTCGGTGATTGCAATTTCATTAATAAGAGTGAAAATATTCTTATTACAGGCAGTACAGGTATTGGTAAAAGCTATATTGCTTCTGCAATAGGGCATCAGGCTTGCAGCCTTGGCCATAAAGTTATATATCACAACACAGCTAAACTTATGGGTAAACTTAAAATTGCCCGGGGTGAGGGTTCTTATATGAAAGAAATTGCGAAAATAGAAAGGCAGAACCTTTTAATACTGGATGATTTCGGGTTACAGCCATTTGATAGTCAAGGTAGAGCAATGCTTATGGAAATTATTGAGGATAGGCATGGCAAGGGTTCAACTATAATTACATCACAGGTTCCAGTAAAAGAGTGGTATGATATTATTGGAGAGCAAACTGTGGCTGATGCTATAATGGACAGGCTAATTCATCAGGCCCATCGGCTTGAAATCAAAGGGGAATCCATGAGGAAGAAAAATGCAAGAATTGCGGCGTAAAGTATAAAAGTGTAATCTAAAAAAGGGACGAAATTGTATCCCTTTTTTAGATTTATTTAAATAAATGAAAAAAGTTAGGTTAAGCGGTTATTAGGCAACTTAAGATATAGTTCACCATTTATTTGTATAACTATTTATGAAGTAGTTATTATTGCAAATACACCTTCCAGTAAGGTATTTCTCAGAAAATCTCGCTTAAATATACTATTTTTCAACTATACAATAATAATGGAAGTCGAGGTTTTTTGAGGTTAATGAACACTTAAATCTCTAAATTTGAAGCTTTCATTTGATATGTCAGGAACCAAAGAAGCAAAGGCCCGTATTAAAATTAATAAACTGCTTGAAGAAGCGGGATGGCGGTTCTTTGAAGAAAGCGGAAAACTGGCTAACATCATTTTAGAACCTAATACTAAGATAACGCAAAAACAACTTGACCAATTTGGCGAAGACTTTGAAAAAACCACCAATGGTTTCATTGATTACCTGTTACTGGATGATAAAGGCTTTCCGTTTATAGTATTAGAAGCCAAGAAAGAGGAGATTAACCCACTCGTGGCCAAAGAGCAAGCCCGTAAATATGCAATGGCTCAAAATTGCCGTTTTATAATACTATCAAATGGGAACTTACATTACTTATGGGATTTACAGAAAGGGAATCCATATATTATTTCAACATTCCCTAAAAGCGATACAGTTGAAGGGTACAAGTCCTTTAACCCTAATCCACAGGCTTTAGTTCGTGAAGAAATAAAAGAAGATTACGTAGTAAAAACACAAAAGCCTGATTACGCCCAAGCCCCCAATTATATTGATGAAACACATAGGAAAGCATATATAGAGGAAAACAAACTGTGTTTTCTGCGCAGGTATCAGGCAAGGGCAGTAGAAAGGATCCAGGAAGAAGTAAAAGAGGGCAAAGACCGTTTCCTTTTTGAAATGGCAACGGGAACAGGTAAAACACTTACCGCCGCTGCCGTTATTAAGTTGTTTTTAAGAACGGGTAATGCAAAACGGGTTTTATTTTTGGTTGACCGTTTGGAATTAGAAGACCAAGCGGACAAAGCATTTAAATTGTATCTGCGGAATGATTATAAAAGTTGTATATATAAAGAGAACCGTGATGACTGGAGAAATGCTGAAATAGTTGTTTCAACCGTACAATCATTTCTTTTCAAGAATAAATACAAAAGAATATTTAACCCGACTGACTTTCAATTAGTAATCTCTGATGAAGCGCACCGCTCTATTGGTGGGGATAGCAGAGCCGTATTTGAATACTTTATAGGGTACAAATTAGGTTTGACAGCAACACCAAAGGATTATTTAAAGAAAATAGATACGGAACAGTTGAACCGCAAAGACCCAAGAGAATTAGAAAGGCGGATGCTATTAGATACTTACTCAATATTCGGGTGTGATAATGGTAAACCTACATTTCAATATAGTTTGTTGCACGGAGTGAAAGAAGGTTTTTTAGTGAACCCTATTGTGGCAGATGCAAGAACTGAAATAACAACCCAATTACTTTCAGATGATGGTTATATTGTGCCTGTTACCAATGAAGAAGGCGAAATTGAGGAAGAATCTTATGTTCAAAGCGATTTTGAAAGGAAGTTTTTTAGCGAAAATACAAACAGGATATTTTGTGAAACATTTATTAAAAATGCCTTGCATGACCCTGTTAC
>Ga0206855_10229_pt1 | contig 17003 bp, 17 predicted proteins | sample Alteio_BWOrgCont_51_FD_152637 | JGI IMG/M metagenome (GOLD analysis project Ga0206855, IMG submission 152637) | Enriched cells from forest soil in Barre Woods Harvard Forest LTER site, Petersham, Massachusetts, United States -... | ecosystem: Environmental > Terrestrial > Soil > Temperate forest >...
ACTTTAAGGGTACTGGTAATTACCAGGTAAACGGCCGGCATGTTTTTGCAAATGATAAATTATTTTATTTTCTGAATGCCCGCGATAAACTGGAAATTAACCTTAGGAATGCTGCGGACCTGGAAACGTTATTGATCCTTTTTAGCGATGAATTTGTAAAAGGCTGGATAAATTATAAGCATACCAGCACGAGCAGCCTGCTGGAAAACGGCGCTGCAAAAACCGATTATAATTGGAATATCCCCAATATCCCTTTTGAATATAATACGAATTTGGTCAGCCAGTTGAACAGGGTTAAAGCAGCCGTTCAAAGGGAAGAGATCGATGCCGTTCTATTCGAATTGCTGGAAAGCTTTTGGGCTTTAAAGGAGCGGTCGAATTATAACTTAGAAAACATCAATGCCAAAAAGAAATCAACCCGGGAGGAGCTGTACAGGCGTCTGCTAACCGCCAAGCTTTTTATGCATGATAATTTTGCCGCCTCGCTAACTATTGATGTAATCGCAGCCGAAGCCTGCCTCGACAAGTTCCATTTTCTGAAATTATTTAAGAGTAACCTCGGCATTACTCCACATCAATATCTGATCAAACTAAAGTTGGAACAGGCACATACCTTATTAACAACAGGCAAATATTCGGTCTTCAATGCCTGTCAGCAGGTTGGTTTTGAAAGCCAGGGAACATTTACCAACTTATTCAAGAAATACTACCGGGTATTGCCATCTGAGTTGTCAAAAACGACTAAAATATAGTTTTACCGGTCATCAGGTATTTGAAAAAAACCATGGATGTGCACAAAGCAACCTGTATTTTATAATGTATCATTTTCAAAATTCCCAATAATGAATAAATGAGAATCGCGGCGCTGGCGATAGTTTTGTGCCATGAAAAATTTATTTATCAAACTGCCGGGTATTACTTTAATAGCAATCCTCGGTTCTGTTCAGGTTAAAGCCCAGGGCTTTAAAGCCGAACAATTGGTGCAAAGCGCTTCCATTGTATTAAATGGAAATATCGAAAAAGTGTTCCCGCTTTTTGGCGCGATGGAAGAAAAAAAATGGTCCGAAGGTTGGAATCCAACCCCAATTTTCCCTGCTTCGGGTAATATGGAAGAAGGCTTTATTTTTCAAACGCCAGACCATGTGCCGGGACAACCGCTGCTGACCTGGGTAGTATCTAAATACAGTCCCGCAAGCCACCAGGTACGATACGTTATTACAAGTCCTTTACGTGTCACCGTTATTGCTGTTAACTGCACTAAATTGAATGATAGCAGCACCAAAGCCGAAATTACCTATACGCTTACCGGGCTCAGCGAAGAAGGAAACGAGATAAGCCACCATTTAATTACTAAAATGTTTAAGCACAATTTAAAAGATTGGGAAACGGCTATTAACAATTACCTGGCTGAAAAAAACTAATCAGATATTCCAAAAATCCCGTGGCTTTCATTCAACTGTGTAGAGCTTCATAATATACATAATAACCAAAACTAAGCAACAACCAATGACTCAATGACCTAATGACCCAATGACCATCCAATCACTCAATCCGCTGCCAAACTGTAGTCTCGCCAAAAATAGGGAAACCGATATAGCCGCGCAGTTCCATCGTGTTGCCGTTTATGGTTACAATAACATTATAGCTTTTGCCGGTAAGCCCGTTATATATTTTACCGTTGCGCCATTTCCCGTCTTCGTATTCAAGTCCGCTAAGCATCACCATACCCTGCAATAACCTGGTCCTGAGTTTTGGGTCGGGGTTATTTACATTATGTTTTGGCTTCCCGTTTTCATCCAGCACCGAGTTGCCCCAAATCAGTTTGCCGGTGTAAGTATTGCCGGTCCGGAATATCTCAATTTTTCCGTCTTTTTTTTCCGTTAGCCAAATGCCTGTGATCCGGTCTTCAGGTTTTACTTGCGCCATGGCGCCAAATCCTGCCAAAATCACCACTATTAAAGCAGGCAATATTTTTCTTGCTATGTCCATCCGTCACACAAATTCATCTAAATAGAAATAGATTATTGGTATTTAACGCATAAGCGTTTAGCTTTATGCTTTCCGCTTTTTTATAAACCGTTGTATTAGCATAAATTTAGTAAATTTCGGCATAAAGCAATATGAAAGAATACGATGTTTTTATTGCCTGCTGGATAGCCGTCGGCATAGCCTCCGGCTTGTACCTGCTGCGCGAGGAAGCACCTTACGGGCGTTTCAGCAGTACACATTGGGGGCCAATGATCAGCAACCGGACTGGATGGCTGCTGATGGAACTTACGGTAATGCTCGTTTTTGCTTTCTGGATACCTTTCGAGCGGTTTAAATGGCATACGCCAACAACCGTGATGATCGGTTTATTTTTCGTCCACTATATACACCGCAGCTTAATTTATCCATTTATCATCCGCACAAAAGGCAAAAAAATGCCGGTGATTATTATGCTTTCCGCCATATTATTCAATACCGTAAACGGATCATTGCTTGGAATATGGTTTGGTAATTTCGCCCATTATCCGGCTGATTGGTATTCAACGCCAAAGTTTATAGCTGGCAGTATTCTTTTTATTGGTGGGATGATCCTTAACTGGAGCTCTGATTATTACCTTATTCATCTGCGTAAACCTGGCGAAACGGGCTATAAGATACCGCAATCCACACTTTTTAAGCGGGTAGCTTCGCCAAACCTGCTGGGCGAAATAATAGAATGGGCCGGCTTTGCTTTATTAACATGGAGTTTACCTGCCCTGGCCTTTTTTATCTGGACCTGTGCCAACCTTATTCCCCGTGCAATTGCCAACCGCCGCTGGTACAGGAAACAGTTTGCCGATTATCCGGCAGAAAGCAAGCGGTTGATACCATATCTTTGGTGATGGTAGTTTGTAGCCGCGCATCTGCATTTTACAAGTGTCCTGGCCCAAACGGCTTTGCAGCTTCTTTCGGACTTCCGGACTTTCCCGACTTTCGGACTAACTCTACCCAAACAAATCACTGCTCAGATACCTGTCGCCCCGATCGCAGCAAATAAAAACGATGATTCCTGCTGTTAGTTCCTCCGCCAGTTTCAGGGCTCCTGCCATTGCCCCGCCGCTGCTCATGCCGGCAAAAATACCTTCTTCTTTTGCCAGTTTTCGCGCCATTAAGGTTGCTTCCTCTTCGGATATATCTATTACCCTGTCAACCCGCTCCGGTTCAAATATTTTAGGGAGATATTCAATGGGCCAGCGGCGTATGCCCGGTATCGAAGAGTTTTCGGTTGGCTGGCATCCAACTATCTGAATTAATGGGTTCTTTTCCTTAAAAAATCGCGAACAGCCCATAATGGTGCCTGTAGTACCCATCGAGCTTACAAAATGGGTGATCTGCCCCTCGGTATCTTTCCATATTTCGGGGCCGGTAGTTTTATAATGTGCAAGGTAATTGTCAGGATTGGCAAACTGGTTCAACAGGAAATATTCGCCGCTGGCGCCTTTCTCTTCTGCATAGTCCCGGCAAAGCTCAATACCTTCCAGCAGGGTTACTTTTGCTCCAAATGCCTCCATGGTGAGGGTACGCTCACGCGTTGAGCTGGATGGCATTACCAGTTCAATTTCAAGTCCGTATAGACAAGCGATCATGGCAAGCGCAATGCCCGTATTGCCGCTGGTGGCCTCCACCAATTTTGTGCCCGCTTTAATATCGCCGCGCTCCAGTGCGCTTCGTACCATGTTAAGCGCCGGACGGTCCTTTACACTCCCGCCGGGATTATTGCCCTCAAGTTTTGCAAAGATCCGCACGTTGGGATTCGGGTTAAGCCTTTTAATCTCGGCCATGGGCGTATTGCCTATCAGATCAATAATACCTGCCATAAAAATTAAACTTTGGTTTTATTGAAAACAGTGATTTCGGGTTTATGATAAACTGTGGAATGCGGCTCCACGCTTTTGGTAAGCCATACATTGCCTCCGATAACGCTGTCATGTCCTATTACCGTTTTGCCGCCTAATATAGTGGCGCCTGCATAAATTACTACATTATCCTCAACTGTGGGATGACGTTTGGTAAAAGCCAGGTTTTTTGAAACGCTTAATGCCCCCAGCGTAACGCCCTGGTATAGCTTTACATTTTTGCCGATTTTACAACTTTCGCCTATCACAATACCGGTTCCATGATCTATATAAAAGTATTCGTCAATTTCGGCAGCGGGGTGAATATCAATACCCGTTTTTGAGTGCGCATATTCGGTAAGGATGCGCGGCAGCAGGGGAACGTCCAGTTTGTGCAGGTTATGCGCCAGCCGGTAAAATGAAATGGCAAAAAAGCCGGGATAAGTCCGTATAACTTCAAACTCGCTGCGGGCTGCCGCATCGCCGGTAAATATAGCCTGTATATCAGTGTTTAGTAATTCGTATAGGGCGGGGGCCTGTTCAAAAAAAACATTTGCGATCTGCTCATTGTCGCAGTTTTGACAGGCCTTTGTTGAATTCAATATCTGCGTAAGTTCATTTTCAAGGCGAACAAATTCACTTTTCAACTGCTGAACATCAATATAAACCTGCTTCGACTGCTCGGGAAACAATAGCCGGATCACCTGCAGCGCCCACGAAGTTATCTCTTTATTAGAGGGTACCGCGTCAACCTGCTGGTGCTTATCAAAAATTTCCCTGTAAAATTGATTGTCCATTTTGTTTTAAGTCGAAAGTCTGTAGCCCAAGTCAAATTTGACGCCAAATAATGGTTCTGACCCATATATTTCAACTAAGACTACCGACTTAATATAATATTACAAGTTTATATAAAAGAATGTTGTTAGTTTGTAAAAAGAAGTAGATTTAGAGGTTAGAGGCTGGAGATTAGAGATTAGTTGTAACTTTCAATATATTCGACAACATTGGAGCTTAAATAGAGGTCAGCGGCTTGAGGGTAGATATATATATATTTTCTAATCTCTGATCTCCAACCCCTGATCTCTGACACTAATCTCTAATTACTAACAAAAACATGAAAAGACGTTCATTTGTAAAAGCATCATTATTGACCGGCGCTGCGGGCGCTTTGATACCAAAAATCAGTATGGCAGCTGAAAATCATGCAAAAAGCGGGCAGGAGTTTTACGAGCTCCGGGTTTATTCATTAAAAAGTGAGCAGCAGCAAAAGTCGGTGGAAGATTATTTCCAAAACGAAGCCATTCCTGCTTTAAACCGCATTGGCAATAAAAACATTGGCGTTTTTACAGAGCTTAAACCGCAAGGCCAAACAAAGTTATATGTCTTAATCCCTTACAATTCCTGGGATGATTTTATAACTGTGCAGGATAAACTGGCAAATGATAAAATTTACCTGGAAGCTGCGGAGCCTTATCTAAACGCCCCCGCTGCAGAACCTGCTTACGAACGTATAGAGAGTTCGCTTTTGAAAGCTTTTGCCCATGCGCCAAAACTGCTTGTCCCCGAACAAAAGCCGCGCATTTTTGAGCTGCGCAGATATGAGCATGCCAGCGAAGCTGCGGGAAAAAAGAAACTCGAAATGTTTAACGATGCGGGCGAAATCGACATTTTTAAAAAGCTTGGTTTTAACCCGGTATTTTTTGGTGAGACACTGGTAGGGGAGCTTCGCCCAAACCTTATTTATATGGTCACTTTTGATGATATGCCTGCCCATGACAGCCACTGGAAAGCTTTTGGCAGCGACCCTGAGTGGAAAAAGGTAAGCGCCATCCCCGACTATGCTGACGCAAAACTGGTATCGCGGATCACGTCAACGATGTTAGTCCCGGCAGCCTGCTCGCAAATTTAATTGGACAGCCTATAGGCTATGCTGACAAACAAGTACCCCCAGTTGTATCCCGGCGGGTTATAATATGCCGACCTGATCTTGCTTGGGCCTGTCCCAAAACTGGAAGTGTCGTAGCCAAATTCAAGGCACAAAAAGCGGTTGTCTTCGCCGGTAAGGGCAATAATAACCATAGGTGCAACTGCGATGGTAATGCCTGCATCGGCGGTTTTGTATTCCAGGGTCTTCCCCGTTGCGCCATCCGTTCCGGGTACATAAACATCTGTCTGACCCCAGTTATACCCCGTCTTGACGGATACGCCTCCGGATATCTTGATAGTTTCGTTTTTGGGATTGATGCAATAGGTGGGGGTTACTGCAAGCCCGGCAATAAGTGTAGCAGCTTGAAATTCTTTATTGGTTGCAAATTTAAAACTTGAGTTCAGGTTATCGGCAAAGGCAGTATACTCAGAGCCCCAATGGCTGTTGTTAAAAGCTCTTCCATAACCCAAACTGGCGCCTATTGAAGCTAAGGGCGTACCATACAAATTAACGGCGGGTTCCATTAGCCGTACCGTCGCCATAACATATTCTGATTGCGCATATAAATTGCGGATGCCGGGAAAACTAAGCGCCAGGCATAAAATCGTTACAAATTTTCTTTTAAGCATTTTTCGAAAGGTTGGTTTTACAACTAAATTATGCCGCTAAATGAAAATCAGGTGAGCGCGGTTTATGAGCCGTTACATTTAACTATTTTTAACATTCAAGGGATTTTTTTACCGGTCGGGCGAAACTGGTTTCGCGGAATAAGTCTCCCTTTCTCATCCCTTGGGATTGTCCGCAAATTTAATTTGTAAAAAAAGAGTTACTATTTGTTTGGTGTAAATTATACACTATATTTACCCTCACCAATTTAAATTCTATGACTTCCAGACGATCATTCCTTAAAACTTCGGCTGTGCTTTCTGCCGGGTTGTTAGTTGCCCCGCGTTTATTTGCTTACGATAAAAAATATATCGGGCTTCAGCTTTATACCGTGCGCGATGCAATGTCAAAAGACCCTGCCGCTACATTGGCCAAAGTAGCCCAGATAGGTTATAACTCCGTTGAAGGCGCCACTTATACAGGCAGTGAGCTGTTTTACGGAATGAGCGGTGCTGCCTATGCAAAGCTTTTAAAGGATAACGGCCTGGTTACATTGAGCAGTCATTACCGTTTGGGCGAAGATGGCCCTACGATGAAAGGCACGATACTAAATGACTGGAATAAAGCGGTTGATGACGCTGCCGCGCTGGGCCTGAAATATATGATATGCGCATGGCTGTCGCCTGCCGAACGCGGCACACTTGACCATTACAAAAAAGTAGGTGAAGACCTTACCAAAGCTGGTGAAACATGCAAAAAGGCAGGCATACAACTTTGCTATCATAACCATGATTTTGAATTTATACAGGAAGACGGTAAATACCCGTACGAAACATTGCTTGCCAATAGCGATAAAGAACTGGTAAAAATGGAAATGGATATGTATTGGATGACCAAAGCAAAACAGGACCCGATTGCTACATTTGACAAGTACCCTGGCCGTTTCCCCTTATGGCATTTAAAGGATATGGACAATACACCAAAACAAATGTTTACCGAAGTAGGCAGTGGTATAATCGACTTTAAAAGCATATTTAAACATGAAAAAAAAGCGGGCCTGAAATACTTTTTTGTTGAACAGGATGTTTGCCCTGGCGACCCTTTCGATAGCATTGCTAAAAGTATTGCTTATATTAAAACCAACTTAGTCTAAACTATATCAATCAATCAACTCGGCCAGGTCCCCAATTGGAGGCCTGGTTTTTTTGTTTTTAAAATTAAAACATCGGGTATGACGCCGGCAGTGGCTTAAGTTTGCCATTAACCAAAGCTTCTATTTCGGGCAGGATAGCCAATAGGACTTCATGCAGCGGCTTTTCCATTAGCTGTAATTGTTTTAATTGATCGTCCCTCTTACCTTCATTGTTTAAAGCCTGCAAGCCTATCGCCGCTGCCGCCGAAAGTTGGTCTGATAAATCCCTGATCTGCTGCAAATACGGCGAATTTATCGCCAGCGCGTTGAACCTGGTTTTATTATTTTGCCAGCGCTGTAATTGAGATTTTATTTGTTCAAGATCAGCCTCGTTGTGTTTATCTAAATACGAAGCCACTAATTTCCTGAAATACCATCCCGTTTCCGAGTCGGTATGTACAGCATCTGCAATATTAACCATTGGTGATGACAGGTTTGTCTTGGGGTGTTCCTCTCCTGGCGACAGCATTGCGCCCATCAGACGCTTGTATCCTTTTACCTGGGTGTATACATTGGCAAGAGTCCTTACCGGTGTCAGGTCTTCGTCGTTTACCCACCTTGCCATTATCTTTACATAATTGGTGTTTTCTTCAATTGCCCGGTCGTTCAGCTCAAAATCGAGCATCCATAAACGGCGGTACAGATCATCCAGATCCTTTACGCCGGCAGCCGACCATAACCTTTCGGCAATTGCGGCCGCACGCGGCCATACGCGAATTTCTTCATTATCGCCATTTACCGATTCGCTCCACATCGCGGCCTCACTGCCAAGTATGCCTTTATCAGCATCCGGGGAACTGACATTTGCCGGGACCGGCTCGATTAAGTAATGGATATACGCCGGGAAATACATATCAAGGTAATACCCCGCTGAAACGATCACCTGGTTGTTATGCGCAATCATGGCCTTGACCAGGGTGTCAGTAGCAGCAGCCGGTTTGCATTTTTGCACGATTACGTCCTGCGGGATAGCAGTATTGTAAGCCTCTTCCCAGCCAATAATGCGCTTGCTATATTTTTGCGCAATGTCGTGCAGCCGTTTAACAAAATAAGCCTGCAATTCGTCCGTATTTTTAATGCCTTTTTTGGTCATAAAGGTGGCTATTTCCGGATTTTGTTTCCATGCAACGCCGTTATTTTCATCAGCGCCGATATGCAGATAAGCATCAGGGAATAGGCTGCTCATTTCCTTAAACAAATTGTCGAAAAACACATAAGTGGCTTCTTTAGCCGGGTTTATGGTCGGCGTTGCTGTCTCACCGATCAATTTCATGGCCGACATCAGGTTTAAATTCTTTACAGTATCCAGGTTATACCGTTTTGCAGGTTTATAATTGGAAGGGTAGCTTGCCAGCGACGGGTAGGCGGCCAGGATACTGGTGCAGTGCCCTGGCAAATCAAATTCGGGCACAATGATGATACCCCTGTCATGCGCATAATCCACCAATTCTTTAATCTGGTCCTGCGTATAATAAAAACCGTTCGACCCCTTTTGCTGTAATCTCGGATACACCTTCGATTCAACCCTGAAACCTTCATCATCCGAAAGGTGCAAATGGAGCACGTTCATCTTCACAATAGCCATGGCATCGATATTCCTTTTCAAAACCTCAAAGGGTATAAAATGCCTTGCAACGTCTATCATCAACCCGCGCCACTTAAAACGCGGGGCGTCTGAAATTTCAACAGTCGGGCAATAATATCCCGTGCCGGATGGCGCTACCAATTGGTACAAGGTTTCCAGCGCCCGCATAGCGCCAATATCGGTGGCGGCTTTAAGCGTTATTTTTGTGGGCGATATGTTTAAACTATAACTTTCATCAATCCCGATTTGGGCTAAAACAGCTTTACCGACAATCACCGAGAGCTGGGCGTTGGCATTATTGTCTGTAGCCGTGATATATTCCTGTGGGAAATAAATCCCTGTACGCTTGCCCAATTGCAGGTAAAACCTGTTGACCGCTGCAGTTATTTTCGTGCTCGCTGGACTGCCAACGCCTATCGTAAATTGAGGCGTGAAAAAAAAACGGCCTTTATTGATTTTAACCGATTGCGGCTGCGGCATCAGGTAAAGCGAATCAGGGCTTTGTGCGGTGGCTGATAAAATGCCGGTAAATACCACCATGGTGATAAAAATGCTACGCATAACTTATAGGTTTATATCGAAAAATCTTTCAGCTCTTTTATTATTTCTAATCCTTTATCGGTGCAGATACCCCTTAAATAGATCAGTATGGTATGTTTTACTAACTCATGCTTCATGCTGAATTCTTTATACACATTCGACCGTGTTACCGACCCATACAGTACAGCGAGGGTTTCAAAAACAATTGGCGCTTTTAAATATTCTAAAAAGTAGCATTCGTCTATCCCTTGTTGTATTAACCCGGTTACAGCTGCAAGCGCGCCGCTGCTGTATTGTTTGATCACTTTATCCTGCAGTTCGGGATAATAATAATTAAGATCATGGTAAAAAAGGTGGTTTACGCCAAAATCCATCTCCATAGATTTTGAATAAACATGGTAAATAGCAACAACCACATTTGGCGATCCTTTGAGCAACTCAATAATCCCCTTATCCGCTCCGCCGTAGTGAAGCTTCAGGCATTCCTCCAGTAATTCCTCCTTATCAGTAAAATATTTGTACATGGTTTTTGTAGAAATACCTAAAGCCAATACCAATTTAGCCATAGTCATTTCCCGTATGCCATGCTCCAAAAATTGTCGCAGGGAAGTTTCAATAATTTGATCTTTCATTGGTCCGGTGGAAAATATATTGTAAAAATAATTTTCCATTTTGATATTGGAAAATATTTATGTGGAAATATTTTCCAGGTAAAAGACTTTTGATAAACGTTATGGAATGCGATTTCAAAATGGCGTGTTTCTTCACCCTCTTTTTTGCCTGCAAAAGAGAGGGTCAGCGAGCGAAGTCCCGTACGTACGGGACTGGGCTGAGTCCCGGCGTTATGCATTGGCGTTAATGCCGCTTCGATAGTTTACTCACCCGGTCTTCGCTTCGCTTGACCACCCTCTCTATCGCAAGCGATAAAGAGGGTTTAGAAAATTATTCCTCTTGACAATCTTCACAGCATGGTTCAACGTAAGTTTAGCCACGTATATAATTTCTACGGCTCCAACACCTCAATAGAGTTTTGATCAGGCCCGCCGCCCCGGTTAGCCGACCCTGCAGCAATATAGATCTTGTTTTTGTAGCAAATCGCCCCTGTATCATGCCTGCCTGTAACAAGGAGTGGAAATTTCGTCCAAGTTCCGGTTTTGGTATCATAAGCTTCCACCTCATGGTGCGATTCCATTTGCGCCGCACTTTCGCCGCCGATTACCAATAGCATTTTTTTATACGCCACGGTTGTGCATCCGGCTCGCATAGTCGGAATATTTTGATCAGCAGCGAGTGTTCGCCAGGCCCCCGTTTTAAAATTATAAACATCCACCTCGGGAACTGTGAGCTGTATCACCTGTTGTGTTTTTGCCGATGTGCGCCTTCCACCGGCCAGGTAAAGTTCATGACCTATCACAGCCGCGTTAAAATGGTCGCGCCCATGGGGCGCATCGTGCAAAATGATCCATTTGCCGGTAGCAGGGTCAAACTCATCCATCCAGGTTGCCGTGCCGTCGAAATGCCCATCCTGTATACCACATACAAGGTATATCTTGTTTTTATAAACCACGCTGCCGCCGGAACCACGCAACCGCCCGGCTGGCATTTCGGGCCCTTTTTGCCATGCATCGGTTTGGGTATCGTATATATAAATATTTTCCAAAGGCTTTTCATGCGGGTACCGGCCATTCATTGCGCCAACCACATAAATGCTGTTTTTATAAGCCACCACCTGGAAATGGTTAATTTCTATCGGCGTATTCCCTTTATGCTGCCAGGTATTTGTTTTAGGATCAAAAACATCAACCGGCTTAATACCGCGCCCACCAATTAAATAAAAGAGGCCATTTACCTCAACAAAACTACAATCCTCCCTTTTTTCCGATGTGGTTTGTACCTGTATTATCTGCCAGCCGGTATTATTACTTACTTTAGCAGTATCCTGCGCATTTGAAAAAACAGGCAAGGCAACGAGAAGCGTAAAATAACGGATGACCTTATTCATTTTGATATCTTTTTTTAAAATTAGCATAAATATTCCGGCATCATAAAATATTGCTTTTTATAAATCGCTGGTTGTTAATGCTACGTACATAATATTATGAACCGAATTTTTGCCAAAAATTTCATTGTCGCACTGCTGTTTTCCGTGGTCGCATGTACAGGTGGGAAAGCCCAATCTGAGCAAAAAACGCTTGCGTTCGGCGATGTAATGCCTTCATTTTCGCTAGCCGACCAGGATGGAAAAGTATTTAACAGTGCGGACTACGTTGGCAAAAGTATTTTAGTGATTTATTTTTACCCGAAAGATGAAAGCATGGTTTGTACCAAAGAGGCTTGTTCTTTCAGGGATAGTTTTAATGATTTTACAAAAGCGGGCGCAAAAGTTATTGGCATAAATGGCGGTACTGTTACCAGCCATAAGGAATTTAGCGACCATTATAAATTGCCGTTTATATTATTGAGTGATCCGGGCGACAAGGTATATCACCTTTTCGGCGTAAAAAACAAACTATTTATGACAGGCCGGAAAACATTCATCATTGACCTGCATGGCAAAATAGCATTTACTTACGAAGCCATGATGCAGGGCAAAAAACATGCAGAGGATGCGCTGGCGTTTATAAAGAAGTATAAAGCGAGTTGATTAGGTTGATTAAGTGAGTGGTTGATTGGGTTATAGCCGCTCATTTAATCAACCACTCACTTAATCAACTCAATCAACCAATAATGATCACTGCGCTTAAAATATTGTTCAGCATTTTGCTGGTTTGGATGTGCTATATGGTCATCAGTACCAGCATCAGCAGCAACTTGTTTAAACAGTGGGATTTCCTGGGCAGTATACCCTGGATGCGCGCTACCCTATGGGATTTCTACGCCAACGTAACCGCAATCTTTTTGTGGGTATGTTATAAAGAAAAAAGTATGGCCTTGATTATTATTTGGCTGATATTATTGGTAGCTTTAGGGAGTATTGCCACCTGCGCTTACGTCCTCGTACAGCTTTTCAGGCTTAAGCCCGGCGAAGGTTTAAAAGAATTTTTTAGTAAACAAAATGGATAACAGTTCAATTTATGCCTTAGCGCTTTACAGTTTGGTAGCCTGCTGCGGCATTATGCTGCTGGTATGGTTGTGGGCGCACAAAATCAAAAACGCCGGCGTGGTGGATATTTTTTGGTCCTACAATTTCCCGGTGATTGCCATCATTTTGCTTTTGCTGGCGCCCGGCTTCGAAACCCGAAAGCTGCTGATCTGCAGCATGGTAATTATTGCCGGCATGCGCCTGGGCACCTATCTTGCCATACGCATTACAAAACATTTGCACGTGGAAGAAGGCCGCTACCAGCAATTACGCAAAGAATGGGCGCCAAATCCCGAAAGGAAGTTTTTCTTTTTCTTCCAGTTCCAGGCTATTTCAAACGTAATTCTTGCAGTGCCGTTTTTTATCATTACTTTAAATACAACTCCACAGATCTCTCCAATTGAATACGCCGGTGCAGCCCTATGGCTGATAAGCGTTTTAGGCGAGGCAACAGCCGATGCCCAGTTAGCGGCCTTTAAACGGGATCCAAATAACAAGGGCAAAGTATGCGACAAGGGCCTTTGGGGATGTTCCAGGCATCCCAACTACTTTTTTCAATGGCTGATGTGGGTATCATACTTTGTATTCGCGCTTGCATCGCCTTATGGTTACCTGGCTATCATCAGCCCGGCAATTATCCTGTACCTGCTTTTAAAGATCACAGGCATCCCCATGACCGAAGAACAATCCATCCGTTCAAAAGGCGATGCATTCAGGGAATACCAGAAACGCGTAAGCGTTTTTGTGCCCTGGTTTAAGAAACCCTTATAGCATTACGAATGAGATCAGAATTAAGTTTGTGGTTATCGTGATTTGTTAAATAACATCAAAAAAGTATTATAGCTATGTTTTTTAAAAGACGAATGGACTATGAAAAGATGTTCTTAAAATACATCGATTCCGATTTCTCTTTGTTCGCCTGTGGTGAGGATGCTCCCAATCACGACACTTTGAAGGCATTCGAAAAAAAATACAACGTAAAACTGCCCGCTGATTTTAAAGATTTTTCGATTTCTCCATTAGGGGGTATTTCTATTGAGGTTAAGGAAAGTATCTGGCCGCGTCCTCAACCCTTAGAAGTGGGCCCATTTTGGTCTTTTCTATATGGATTAGTAGTGTTTGGATTTTCAGCTGAAATACCCGACTGGATGAATATCGAAATCAAAGCTAACGAGTTCAAAAACACGGCTAATGGCAACTACGTGCCATTCATGGAGGTTGTTGGAGACGCAGATTTATATTGTTTTGATAAAAAAGGCGCTATTTACCGATGGGATCATGAGCTTGATTTATTCAAAAAGATAGATAAATCGTTCGATGAACTGTTGGAATACGAAGTAGCGGAATTAAAACTCCGAAAGGAGAAAAAAGTTGCAATAAAGTAATTGATGATTTGACGTTCGATGTGCCGCAAATTCCTAATTCGACAAAGCAGCTTTCGATCAATTTCCAAAACTTCGGATAAAGTACCCTTTCTTTCCAGCGATAATTTTTCACCATTCCCAATCCAACCCCACCAAAAAAACGTAAACTTAAAAATTAAAACAACAAGGCCTAAAACGCCAAACCCCATCGCATGTGGTACGATAAACTGATTGAACAAAACAAAGTCCCCGATTTTTTACTAAGGAAGGGCATTCGCAATTTATTAAAACAACGCCTCGCCGATGAAAACAAGGGTGATGTAGAAGCGCAGCAAGCCCATTTAATGGCGTTGATTGACCACCTAAAAGCATCGCCAATTGCCGTAAACACCGCCGATGCCAACCAGCAGCATTATGAAGTGCCCACCCGTTTTTACCAATACTGCCTCGGCAAAAATCTAAAATACTCCAGCGGCTACTGGAAACCCGGCGTTAGCGATATTGATACTTCCGAAGACGACATGCTGGAATTAACCTGCCAAAGGGCGGAACTTAAAAACGGACAGGCGGTTTTGGAATTAGGCTGCGGCTGGGGATCGTTGTCGTTATACATGGCTGCCAAATACCCCAAAAGCACATTCAAGGTAGTTTCCAACTCGCGCACGCAAAAAATGTATATCGACCTGCAGGCCAAAGAACGAAACATCACCAATTTAACGGTAATCACTGCCGATATGAACACCTTTACTATTGATGAGCAATTTGACCGTGTTGTATCGGTAGAGATGTTCGAGCATATGCGCAATTATCAATTGCTGATGAAAAAGGTGGCCTCGTTTTTAAAGCCCGATGGCAAAGTATTTATCCATATTTTTACCCATAAGGAATACGCCTATCTTTTTGAGGTAAAAGATGATACCGACTGGATGAGCAAATATTTTTTCACCGGCGGCATCATGCCGAGCGATGATTTGCTGTTTTATTTTAACGACGACCTTGCAGTCGAAAACCACTGGCATGTAAACGGTACCCATTACGGCAAAACCTCCGAGGCGTGGTTAAAAAACATGGACAACCACAAAGCAGAGATCATCCCCTTGTTTGAAGCGACCTACGGAAAAGACCAGGCCCTAAAATGGTGGGTTTACTGGCGTATATTTTATATGGCCTGCGCCGAGTTGTGGAACTATAACAAAGGCAATGAATGGATCGTCAGCCATTATTTATTTCACAAAACAAAAGTATAGCCGACGGACTTAATACTTTGCAGGAGTTCCCGGTTTTGGTATTGATTCCTGGATAAATTTCCGCAGGTTTTCTGTTGCGGTAGCCAGGTCGTTTTTACGTAAATAGAGCATGTGGCCGCTTTTGTACCCTTCCCATTTTAAACGGTCTTTAAGCCTGCCGCTGGGGTCGAGCTGCCAAAGGCTGTATTTGGCATTAAAATAATCGCAAGCGCCATCAAAATAGCCTGATTGTATTAAAAGATGCAAATAAGGATTTTGGGCGATGGCCTGCCGCAAATTTTCGCCGGTGTGGTCGTTTTTATCATCCCAGGGCCATACATCGCCAAACATGTTGTATTTAAGATCGGTTTTGTAGTTCAGTTCGTTCCGGAGATAAATATTCATTGCCGGGGTGAACTCATGCAGCCATGCAGTAAGTTCGGCATTATAATCGGGGCTGCCACCATAAGCCTGCCTGTCAATCCCTTTGTAACGCGAATCAAGCCTGCCGATAGTAAAGCCTTTTTCGCGCAATAATTCTTTCCAAAACAAATCATAGGACACATCCAGGTTGCTGCCTAAGATCACCTGTTCGGAGATACCGCTGTATTTTGACATTTTAGCTGCCATATCTTTCTTTTGGGCATCATCGATAAAGCCGCCGCGCGCCATTGCCGGAATCAGCTCGTTTATGGTAAAATTTTCAACTTCGGGTAAAAACGCAGTAAGCTCTTTTTGCTGGTATTCGGGCGCCAGCATACCATGGTACCACGCTGTGGCGGCAAAATAAGGCAATCGCAAGGCTTCCTGCACCGGGCCGCTGCGTTCGATACCGAGATCAGTAGGAGAAACTAAAATAACGCCGTTTAAATACATCCACTGTGCATTTTGCAGCTCAAGCGCCAGGCCCGAGGCCCTTGTGGTACCGTAGCTTTCGCCTATCAGGAATTTAGGCGATGCCCAGCGATTTTTGCGTGTAACAAAAGTGTTTATCCATTCGGCCAGGTACCTGATATCCTCATTAACCCCAAAGAATTTCGAGCCCGGGGTTTCCTTGTTTACTATCCTCGAGTAGCCGGTGTTAACCGGGTCGATATAAACGATGTCGGCAACATCGAGTATGGAGTTATTATTTTCTTCGATGCCATAGGGCTGAACCGGGTAACCTTCGCTGTCGATGTTCAGCCGGCGCGGACCAGTGTAGCCTATTTCCATCCAGACCGAAGGTGTTCCGGGACCACCGTTAAATGAAATTACCAATGGGCGTGTTGACCTGTCGTTTATATCGTCCCTTTCGTAGTAGGTGTAAAATACACCAGCAACCGGCCTGCCGTCTTCGTCCCAAACAGGGATGCTGCCGGCGGTAGCAGTATAAGGGATAAGTTTTCCTTTTATAGTAACCGTATGTTTGGTAACTACTGCTGAGTCGACCTGCAAGACCCGGCTTTTTGTTACCGGGTTAGGGTTTTTTGGTGGAGTAGCAGTAGTTTGCTGCTGGGCAATGGCTGTGGTTGCTGCCAAATAAATTAGTACAACAATGATAAAATATTTTTTCATGTTATGGATTTGTTTTGATTTCGGATTTCGGATTTTCGATTTCGGATTTAAAAATATTTCG
>Ga0206855_10230_pt1 | contig 16974 bp, 15 predicted proteins | sample Alteio_BWOrgCont_51_FD_152637 | JGI IMG/M metagenome (GOLD analysis project Ga0206855, IMG submission 152637) | Enriched cells from forest soil in Barre Woods Harvard Forest LTER site, Petersham, Massachusetts, United States -... | ecosystem: Environmental > Terrestrial > Soil > Temperate forest >...
CGTAATCCAGCGGCCGGGCGGAACCCATTTCGAACGGATCGCCACCGGTGGCGATGTGGCGTAAATGCAGACGCGCGCTGGCGATGATGACTTTCTCAAAAATGCGTTTCTCCCGTTGCGCGAGGCGCGCCGCCTGGGTGGCAATTAAGTCCGCCAGTTTTGCCTCGCGAATCAAACCGACTTTGAACGCTTCGACGATGCCGCCGCGCGCGGAGGCATCCGGCAGGGTTTTTAGAAAATCCAAATCATTGACCACCGCGGCAGGCACGGCGAACGTGCCGACCCAGTTTTTCTTGCCGAAATAATTGACGCCGTTTTTCACCCCCACCCCGCCGTCGGCCTGGCTCAAGCTGGTCGTCGGCATCCGTACCAGCCGCACCCCGCGATGCGCGGTCGCGGCGGAAAAACCGGCCAGATCCAAAACCGCCCCGCCGCCGATGACGAGGACGTACGACTGGCGCGACAAATTTTGCCGCTCAATGGCGGCCCACAATTTTTCGACCAGCTTCCAATTATTTTTGGCCGTTTCGCCGCCCGGAACCAGGATGGGCTGGCCAGCCAATTCCACGCGTCGGGAGTGAGCCTTGAAATACATTTTTATTTCCCGGACTAAGCGTGGCCGGGCTTTGGCCAGCCCGCCATCCACCACCACCAACACCCGCGCCGGCTTTCCACCCTCCGGAGAAAACGTCCGCGCCAAAACGGGATTTCCCACGCGCAAGGCGCCACGGGTGAAAGTAACCTTGTGGATGAAAGCTGGGCGGATGACGTGGCGAAAGGCGGGCATGGAGGAAATGCCGTGTTGGCCGGCCTCGAGGAGTTTCGCCAGCATCTCGGCGGCGCATTGATGCTGACCATGTTGCGCGGTTGGGGCCATGGCGTGGAAACGAGTGATATCGACCTCGCACTGTTGCGCCGTGTTATTCGGGATTCGACCACAATCTCATAAACAGGATGGCGGGCTGGCGGGCCGCAAAGTCAAGACTGGTCATCCATGTGATGTTTTTTGGCGGCGTCAGCGAGGAATTGACCAAGTTCCCTGAGCAATTTTTCGCGTTCCGGCACAAAGATAAAATGGTCGCCGGCCAGCTGGCGGTAGGCGTCGTACAGCAGTTCCGCCGGCGGGCGGCGGGTCTGGAGGAGGCTATGGATGTTTTTATCCATGTTTTCCGAATTGCCGAGTTGCAGGTTGGTGGCGATGAGCTGGGCGAGGATGGCCTGATTGTGGGGGTCCAGATGATTGGCCGCAGCGAGGAGGCGCCCGGCGAGGGACGCGCCATTGTGGCTGATAAAACGGTTGGCCACCCGCAACAGGGTGTCGGAAGTGGTGGAGGCGGAGTCGATGAGATTGTTGACGTACAATTGCGCGTCGGTTTCCTGGCCGAGGTTGTAATCGGCGACGGCGCGAACGCTGTCAAATAACAGGTGGTATTGCGCGAGCCAGTCCGGTTTTTCCACGCGGATTTCGTCGAGGAAGTCGATGGTCTCTTTATATTTGTCGTCGGTGAGGTAAGCTTCGGCGACCAGCAGGGCGAAGGAGGCCACGCTGAAATCGGATTTTTTCGCGGCGACGCGCAGTGTCTCGTCCTGCTCCCGGGCGAGTTGGTAGAGGCGCAGGGCGAGGTTGTAATCGCCCTGGTCGGTGGCAAAGTTCGCAAGCATGTTCATGGCCTCGGCATTGGTGCGAAAATTGGTGATGATGTTCTCGATGTCATGTTCCATGGTTGTCTGGGTGCCGCTTTTGGCGTTGATGTACAGCAGTTCGATCTGCGGCCCGACGTCGGTGGGCTCTTTTTGCGCACGCATGAGGGTGTAAAAACGCGATTTATCCAGGTCGCCGAGGTCGCGATAGAAACGCGAGAGCAGCCCGAGGAGGAAGGGGTTGTTATCCATGGTGGGCGCAATCTTCTCCAGGTACCTTGGAGCGGCGTGGAGGTCGCCTCTTTCCCAAAGCAGGCGGCTTTTAATCACCACCCCGTCGAGGGTTTTTTCGAGATCGTATTTTTTGATGATGCCGTCGGTCTTGTCGAAGTCGCCTTCATCAATGTAGGCGTTGGCCAGGTTCAGGGCGAAGATGGTGCGAACTTTGGAGTTGGTCAGGTTTTGGGCGAGGTATTGCTGGCAGATTCCCATGATGCGTTCGCTGCAATCCGGCACTTGGGCGTGGATGATGTCGACGAAATAATTGTTGATGTAGTCGGGGTTGTCGGCGAGGGCGTAGGGGATGCCTTCTTCGAGGAGGGTGGCGTAAGTCTCGAGATTTTTGTTCGAGGCGAGGGAGAATCCGGCGAACTTCTGGCGGGCATCCAGGTTGTCCGGGGTTTTCATCACCGCCAGGCGGTAATCGGTGAAAGCTTCGTCATAGTGCCGGTTTTGGAGGTTCCAATCTCCGGCATGGTAAAAGTAGTCACCCATCTTTTTGTCGTGCTCGGCCGAATGAAAGGGCGGCCAATGAAAAGGCAGGCTGAGCACATCGCCGAATTTTTCGTCTTGAAAGCCGCGGCCCTGCTTGAACCAAAAATACAGCCCGAGGGCGATCATGAGCCAGAACACCGCCGCCAAGCCGGCCAGCGAGCCAAACAGCCGAAACCAGCGAATGCGCAGGCGTCGCGTGCCGCCGGGCTTGCGGTGGATGGCGGCGAGGCCCCACCAAACCGAGGTGACGACTTCGGCGTGTTTGTCGTAGGATTCGTCAGGCGACATGAAAAATGGGAATCGGGAAGTACCGGGTAACGACCCACTTTTGGGTAGGTAAGGTTCCCGAAGACCGCAAACAATAAGCATGAACGCGCAACGACGTTTTGGCAACCTTGGATAAGGGTTTTGGATGCTGGCGGGCTCACGGTGGACGGTCGGTTCGCAATCCAATCAATGCAAACGTCTTGCCGATTTGAGTGAGATGGGCCGGATGGGGCTTTGCCAGTGCAAGGAAGAGTTGAGAGGCGTGGGGCTCGACTATGTTTTGGGACGGTTATTATTGGGAAAAACCTTCTTGCTAAGGGCTTAAAAAGATGGTTGACCATCAGGGCTGATTCTTATTCATATTAGCTTAGTGGACCTACCCTATTCCCACCAACTGAACAAACCCATGAAATTCTCTTCTCCCTTCTTGTTTGCCACGGGCGTCCTTGTGGCATCCGCAGGCCTTACATTCAAACTGTCAGCCGCCCCACTTCCCGACCCGCTCGCCGACATCGATTTTACCGCTAGTGGTGGTGCAACCGCACAGTATAATTCGAACGTGCTGTCTTCGGCCGGCAACGTGGGTGGAGTGAAGACCAAGTTTGATGACTACATCTTTACCTTCAATCCCGGTCTGGTCTTGAAATATGGCGCCATTGCGGACACGACGCTGACCTTTAATTATACGGAGACATTTTACCGCTACTACGCTCACCCCGCTCTGAACGAGGAATTGTCCAATGTCGGCTTCAATGTTGACCGCAAACAGGGCGCGTTTGATTTGTCCGCCGGGTTTTCGTACGCGCAGAACTACAACAACACGCCGAGTTCGGCGTCGCCGGGCCTCACGTCCATTATCCGCAGCGACGTGATTGATGCCCATGGCAATGCCACTTGGAATTATTCGGACAAGTTCACTTTCACCGGGGGAGTTGACTACAGCCAAACCAGCTACCTGTACAGCGTGGGCAAGACCTTCCAGGACTCCTCCACCTTTACTTTGCCCTTCACCGGTTATTACGCGTACACCGATCAGGTGAGCGTGGGCGCGGGTTATACTTATTCGCAAACCACTCAGCAACCGGCTCCAGCCACTCCTGGCGTGCCGGGCCGCGGTCGCTACAACAACACCTTCACGTTAAACACCAGACTCACCAAGTGGAACAAGCTGACGGGTGATGCCGACATCGGTGTGACGATGAATCACATTGACGGCGATTCATCCGCTGCGCTGCCCGCCCTTGACTCGACCACGGTGAGCTACGGGTTGAATTTGCAATACGCCTATACGGACACCGTTGCCTTCACGCTAAGCGGCAACCGCAATTTCAGCACGGGCACGACCGGCCAGAACATTCAAGCCACTTCTGTGGGCGTGGGCGTGAATTACGACTACAGCAGCAACATTTACGCGACCGCCAACCTGATCACCTACACCTATTCCCAATACCTGCAGCAGAACCGGCATGACGATACGAAAACGTCCGGCATCACGATCAACTGGAAGCCCTACTCCTATTTGACGCTCTCCGCGGGCTATTCCTACTTCATGAATAGTTCCGACGCGCCGAACGCGACCTATAACATCAGCATCGTAACGGTCTCCGGCACCGTCAGCTACTAATCGCCGGCGACTTGTGCAGAAAAAGGCCGCCCCAAGAGGGCGGCCTTTTTCTTTTCCCTGGGACAGCAAAGCAGGCCTGGTCGGCGGCGAAATTGCTGGTTGGTTCCAGCCTCGTTGCGTGATTGCGTGGGGCCCAATCGGCTCTCGGCAGTTTTTTCCACCGACTCGATCTCGTATGACTCGCGCTGCATTTTGCCGTTGGTCAAACGTTGCCCGCATCCACAACCCGTAGCCGGCATTCATCCCCGCGAGATAACGGAACCTGCCGTCCAAATAATTAAGCCACCCGATGTTCCGCCATTTACCCGGGGGCGTTTACTTCAGCTGATAATTCATTATCTTCATCATCAAGTCGGTCGTCTTTTTGTTCAGATCCGCAATCGGTTTGTCCAACTCGGCCCAGAGTTCCTGCTGTTCCTTCAGGCGGGTCGCGTGATAGGGGTATAAAGATTGGTAACTGAGCGATTTCATGTTGTCCGTGGCCAGGGAGTGAATCTGGTTGACGAAGTTTTTCAGAGCCCGGACGTAATCTTCGGCATCTTTCTCATTGGCCAGATGCCCATCGGCCGTCAAGGCATCGGCGGAGTTTTTCTTGTAGGTGTCAATGGCGGCCTGGATTTGCGGGTCGTCCGAATGATTGATGGCGGTTGGTTTGTCCAGCAATTCGATCATGAATTCGGCCACATCTTCGATTTTCTGTATCTTCAGGCCTTGATCGCTAAACTGCGCCCAGTCCATCTTGACCCAGCCGGTGGCGGCGGGGATGTTATCCAGGCGATAACCCAGCCAATGATGCGAGTCGGCATGGGCTGCGGTCTTTAGCTCATCCATGCTGGTGATCCTCACTTCCGTGGCGATGCCAATGACTTTGCCGGTCGGGCGGTAAATGATCGGGCTGCCGCTGTTGCCGTGGATGAACATGGCGGTGACCTCGACCTTGTCTGGCCCAATGCCGACCAATCTACCATGAATTTGGACCGGTACGCCGGTGCCGTCAGCATTGCCCGGCACCGTCACAAACTCATCCGCCTTGGTGTGGTTCTGATCGTCATCTTCAATTTCCAAGTAGTATTTGGCCGCGCTTTCCGGGATTTGCACCATCGCCACATCGTAGTCCTTCGCGCCGTACATCGCGCCGGTGGTGGGGTAGGGCGTGCCATCCATGCTGGTCATCGAGAATTTTTTGTTGCCGGAAAGCACATGCTGATTCGTGATAATGAAAAATTGGCCATGCATCTTGGCGACGAAACCCGTGCCCGCTGAATAGTCGCCCTTGACAATGACCAGCGCCTTCACCTGTTCGGCGGTCAGCGGATCACCCATGGTCGGCGGTGGTGGGGCATCCGGTGGCTTTTGGCCTGTGCCAGTGCCTTTGCTTGGGCTTGCCGAGCTTCCCCCAAGGCCGAGGGAAGGAAGAAGGCCCGTTGCGCTGCCGGTGCTGCCTCGTCCTGGAGCTTGGTTGCCTCTGGTGCCGGGGCCGCTGCGCTGATAGTTGCCCCCCGGGTTCGGGTTATTGTATTGGCCCAGCGCCAGTGACACAGATAAAGACAGACACGCCGCAAGGAAGGCAGTTTTATTACCCCGACGGTTCAGGCTGTACCATCCCGGAAAAGGAGCCATGACGTGAATAATGTTAATTTATAGGGTCTCTACTAGGTAAAAAGTGCCTGATTGTAAAACCTAAAATGTCACGCCCATTAATCAAGCGCCACCGGGTTTTTCCGGTTGCTATGAAAGGGGGTGCGAGGTCATCATGCCGGGGTTGGTTTACTCCCATTGTCCCTCCATGCGTCGTCGTCCGCCAGGCAAGATCAATCCGGTCTTGATTGCGTTTTTAATCCCGCTGGTGGTTATCCTTGCGGCCGTCGTTTTTATGCTGGTTCGCAATCGCCTCCATCATGCCCCGGAGCCCTTTGACCTCGCGGTGTACAATCGTTCCTCCAACGACTTGCAGGGCAATCAGTACAGCCTCGACGCGTCCATCGATTCCCAGCTGCGCTGGGACGAAGGTTTTGGACGCTATCTGGCGGTCAAGTTGGTGAACGGCAGCGGCCGGGTGGCTGTCTTTGTTCCGGAAAGCGTCGCCAGTGACGTGCGGGTCAACCAGCGTTACCACATCAAAGTCATTGTCAAGGAGGCGGGACTCATCCAGGCCGAGGAAATGGAAAAGTATTAAATCGGTGGTCCGGCCTTGGCGGCGTCCACGCCGGCGACGGCGGCATCGATGGCGGCGAGTTCTTCGGCTGAGAATTTGGTGTTTTGCAGCGCAGCCAGGTTGCTTTCGATTTGCTTCATGGAGCTGGCCCCGGGCAGCACACTGGTGACGGCTGGCTGACGCAACACCCAGGCCAGCGCCATCTGCGCCAGCGTCTGCCCGCGAGCCGAGGCGGTCGCCTGCAATCGTTGGATCATGGGTCGGTGCCGCTGCACGGTTTCCGACTTGAGGAAAATATTACGGGTCGCACGTGATCCCTCGGGCATCCCGTCCAGATACCGTTCGCTTAAAATTCCCTGCGCAAGCGGACTGAAGGTGATGCAGCCGATGCCTTCTTTTTCGAGCACGGCAAACAGGCCCTGCTCCGGTTTGCGGTCAATCATGTTGTACCGGGGTTGGTGAATGAGGCAGGGGGTGCCGAGTTCGTGCAAAATTTTCGCGGCGGCGGTCGTCTGCTCCGGCCCATAGTTGGAAAGGCCGGCATACAGGGCCTTGCCGCTGCGCACGGCTTGGACCAGCGCGCCCATCGTTTCCTCCAAAGGAGTATGCGGGTCCGGCCGGTGTGAATAAAAAATGTCCACGTAGTCGAGCTGCATGCGCTTCAAACTTTGGTCGAGGCTGGCCAGCAGATATTTGCGCGAGCCCCAATCCCCGTAAGGCCCCGGCCACATCGGGTAGCCGGCTTTGGTCGAGATGATCAGCTCGTCACGGTAAGCGGTCAGGTTTTGCTGCAGGACTTTTCCGAAATTGGTTTCCGCCGAGCCCGGCGGCGGGCCATAATTGTTGGCGAGGTCGAAATGGGTTATCCCTCGATCAAACGCCCCCAGAATCAACTCCCGCGCCTCATTCCGGTTGTTTTCGTCCCCGAAATTGTGCCACAGACCCAGCGATAGACGCGGCAGCAACAGGCCGCTGCGTCCGGAGCGCGCGTGGGAGATTTTTTCGTAGCGTCGGGCGTCGGGGAGGTAAGGCATGAATGGGTGTAATCCGGCTGTGTTTATGCCCGAACCCAGCCGACCAAAGCAACCGGGAAATACCCCGTCATCCGCCGCTGAAATTGGGCGTGCTAAACCCTGGTCCATCAGCTAGACTGTTCTGTCAGCCAAGCCAGGGCCGGTTTGCCGCGCAGTGGGCGCGGCAGCCTCATGGCGCTCGACATGCCCGCGACCATCACACGCAAAAGCAGCCACAGCGGCGTCGTCAAACAGTTCTCCGTATTTGCCGAGAACAAGGTTGGCCGATTGCACGACGTTATCTCGCTCCTGGCCGGCAAGGATGTGCACGTCCTCGCCTTGTGCCTGGTGGACACCACCGACAGCACCATCATTCGCCTGGTGGTGGATTATCCCGAAATGGCCGCGCCTCTGCTGACTCAGCACGGTTTTTCCCATAGCCTCGCCGAGGTCTTGGCGGTGGAGATTGATACGGAGGCCCGGCTGCAACAAGTGACCGCTGCGCTCGTCCAGGCCGAAATCAACATCCATTACATCTACCCCTTTCTCATGCGTCCCCACAGCAAGACCGGCCTGGTGTTGCGCCTCGAAGACCCCGAACTCGCCGCCGAGGTGCTCAAGCGCAATCAGATAACCGTGCTCACGCAAAACGATCTGGCGCGGTAAGGACAGAATTGGTTCAAACAATTACTCACGCCGCAATCTATCCTTCCACCCCAAACAGGGCGTCCGCAAAGTCTTCGACTGAGAAGGGCTGCAAGTCTTCCGGCTGTTCGCCGAGGCCGACAAAATGAATGGGCAGCTTGAGTTCGCGGTGGATGCCCACGAGCGCGCCGCCCCGGCTCGTGCCGTCGAGTTTCGTGATAATCAATCCAGTAAGGTCGAAGGCCTGATGAAACACCCGCGCTTGCTCGATCGAATTGGTGCCGAGTGAGCCGTCGAGCACCAGCCAGCGGTGGCGCGGCGCGGCGGGATCATGCTTTTGGAGCACGCGGCGGATTTTTTTCAACTCCTCCATCAGGTTATGCTTCGTGTGCAGGCGTCCGGCGGTGTCGAGCACCACGAGGTCCTTGCCGCGCTTCGCGGCGGCCTGCCAGGCGTCGAAGGCCACCGCCGCGGTGTCCGCTCCCGTCTGGCTGGCGATGATTTCCACGTTGAGCCGCGTGGCCCAGGATTTTAGTTGCTCGTTCGCCGCCGCTCGAAATGTGTCGCACGCGCCCAGCACCACTCCGTGGTTTTGTTTAAGGTAATAAGCGGCCAGCTTGGCCGCAGTGGTCGTTTTGCCGGAGCCGTTGACCCCGACCAGGCAAATAACTTCCGGCTGGCCGGGTTTGGATATCAGCACGGGCGGTTTTTCTGCGCCCGCCAGCGCGCGTTTCAAGACCGTCGCGCCGATTTTTGCCGCCTCCTGCCCGCGCAAGGCGGGGTCTTTCTTCCAGGCGGACTTGATTTCCGCCAGGATTTCTCCCGCCGTTTCCACACCCAGATCCGCTCCGTAAAGGATTTCTTCGAGCTGTTCGATGCTGGCGGCGTCCAGTGAGCGCGAGAACAGGCCGCCGACTTTGCCGAAGGCCGCCTGGAACGTCGGCGTCGTGCGTTTGAGGCCCTCGGTGAATTTTTTCAGCAGCGAGCGCATGATCGCTTAATTCTCCGCCGCCGTCCGTGACGGGCGGTCGAGCGAGTCCTTGACCTTGTCGAGCATGCCGTTGAGGAAACGTCGTGAATCGGGGTTGGAAAATGTTTTGCCGAGTTCGATGGCTTCGTTGATGGTGACCACGGGCGGAATGTCGCGGCGGTGGAGCAGTTCAAAGATGCCGAGGCGGAGAATGGCCAGGTCCACACGCGCAATGCGGTTGAAAGCCCAATTGTGGGCGTTGTTTTTTATCAACTCATCGATTTTTACCTGATGTTCCAGCGCCCCGTTGATCAGTTCTTCGGCAAATGAATAATACTCCCGCGGCTGTTCCTGGGTGCTGAAAAATTGCTGGAGGGCGGCCGGCAGGTCGGCGCTGGGGTTGGCGTCCCACATATAAAGGAACTGCATGGCGGTGGCCCGGCAGTCGCGTCGGCGGCTGGATTTGGCCGGAGCGGCCGGGGCCGCGGGTGCGCCGGGTGTTTCGTCGTTCGTCATTTAATTATTTTTGAAAAGCTGTTTGGGATCGAAACCCTTGTCCTCGTCATCATCGTCTTCTTCTTCCCCATATTCCTTCTTTTGGTCTTCGAGGGCGTCGAGGCGTTCGACCAGCTTGAGCTTGTGCCGGGCCATTTCCAGCGCCGCCAGGGCGAATTCCGCGCCCCGGTCGAGTTTGCCGCTGATACGCTCGCTCGCCTGCTTCTCCGAGTCAACGGTAAGGATGCCGTTGATGACCGGAATCTCGGACTGCATGCCGATGGAATGCAAGGAATAGGCGGCGCCGTGGCTGATGACTTCGTGGTGCGTCGTTTCACCAGCGACGATGACCCCAAGGGCGATGAGGCAGTCGAACTCCCCGGTGGCGGCCAGCATGTGCGCCGCGTACGGAATTTCATTCGAGCCGGGCACGCGCAGCACCTCAATGTTGCGCTGGCGCACGCCGTGTTCCTTCAGCACCTTGGTCACGCGGGTGAGGAGGGTGTCCACGAGCTTGCCATTGTACCGGGCGGCCACGATGCCGATGAAGAAATCCGAGCCGTCAATCTTCGCGGGGTCTGGTGGGGTGTCGCTCATGGGAAAAGATTGAGACAGAATTAGCCGGACAAACCAAAGTTTATAATGCCACCGTTTCGGCGATTTCCAGGCCATACCCATCGAGACCGATGACGCGGCGTTGGGGCGAGCCGGTCAGGAGGCGGATTTGGCGCAGGCCAAGGTCGGCCAGAATTTGCGCGCCAATGCCGTAGTCGCGGAAATCCATCCGCGACGGCGCGGGCACCAGACGGTCGGGCGCGCCTTCCTTAGGTTCAAGGTGGAGGCCGCCGGCCGGCTGTTCGATATAGACCAGCGCACCGCGGTTTTCCTTGGCAATGCGCTCCAGTGCGGTGGCGAGCGAGTGAAAACCGCCAAACTGGCGGGCGCGGAACACGTCACCGAGGATGTTCTCGCTCTGCACGCGCACCAGCGTGGGCGTCCCGTCGAGCACCCCGCGCGTCAACGCGTAATGGGTGCGCGCGTCCAGGGGCGTGCGGTAGATGTGTAGGTCGAAGCGGCCGAATTCCGAGTCAAACGGCAGCATCGCGATGCGCTTGACCAATTTTTCGCGGCAGTGACGGTAATGAATGAGTTGGGCGATGGAAATGAGCTTCAACCCGAACTTTTTCTTGAATTCCACCAGCTGGGGCAGGCGGGCGAGCGTGCCGTCCTCGTTCACGATTTCACAGAGCACGCCACTGGGATGCAGACCGGCCAGGATGGCCAGGTCCACGGCGGCCTCCGTGTGGCCGGCGCGTTGGAGTACACCGCCAGGCTTGGCCCGCAATGGAAAAACATGGCCGGGCTGCACCAGTTTGTCGGATGTCGAATAAGCGTCGGATAAAATTGCGATGGTTTTCGCGCGATCATAGGCGCTGACGCCCGTGGTGATGCCCTCGGCGGCGTCCACGCTTACCATGAAGTCCGTCCGGTGTATTTCGCGGTTTTGGGCGACCATCGGCCCGAGCCCAAGGCGCTTGAGCTGTGGTTCCACCGTCGGCACGCAGACGATGCCGCTGCCGTAGCGGATCATCATATTGATGGTTTCCGGGGTCGCTTTGGCCGCCGCCATGATCAGGTCGCCTTCGTTCTCTCTCGTCTCGTCATCGGTGACGACAATGAGCTTGCCGGCCGCAATGTCCGTAATCGCCGCCTCGACGGTATCGAAGGGCGGGGACGGATGTTCGAAGTCAGGCGTGCTCATAACCAGGCGTGGGAAACCCGGCAATGTATCGCCGTAAGGGCCAACTCGTCAAGGATGGGTGGCTGCCAGTTGCAACCTGGCAACCTGTAGCCCGTGACTTTCCACCCGGTAGCTTTCCTATTAATTTCTGTCCACCCAGCGTTGGCGCAGCAATTGCAGCGCCTGACCGTGGATTTGGCAAACGCGCGCTTCGGTGACTTTGAAGGCTTCGGCAATTTCTGAGAGACGGCGATTGTGGAAATAATAAAGCAGGAGAACTTGCCGGTGGCGCTCGGGCAGCAATTTCATCGTGGTCGTGAGGGCCAGCAGGGTCTCCTCATGTTCCAGATTGGCATGCGTGGCTGGGGTGTTTTCGTCGGCAATGCACTCGTGGAGATTCAGGAGCACGCCATTGCCGCTGTCACGCTCCAAAGGCTTGTCCAGCGGCAGGAAACGGACCGGGCGCACGCGCAGTTGCAACTTGTCAAAATCAATGCGATTCAGGCCCAATTGCTTGCGGGTTTCTTCTTCAGTCGGAACGCGGCCCAAACCCTGTTCGAGTTTGTCCATCGTCACCCGCAGTTGGCGGGCACAGTGGCGGGCGGAACGCGGCATCCAGTCGAGCCGGCGTAGTTCGTCGAGGATGGCGCCACGGATGCGCATGGCCGCGTAGGCTTCAAATGTTTTGGTCTGGGTCGGGTTGTAACGCCGTACGGCGGCAATTAGGCCAGTGAGCCCAACACTCTGCAATTCATCGAAGTCCGCGCAGGTGGGCAGGTAATGACGCATCTGGGAAACGACGGCCTGCACTTGCGGGTAGTGTTTCTCGACCAGCTTGCATTGCTCTGGCGTTAGCGGGCGCGTGGCCAAGGCCGTGGGGTGTGTGTCGGAGGCGTCTGAGTGCTCTGGGAGACGGTTCATGAAGATGTTTTTTTGAAGATTGTGCTTAAGTTGTAATCACGCTTCATGCCAACTTTGACAACAATCTTTAAAGACATTGATTATTATATAGATAGGTTGTTTTTAAATTATTTTAATAACGTTTAGATGATTGAATTTTGATTAATTGAATTGCATATGTATTGCATATAGATTGCAAATTACACTGAAGGCGCAAGAAATGATGGGTTTCAAAATCTGAACTAGGGCGAACGCATCACCATGGAAATCAACTTCCAAAGTGAAAAATGAATTATTTGCTGAAGTGAAAATCAACTGTGGGGATATTGCCCGTATTTCACCAAAGTGACACGGATTTGTAACAATTCACCTTTAGGATGAACGCCTAGCGCAGGAAACAGTTTCCAAGCGCGTAATAAAAAGCTCATTCAATTAATCCAACTATCACCATTATCCTATGAAAAAATTGCTCCTCACCGGCCTGCTTGGTTTGGCCACTGTTATGGCACATGCTGCTGATGCTCCCGTCACCTTGACTGGCTCGGGCTCTTCCTTCGTCAAGCCAATCATGGACAAGTGGGCGGAAGCTTACAGCAAAGCCGATCCTTCGGTTAATATCAACTATGCGGGTGGCGGCTCGGGCAAGGGGCAGACTGACATTTTAACCCCGGCAGTTGATTTCGCCGGCACGGACGGCCCCATGAGCGACGCCCAACTTAAATCGGCCAAGGGCAAAATCCTCCATCTGCCGGTGGTGGCAGGCGCAGTGGTGATAGTTTACAATCTGCCCGGGGTGAATGGGCTTAAGCTCGACGGCCCGACGCTGGCCAACATTTATCTCGGCAAAATCACCAAGTGGAATGACGCGGCGATTGTCGGTTTGAACCCCGGCCTCAAGCTGCCGGATCAAGAGATCACGACCGTGCATCGTTCGGATAAAAGCGGCACGACGTTTATTTTCACGGACTATCTTTCGCACATCAGCGATGATTGGAAAAAGAATGTGGGCACGGGCACCGGAGTGGAATGGCCGGGCACGGGCCAGGGTCAGTCGCAAAGCGCCGGCGTTGCCGGCCAGGTGCAAAAAACCCCTGGGGCCATCGGCTATGTCGAACTAATCTACGCCCTCTCGAACAAAATCTCCTTTGCTGACATGAAGAACGCCGCCGGCAAATACATCACAGCTTCGCTGGATGGTGTCAGCAAGGCGCTCGCCACGGCGACAATTCCCGACGACTACCGGTTCTCTTACGTGAACGCACCCGGCGACGAATCCTACCCGATTTCAGGCGTGACCTGGCTGCTTGTGTATCAGGAGGCCAAGGACCCGGTGAAGGGCAAGAAAATCATCGACTTGCTGAAGTGGATCTACTCCGCGGATGCCCAAAAGATGTCGGCCGCCATGTTTTACGCGCCGATTCCGGATCCAGTCGTTAAACGCCTCATGGTCACAATCGCCACCATGAAATAATCGGCTTGGCTTCATCCTCGATTCATTGAGATAAACGTTGAAAACCGGGCGGGGAGTCCCATCCTTTCCGTCCGGTTTTTTGTCGAAAATATGAGCAAAGTGACCACCAATGCCCTGCCCGCCACCGCGGCAGATCTGACCGAACCAAAACGCTGGGGCAACCAGGTTTTTGAAGGTCTGACATTTCTGTCGGCCATGATGATTGGCGTCTTATTTCTCGTGCTGGCCTATGTTTTGGTGTCTGGGTCACGGCTGGCCGTATCCCAGTTTGGCTGGTCTTTCCTGACCAACCAGCATTGGAATCCGGTCACGGAAAATTTTGGCGCGTTGACCTTTATCTTTGGCACGATTGTCACTTCAGCAATTGCGCTCATCATCGCGGTGCCTTTGAGCATCGGCACCGCGATTTTTTTGACCGACTTGGCCCCGATGTGGATGAGGCAACCCCTCACTTCCGTCATTGAAATGCTGGCCGCCGTGCCAAGTGTCATCTGGGGCCTGTGGGGGTTGTTTGTTTTGACGCCTTGGTTGCAAAGCTATCCCTATACTTGGCTGAATAAGCATTTGGGGGCGATTCCCCTTTTTGGCGCGCCCATTTCCGCCTGCTGCATCATGTCTGCTGGCATCATTGTTGCCATCATGATTCTGCCCATCGTGACCTCCGTCTCGCGTGAAATTCTGCGTTCGGTGCCTGATTTACAACGCGAGGCCGCCTACGGCCTTGGTGCCACGCGCTGGGAAGTCACCCGTATCGCCGTGCTCAGCTACGCGCGCCGGGGCTTGATGGGCGCGGCTGTCTTGGGCTTGGGTCGCGCCTTGGGCGAGACCATGGCCGTCACCATGGTTATCGGCAATAGCCCGAAAATCCAGGCATCGCTTCTCCAGCCCGGCTGGACTTTGGCCAGCTCCATTGCCAGCCAATTTGGCGAAGCCTCGAGTGATCTCAGCCGCAGCGCCTTGTTTGAACTTGGTCTGGTGCTCGTCGGGGTGACTATTCTGGTTAACATTGGCGCCCTTTTGCTGATTCGGTCCATTGAAACCCCCGGTTCACGCCGGGCTTGAACACTGCCTCCGTCATGCTTACCGGTTACGCCAGATATCGTAAGTTTAAAAGCGCGTTTATGAGCGGGCTGGCGGTTGTCTGCGCCCTGTTGGTCGTCCTGCCGTTAATTCTCGTTTTTTTTCATCTCGTGCGCATGGGTGTTACCTCGCTGAACTGGAATTTCTTTACCAAGCTCCCATTGTCGGCCGGAGAGGAAGGCGGCGGCATGGCTAATGCCATTGTGGGCACGCTTGAATTGATGGGTCTGGCCCTGGTGATGGGCGTGCCGATTGGCTTGCTCGGCGGGATTTATCTCTCAGAATACGGCTCGGAGGGTATGGGTTCTTGGATTCGCTTTGGCGCTGACGTACTTAACGGAGTACCCTCCATCGTCTGGGGATTGGTGGGTTTCACCTTGGCGGTCACGCGTATGGGTGGATATTCAGCGTTTGCCGGCGGTCTGGCGCTGGCCTTTATCATGATTCCACTCGTGCTGCGGACCACCGAGGAAGTTCTGGTGCTTGTCCCCAACGCCTACCGCGAGGCTGGGCTGGCTCTCGGCATTCCGCGCTGGAAAATCTCTTTGAATATCGTCCTGCGCACGGCCTTTAAAGGCATTGTCACCGGCGTGCTCCTGTCGCTCGGTCGTATCGCGGGCGAGACCGCTCCCTTGTTGTTCACCGCGTTGGGCAGTCCTTTATGGAACACCAGTCTCAAGGAGCCCATTGCCGCCTTGCCCATCCAGGTTTATTTTTATGCCATCTCGCCGTTCGAGGACCAAAATCGCCAGGCATGGGCCGGCGCCCTGGTGCTTATCCTGATCGTTTTCTTCCTCAGTGCCACGGTGCGTGTGCTCACGAGTTGGCGCAAAAAAAGCTAATCCGTTCTCGCCTTTCCACTATGAATCCCGTTATTACCAGAAAAACTTTCTCCATGAGCGACCAAGCCAAGCCCGTGGCCGATTCTTCCCCATCCGCACCGTCGCCGGCCCCGCAAGCCGGCCCGGCGGCCGCGGCGTCCTTGCCCGCTCCCAAGGCCGAAGTGGCCTTCGATATTCAGGACCTGAGCATTTTTTACGGCAAGCATCAAGCGATTAAAAACGTCCATTTGCAAATTCCGGCGATGAGCGTCACGGCCATCATCGGCCCCAGCGGCTGTGGCAAGTCCACCGCCCTGCGTGCGCTCAACCGGATGCACGAGCTGACTCCCGGTGCACGCCATACGGGCAAAATTTTGATGAAGGGTGAGGACCTGTACGCGCCGCACGTGGACGCCACCGTCGTCCGCCGCCGCGTGGGCATGGTTTTCCAAAAATCCAACCCATTCCCCACGCTTTCCATTTCTGAAAATGTGTTGGTGGGGCTTCGCCTCAACGGCGTGCGCGACAAGGCATTTCTCAACAAGCGACTTGAGGAATCACTGCGCATGGCGGCGCTCTGGGACGAGGTGAAAGATCACCTCAACCGTCCGGGTACGAGCCTTTCCGGCGGCCAGCAGCAGCGCCTGTGCATCGCCCGCGCGCTTGCCGTGCGCCCGGAAATCCTGCTGATGGACGAGCCGTGTTCAGCACTCGACCCCATCGCCACGGCGAAGGTCGAAGAACTCATCCACGCGCTCAAATCGCAATACACCGTCGTCATCGTCACCCATAACATGCAGCAAGCCGCGCGGGTCTCGGAAAACACGGCGTTTTTCTACATGGGCAGCCTGATTGAGTTCGGCCCGACCGAACAAATTTTCATGAACCCCAAAAACCCGCAAACCGAGGCCTACGTCTCGGGTCGGTTTGGTTGATGCCTTAGAACGTAGACACCCAAAATGAAACGCTATTTCCACCACGAACTCGAGGATCTGCGCAAGCACCTCATCCTCATGGGTGAGCGCTCGATTGATTCCGTCCGCCTCGCCATGCAATCACTCCTGGCTGACGATGTCTCGATGGCCGGCCAGGTTATCGCCCTGGATGACGAAATTGACCGCCTCGAAGTGCTCATTGACGCCGAGTGTGTTCGCTACATCACCTTGCGCCAGCCCGTGGCGCAGGACGTGCGCTTGATGACAGTCGCGATGAAGACCAATCACGAGCTGGAACGAGCCGGCGACGAAGCCACCAGCATTGCCAAGCGCGCCCGCCGCCTCGCTGAATTTGGCAAGGTGGACGAGTTTTACAACATCCCGCGCATGGGCGATCTCGCGCTCGAGCAACTCCGCGACGCCATGGATTCCTTCATCAGTG
>Ga0206855_10213_pt1 | contig 16895 bp, 18 predicted proteins | sample Alteio_BWOrgCont_51_FD_152637 | JGI IMG/M metagenome (GOLD analysis project Ga0206855, IMG submission 152637) | Enriched cells from forest soil in Barre Woods Harvard Forest LTER site, Petersham, Massachusetts, United States -... | ecosystem: Environmental > Terrestrial > Soil > Temperate forest >...
AGAAAGAGATTATCACGTTTCAAAGATTTTGACTGGTTGCAATACGTGGGTCAGCATTTCTGGGTAGTAACTATCTGCTTTATTATTGGCATAGCCAGCCATATAGCCTGGGATGGATTTACGCACCGCAACGGTTATTTTGTAGAACGTATTCCCTGGTTTGCCGGGAACACGTATATGTTTGGAATTGGATATACCAGGTTTTATGTATTGCAGCAAATAAGTTCAGTATTGGGAATGGCATTTATAATTTTTGCCATTTTCAGAATTCCTAAAGATGAAACGGTTGAAAAGAGAAGCATCTTTAAATACTGGATGGTTGCTATATGCGTTACTCTTATAATCGCAACTACAAGAATATTGGTTGCTTTTAAGTTGGAGCCATTGATTGAATCTATAAAAGGCTTAATAAATTCAGGGTTTTATGGCATATTCTTTGACCATGGCAGCGCTTCAGATATTATAATGACGGTTATTTCGGCTTTTCTTATATCGCTTATAATTACACCTTGTATAATAAGAAGCAGGGCTTAGTCTTGTTGTATTTTTATTACCGGGGTATGTTTTACAGGAAAATTGCAGGAATTGGCTATAAAACACTTCTTATTGGCCTCATGGTGCAGTTCTAAGGCCTTTTTCTCCATAGAACTATCTTTTACCGTAACAATAGGATGTAACATAACCTCAGTAAACTTGGCGTTGCCGGTAGAGTCTTCGGTCATTGTACCCTTGGCTGAATCGGTATAAGCGGTAACCACTACCCCGGCATCGGCACATAAATGCAGGTACCAAAGCATATGACAGCTTGAAAGAGAGGCTACCAATAGCTCCTCGGGGTTATAACGGGTACCGTCGCCCCTGAAAACAGGGTCAGAAGACCCCAAAATGGGTTTTTTGCCTTTCGAAGAAATAATATGGTTACGACTATAAGACGTGTAATTGGTTGTTCCCGCCCCATTTGCCCTGTCCCATTCCAGGGAAGTGTAAAAAATATGGTTCTTGCTCATTTTCAGCATTATATATATATTAAGGACACTATATTCTGGTCAAAATTAACCAACGAAATGCCCTATCGTACCGTAAATTTAGTTTAACTCAAAAAAAGGCTATTTAGTAAGGAAAAATGGCAAATACTTGCTTTCTATCTGGCTTTTTTTTATTATCTTTGCAAATGTTTTCAGGTAAGCTAAAAAACAGGTCCTATTGTTAAGGTAAAGAATAGAATGGTATTTTTTCGTCCGATAGATAGTCCTCATAATAATTTCCCAACTAAATTTTTCATACTATGAAGAAAGCTAGGGTGCTTTATGTCTCCCAGGAAATATTTCCTTACATGGGAGAAAATCAAATGTCGAATGTAACACGTTTCCTTCCTCAAGGCATACAAGAGAGGGGTAAAGAGATACGTACTTTTATGCCCCGCTATGGCTGCATAAATGAAATACGCCATGGCTTGCACGAAGTAATCCGCCTTTCAGGTATTAATCTTATTATAGACGAAGACGATCATCCACTTATTATAAAGGTAGCTTCTATTCAACGTGCCCGCATGCAGGTGTACTTTATAGATAACGAAGACTACTTCCTGCGCAAGGCAACATTTACCGATGAACAGGGAAGGCTTTTTGCAGATAACGACGAAAGAGCAGTATTTTTCTGCCGTGGTGTTATTGAAACAGTGCGTAAGCTTAGCTGGAGCCCTGACATTATTCATTGCCATGGCTGGATGACAAGTTTGTTCCCGCTTTATATAAAGAAGGCTTGTAAAGATGATCCTTTGTTTGAAAACTCAAAGGTTATCTATTCTTTATATGGTGACAAATTCGAAGGTTCCCTTGACAAGAACATGGCTGATAAAGCCGTTTGGGACGGAATTGAAGAAAATGACCTTTCTGTAATTAAATCTCCTACTCACAATAATTTAACCAAGCTGGCCGTTAACTGGTCCGACGCAGTTGTAAAAGTAGATGCTAATGCAGACTCAGACGTACTTAAGCACATTAAAAAATCAGGTAAACCTATGCTTGAGCACAGTGAAGAAAATTATATGGATGCATATTCAGACTTTTATGATGAGGTTCTTGAAATGGAAGAAGCATTGGTTGATGAGTAAAGTTCCGTTCAGAGTATTTTCAGTAAGAAATATGGCAACAGCCTGCGTTTTAGCAGGCTTTGCCTTTTTTAACTCATGCTCGCCTGATAGTGGTCTGGGCAATAATTTACTGCCCGAGAATAATACGCTTAACGCTAAGTTTATAGATACTGCTACGGTACAGACCTCACTTGTACTGGAAGATACAGTTATCACCAATAATATTGGGGCCTATTTGCTTGGCGGCTATACTGACCCGATTTTTGGCACTACAAAAGCATCAATTTATACCCAATTTATATTACCAAATGGGGTAAACCCGTTTACAAATTACCCCACCTACACAGCAACCTCAACAAATACCAAACAGGTTATTCTTGATTCAGTAGTACTTGCACTGCCATATGGCACTTTCGATAATGCTAATTACTTTGGTACCCTGGGGGCGCAAACCTTCCAGGTTTATGCCATGGACCCGCATACACATTTTACCTGGGACAGTGCTTATTATTCAAATGCCAATATTCCTCATAATACATTGTTAGGTGAAAAAACTGTGTTGCCTGGAATGGGCACCATTGATACGGTATTTTACCCTAACCGTTATACTTCAGCATCAGGTACCGATTCTTTGCAATATACTTCAAACCCGAGGCTTACTATAAGATTAAACCAAGCATGGGGACAAGCGTGGGTTAATATGGCATTCTCTGCTATGTTTGGTACTGGTGAGGACACTGCATTACAAAGCACTATTAACTTGCAACGTAACTTTCCGGGTGTATATGTAACCGTTTCCAATCCCATGCAGTTCCCGGGGCAAGGTAGTTTGTTGTATATGAATCCATATACAAGTGTGGCAGGAATTATTTTTTATTGCAGGCTCAGAGGACCTAATCCAAATGTTTCAGGAGGTACCTGCTTACATTATATTACCCCAAATTTCGGTTTAAACCCGGCATGTATTACTGTCAATCATTTCGACCACGACTATACCAATACAGTATTCAATGGGCCTAAAAACAAGAAAGACTCTGTCAACTCTCCCAATTATGTATATGTGCAAGGAATAGGAGGGGTAATGAGCAAGATAAAATTTCCTTACCTGAAGAACTGGGTAAAGAAAGGGCCGATAATAGTAAACAGAGCTGAAGTAGATATACCCGTTGATGAATCTGATATAGGACAATATAATCCACCATCGCAGGTTTACCTGGTTGGTATTAACGATACATCGACGCTTGCCAGTACAGCTACTTATACTTTACCTGATTATTCTTCAGGTTATTATGGTGGTACTTACGATGCATTTAACCACCAGTATGTTTTTGATATTGCCCAATATGTACAAAAAGTGCTCGATAAGAAAATAATTGACGGAGGCCTTTATCTTGTGCAGTCTTCCCCATTGGAGCCAGGCAGGTTTGTGGGTTATGGTGGAAAGGGTGTAGGTACCTCATCATCGCAGCGCTTGCGTTTAAAACTTTACTTTACCCCGCTTAAGCAATAAGTTAAGATTACTTAACTTTGTAATATAATTTTCAACTATGTGTGGAATCGTTGGATACATAGGTAATAAGGAAGCATACCCGATACTTATAAAAGGGCTTCACCGTCTTGAATACAGGGGATATGACAGCGCAGGAGTAGCCCTGCTAAACGGTACTTTGAATGTATATAAATGCAAAGGCAAGGTTGCCGACCTTGAGGCATTTGCAAAAGATAAAGACAAAGGGGGCACCCTGGGAATTGCACATACCCGTTGGGCCACACATGGCGAACCCAATGATGTGAATGCCCATCCGCACTATTCTCAATCTGGTAACATAGTGCTTATTCATAATGGAATTATTGAGAACTATGCTCCCATAAAAGAAGAGTTGAAAAAGAGGAATTATAAGTTCAGAAGCGAAACAGATACGGAAGTACTGGTTCAGCTTATAGAAAATATACACGATAACGAAAATGTTCCTTTAGCTGAAGCAGTTCGTATAGCTCTTAACCAGGTGGTGGGCGCTTATGCCATTGTGGTTATCTCGAAAGATAATCCTGATGAACTTATTGCGGCCAAGAAAGGAAGCCCGCTGGTAATTGGAGTAGGCGATAAAGAATTTTTTGTAGGCTCTGATGCTACACCTATTGTTGAATATACCAAGAACGTTGTGTACCTGGAAGATGAGGAAATAGCCGTAATGAGCAGAGATGGTGAACTGAAGATTAAAACAATTAAGAATAAAGTAAAGACTCCCTATATAGAGGAACTTGAAATGCAGTTGGAAGCACTTGAAAAAGGTGGCTTTCCGCATTTTATGTTAAAGGAAATTTATGAACAACCCCGTTCCATACGGGATAGCTTGCGCGGCCGCCTGAATGTAAATAAAGGCATTGTCAGGTTAGGTGGTATTGCCGACTATGAACAGGCTATCATTAAAGCGAAAAGAATAATCATTATTGGTTGTGGTACTTCGTGGCATGCCGGCCTGGTAGGGGAATATCTGCTGGAAGACCTTGCCCGTATACCAGTTGAAGTAGAATATGCTTCTGAGTTCCGCTACCGGAACCCTGTAATACATGAAGACGACATTGTAATAGCTATATCGCAGTCAGGTGAAACAGCTGACACATTGGCAGCAATAGAGTTGGCTAAGAGCAAAGGAGCCACTATAATAGGTATTTGTAATGTAGTGGGTTCTTCCATTCCGCGTGCAACTCATGCAGGTACATACACTCACGCCGGGCCGGAAATAGGTGTGGCATCTACCAAAGCGTTTACGGCACAAATCACCATTCTTACTTTATTGGCTTTGCAGATTGCCCAGGAAAAGGGAACGCTTTCACGCAATAAGTTCCATGAACTTATTAGTGAATTGAATACCATTCCTGATAAGGTGCAGGCTGTGTTAGAACGTAATAAGGATATTGAAGCAATTGCCAAAATTTATAAGAAAGCGCATAACGCACTATATCTAGGCCGCGGATATACTTTCCCGGTTGCCTTAGAAGGCGCGCTTAAGCTGAAGGAAATTTCATACATACATGCGGAAGGGTATCCTGCTGCTGAAATGAAGCATGGCCCAATAGCGCTTATTGATGAAAACATGCCGGTGTTTGTTATTGCTACACAAGGTGCATCATACGAAAAAGTGGTAAGTAATATACAGGAAGTGAAAGCCCGCAAGGGTCAGATTATTGCTGTAGTTACTGAAGGAGATACAGTGGTGAAATCGCTGGCTGATTATGTTATTGAAGTACCGAAAGTAGATGAACACCTGGCTCCACTAATCACAGTAATTCCATTACAACTGCTTTCATACCATATTGCAGTTATGCGCGGCTGTAATGTCGACCAACCGAGGAACCTGGCCAAGTCGGTTACAGTTGAATAAGCAGGCTATTTTTTTACCTTAGGCCTGCTCCACATAAATACACCTTTATTATTGGCGTAAGTATTTACATCTCTATTAATCAGTATCAGCACAAAATCAATAAAAGGTAATATGCCAAAGACCCCTCCGAATGTAGCTATATAAGCCAGGGTGGTTACGGCAGAAGTGCCTAAGTAAATGCGGTGGAGGCCAAAAATCCCTAATGGAAATGCCAGTAATGCAGCTATCAGTTTATGTTTTTTTACACAAACGGTATCATGTGTACTATCTGCAGTAAGCTGACGATTAGTATAATCTTTCAAAAAAAAGGCTTTGCCCTGTGTTTTGTATTCAACACTATTTGCATGCACTGCTGTACCGGCAAACAATAAAAATAATGCAACAAGGCAAAGCCCTCTCATAAATTTATTTTGCGCTGTCTAAACGCTTTGCAACCTCATCCCAGTTAATTACATTCCAGAAATTGGTAATGTATTCAGGACGACGGTTCTGATATTTCAGGTAGTATGCATGTTCCCACACATCCAATCCTAGTATCGGGAAACCTTTGCATTCCGATATGTCCATTAAAGGGTTGTCCTGGTTAGGGGTAGAGCAGATAGCCAGCTTTCCGCCGGAAACACATAACCATGCCCAGCCTGAACCGAAACGGGTAGCGCCGGCTTCAGCAAACTTGGTTTTGAAATCGGCAACCGAACCGAAAGTTGATTTGATAGCGTCGCCTAAGTTCCCGGTAGGATCTCCACCGCCATTTGGTTTCATAACAGTCCAGAACAGGTTGTGGTTGTAAACGCCACCACCATTATTTCTTACAACCGGTGGTTGTTTTGAAATGTTCTTGAACAAATCTTCAAGGCTCATGCTGTCTTCAGGCTTGCCTGCAATAGCATTGTTAAGGTTGGTAACGTAAGCCTGGTGATGCTTGCTATGGTGAATTTCCATAGTTTGGGCATCAATATAGGGCTCAAGGGCCTTATAATCGTACGGTAATTTGGGCAGTATAACAGCCATATTTTTAGGGTTTAATTGTTTGTTACTCTTTTAATTTAATAACCCAAAGGTAAAGAGTTTTTGATACCAGTTTTTTTGTTTTTCGATGAAATTTCTCCTCATTATAATAAAGGCATGTATTTACTTTCAGAACTTGACTATAAAAAGGAAAAGCAATGCGGAACTTACTTAGCTTGTGCCGCCAGATGCAGCAAGGTTTGTGAAATGGTAAGCCCGTTAAGTTCTATCGAAGATTTATTCATTTCAAACTTGGTTTTGTAATCATCATCCTCATCGAGGTAAATGCTTATGCCAGCGCCTTTCTTACACAGGCCCTCTTTTTCGCATACCAGTAAAATAGGTTTGCCTTTTATCAGGTCGCTTATTTTTTTAATGTTACCGCTTTCCGATAAGGGTACAAACAAAATCTGGCACCCTACAACCTCGTTCATAGTTTTAAAAACCTGTACAGTTATAATTCTGTAACCAACATGTTTACCTGCAACCGATTTATTCAGTTCGGCGGTAAGCGGGGTTGAGCCATATACACCTATTACAAAATCTGTCGACCTGTCTGTAGCGGGCCAGTCAATATACTTAGTGAAGTTGTATACATACATCGAGGCCATTTTATAATTAAGGGTTTGCGCATGTATAGAAAGCGAAGTAAAGAACATCGCTACCAGCACAACTATGTTAACCCTTTTTCTCACTTCTTTTTAAACTTGAAATTATAAGTGAGCCTTACTTCATATTCCCTCGACATAGATGGTAATGGCGCATGGCCTCCGTCGTAAGGTTGTATAAATGCATAATCGGAATTAAAGATGTTATAACAGCCTATACCTGCATTCAAGTTCCCGACATGATACATTATATAAATATTAGCCAGTGTAGTAGGGGCGAAAAGTTTAAGATAAGGTAACCCGTTTTGGGCAGGGCCGCTAACATAACCATAACGCTGTCCTATCCATGAAACGGTGGGCGTAATTGAAAGAGATGGAATGACGTTATAGCTTACTGAAATATTTGCTTTGCTGGAAGCAAACCCAAGGGTCATAGAATTATCTCCCGGAACCTTATAAGCAGAATCTACCTGCTTACCCGATGTGGTATAGTAGGAATAATTAAAATCTATATATCCCCAGGTGTTTTTGGTACGATAGTCTAACTCAACTCCTCTCGTTCCCTGTTCCTTCTGGTTCTTATAGCCTTCGTAACTTCCGTTAGGGCCAATAGTATAGCTGTAATAATATACAATAGGGTCAAGTGTGGTTATGTCGAACAGGTTAAGTGTAAGAAACATATCGGTTGATATTTCCCTCCCTGCTTCAAATTCAAGCACGCTTGTTTTCTCAGGTTTTATCTGCCCATCGAAACTGAAGTTAACATTTTCAATACTTGGCGCACGGAATGAATTATTATAAAGGAGTTTGAAATTCCATTTATCTACTTTTTTTAATATGCCGAGCCGTGGCACAAACGATGAACCGTAAGCGGAATTATTATCGAACCTTCCGCCGATAAGGAAAGTTGCAATATGGTAGCGGAAAAGCGCCTGGGCAAATGCTGCAGTGTTGGTATAACTTACTGAAGTCTTGCCATTGCTGAATAAAGTAGAATCTACCCCCGAGTGAGCCATATCGGTATAAACCTCTGCCCCCGCAACCAGATTAATGCGGCGGGTAATATCATAAACCATGGTTAAGTTGGCACGGTACCGCTCCACAGTTTCATCATACAGTGTGTAGGTTGAATCTGCCGGTGCAACAGTGCCGGTAAAATTCCATGGCTTTTCGTATGTGTAACTGATTAATGGGGTAAGGGTTATTTTATCGCCCAGTTTTGCATCATACTTCAGTTCAAATAATTCAGACAGAAAATTACTGGGGTAGGCCTGTGTTAATGCAGGCCCGTAATTGTCGCGCGTAGTCATATCGAAGTTGTCGTAAATTCCGGTAAAACTTAAGCCCTTATAGCTCATTTTCAAATCGAAATTGGTAGGGTTTAGGTTAGAATTTCCAATCATGGAATAGCTGTTACCATTAAAATCGGTATAAACATTATCGCTACGATTAGCCTGCCCTATAAAGCCAGCCAGGCTGAATTTGAAGTTGTTTATTTTATCGCCGATGGATAAGCTCATATCTCTGTATCCCAACGCCCTGGCGCTTTGCCCATAGCTGCCTGTGGCAGAAACCCCTTGCAGATCTTCACCATCTTTTGTAATAATGCTTATCACTCCGTATTCTGCAAAGCCGCCATAAATAGCCGAGCCAGGGCCACGTATAATTTCAATCCGCTTTATCTGGCTCACATCATAGTGGTTACCAAACTGCAACGTAGAATACATAAGCTCATTCATCTCCTGCCCGTCCCATAGCAGCAATACCTTGCCTTCTTCCGCCCAGTTGCCGCGCATACCAATACTTACATTTCCTTGAACATCAACCGCAAAGTCTATCCCGGGAACTAACCTCAGTACATCTATCAAATCGCGTGCACCCGATTTTTCAATCTCTTCCTGTGTTATTAATGTTACAACACTGGGTGATTTCCTTAACGAAAGTGACTTTTTGGATGCTACCCCAATCAATGAGTTTATTAGCGATTCCATTTCACTGGAAACGCCTGTTTGCTTAAGGTTAAGCAATTGTTCCAGGCTCATGTTATAAATAGAGGCGGAATCGAGTTTGGTAGTATCCTGTTGCTGAGAAAATGAAGCAAAGGAAACCAAGAACAAAAGAAGTGTAAATACGTATTTAATCTTGAGTCGGAGTTTTCTCATAGAGGTTTAGCGGTCTAAGTGTGTAAAGATAAAAATTATAATTTCTTATGCAACTATATGAGTTTCAATTTTATTAAGCCTATGTTATTAATTAAATGCAATCAAGTATATTTACACAAGTAAAGTGACGAACATGTCCACAAAAAAAGAAAACAAGAGTACTGTTCCTTCTGACAAGTTGGCTTTTTACGAAGCACTTGTTAAAACAATACCCAACGTAGAAAGAAAAGGAGATAAAATACCATATACCTCATTCAATGGCAATATTTTTTCTTCTTTAGAAAATGGAACGCTTGCATTGCGGCTTTCTGAAGAAGACAGGGAAGAGTTTATGAAAAAATATAAAGCCAACCTTATGGTTTCCTATGGAGTAGTAAGAAAAGAATACGTCGCTGTTCCAGACAATTTGCTGGAGAACACCAAAGAGCTTAAAAAGTTTTTTAAAGCGAGTTACGACTATGTGAAATCGTTACGCGCTAAACCAACCACCAGAAAGAAAACTAAATAGTTTTCTTTAATTCCACTTGGGCTTTACAAAGTACAGAATAGTTCCGTCAAGGTCTTTAAAGTGCACATATGTTCCTGACTTGCCATCATCTTCTTTATAAGTAATCTTGTTTTTTTCAAGCAGAGATTTTGCTTCGGCAACTTCATCTACCATAAACCCAACTGAAACGGTCCCTGAACTATGTTCTTTCCCTGCTGAAGGATGGAGCCCAATGGTAATTCCGGCTGATGTAAGCATGGCATAATGGTCTCCCCAACGGTCTTTTAGTGTGAGGCCAACAGATTGGTAAAAGGCTATGGCTTTATCTATATCTTTCACCATAATTGTCACGTTCGATTCTTTAATTGTTATCATATTTAATGAAATTTAATTTACTCTTTAATATCTCTTGCCACACGAAACCCCTGGTTGCAAATAGATTCGTGAAATGGCATACGCCCGGTTTGAACCAGGTTAAATGAATTGCAGGTGTTTTCAGAACACCACCACGAGCCACCTCTTCCGGTACTATAGCGTAGGGTATCTGTTCCAAGCGTATCTATTATTTCTTCGTTACAGTATTCAAATACATTACCAATAACATCATACAGTCCATACTTATTTGGCGGGAACGATTTAACAGGAGCGGTGTACATAAAACCATCTTTCAACTCGTTTTTACTATGTGTACCCTGCCATATATTGCACATGGCTTTTCCATCTGGATAAAGAGAATCGCCCCAGGGGTATTTTGTATCCATTCCGCCGCGTGCAGCTACTTCCCATTCATCTTTTGTAGGTAATCGCACCCCAAGCCATTTACAATATGCTTTGGCATCGGCACAACTTATTTGTGTTACAGGATAGTTCATTTTATTTTCTATCCCTCCATTTTCAGGCCCGAAAGGATATTTCCAGCATGCACCGTTTGTCAGTCTCCACTCCCAGTCCGGGTCACCCTCCTGAAATGTCTTTGCAAAGCCCGCCTTTTCAGCATCGGTAACATAACCGGTTGCATCAACAAAACGCTTGAACTCTGTGTTAGTAGTTTCAGTGGTCGCCATTTCAAAGCTTTTAATTGTGCTTTTATGTAATGGATTAGAATGGTTGCCTTTGCCACCCAATGTATATTCTCCGCCGGGAATGTTTACAAAATCGTGGCCATTTAATGGAGAGTTATCCTTACAGGAAATAATTACACAGAACAATATCAGGGCAAAAATGGGTTTCATATTATGCTTTGGGTGGTGGCAATACTATTAATTCTACCTGAACACCATTAAGGATGTCATACGCTTTATTCTGGTCGTTTTTCTTTAGCTTTGAAATATATTCCCCATCAAGTGTATCTCCTTTTTTTAAAACACCATCGTTTTCTTTCATTATATAGGGTTCATCGTACCCGAAACCGACTGCAATACAACTGGAAGAATCAACCCCTTGAGATAACATATACGCGGCAATCAGTCGTGCCCTGTTAGGAGACATAGGATTACACATTTGTCCATATCGTAAATCATAATATTCAAGTATTTGCACGGAAGAACCTTTATTTCTCTTTAAATACTGAATAATTCCAGCTATTGAATCGCGAAAAGAATGTATATGTACGCTGAGGGATTCTATTGAAATAAACTGCATTGCCACGTCCATCATTCCAGCCTCAAGTCTTATATATTTATCATAAACTGCATGTGCGCGTTGTTGTTTGTATAAGTATCCGTTCTCAGACATAATAAGACTTGATTTAAATTGTGTATTGTATACTACAGTATCTCTTCGTTGCGGAGCATAGTCCAATTCAGATTTTCTCATTATTCTTAGCACAATACCATCAGCGCTGTCAAGGCTTATGAGGTTACTATTATCAATTTGGGTCAATGAATCTGCAATACATTGTTTTTTTAAGCTATCTGATAGTCGGTTCCTCATTAAACTATCTGTCAGAGCTTTTGCAGTCTTTACCTTGTTAAGTCTATCGGCTACATTATTTGTATTGCTGTTTACGGAAGTATTGCATTCTGCAAACAGTAATAAGATGGCAAGAAAAAATAAAGGATATGTAATACGTGGCATTTTTATTACTTACGTTTTGGGTGGTAATAGAATTACTTCCAGTTGGACTGTTCTTAGAAAATCGTATGCTTTTTGCTGGTCACCTTCACTCAATTTCGAAATGTATTTTTGAGTCAGCTTATCTCCCTTCTTAAAAATCCCATGGTCTTCTGTCATTGTATAAGGCTCGTCCCAACCAAAACCGGCTGCTATAAATTGTGTTGAATCTGCACCTTGCGATAAAAGATAAGAAATTACCATCTCTGCCCTTACAGGTTCAAGTATATTGCACATCTGCCCATATCGCAAATCCAAATAGTCCAATACTTCTACTTGTGTACCCGGGTTATTTTTCAGATAAGCTACAATATCTTTTAACGAACTGTTAAAACCATTCCAAAACTTTTTAAGGCTATCCATATTAGGCCGTGGAGCATCTTCATCCATATCGCTGCCAATGCTTAAGTATTTATCGAAAATAGCATTATCGCGTTGTGCTTTAATAAGGAAACCATTTCCTTCGCTTTCCATTTCTTCAATATTGTACTTCTTATTAAGAGTAACAGAGTTCTTATGCCCACTAGACCATGAATCAAAATGTGGCATGCGATGAACTATATTTTCTGCAGCATCAAGTGAACTATCAAGTTTTGTTTTAGGGTTATTTTGGGCATGATTTTCTTGTAACTGTACTTTGTCAATACTGTTCAGTATTCTTTTAGCCGGATCTGTTTTAGTACCTGCTATAAAAGTACTATCAGGATTTTTGCTGGTGGCCTTATAAGTTGCATTATGATTGTTACATGCAACAAAAAGAAATGATAGAGCAATGAGTATATATCTGAACATGGTTTACTTTTTAATGGGGTCCATTACCTGCAAAACAATACGCCTGTCGAGCCTGTAAGCTTCCATTCTTTCCTTATCGGTTTTCATTAGTTTTATTTTACTTAACGGAACAATTGGTTGAGTAGTGCCCCATTCCCTGGGCACAAGCCGGACAGAATCTATGCCTTGTTTTATAAGATAATCGACTATAGTGTGTGCATGCCTTGGTACCCAGCACATTTGCCCCTGTGTAGGGCTTAAATGTGCATTCACCATGATTTTCATAGTAGGGTTACGCTTAAGAAAACGGACAATACTATCCATTACCGGATAAGAGTTTGAATCAATGTTCTGGTCATAGTGAAACATGTCGAAATGAATATTCCTTAGCACGCAAAGAGAACCTGTAGCTGCGGTTGAATCTTTCAGTGTAAACCACTTCGGGCCGGGAGATGGCACATCTTGCGCTTTAGCGGAGAAGACAACAAATAATGCAGCTATCAATATGAATATTCTCATTTTTTAATGGTTCCAATAATGGTTAGTTGAAATCTTTCGTTCAGGTAAAGGGCTTTTTGCCTTTCTTTATCGGTTTTCATATCTTTTATACTCTTGGCAGGCACAATTGGGAATTCACCATAATCTTCTTTCGGAATTACCCTTACACTATCTATACTGTGTTTTATAAGGTAATTAGTTACAGCTAATGCTCTTAATGACATATAGCACATTTGCCCTTCAGTTGGATTCAAATGGGAGCTAACCTCTATTTTTATTTTCGGATTTCGCTTTAAGAACCGTATTATACTATCCATTACTTTGAAGGAGCTTGTGTCAACTTCGGTATCGTATTTAAGAGTAATATCTCTTAATACACAAACGGAACCAATCGCTGCGGTTGAATCTTTTAGTTTAAATGTGGCGGGCTTTTTATTAGCATTATTCTGACCGAAAGTGGCAGAAATAATAAAGAGGGGTAATATGGCAAGCCAAACTTTCATTACATAGTTAAGGCTGAATAACCTGTTGTGTAAGGCTCTTGAATATTTCTTCCAGTTTCTTTTCTTCTTTATGAATAGTTAATACAGTAAGATTCTTCTCTACCGCGTATTTAAAAATATCGGGCCTGACATCGCGTTCCGATGAAGTATGCAGTTGCAATGTTTTTGGTGTCAATACAATTACATCATCTATCCCTTGTATCTTTTTAATCTGCTCAATATCGGGTTCTTTATCAAATTCAATGGTTACCACTGAATAGCCAACTTCCAGTGTTTTTAACTCACTGGTTACTTTGTCGGCAACAATATTTCCTTTATTTATAATAACAACCCTGTCGCACACGGCTTCTACTTCCTGCATAATATGCGTAGAAAGTATTACTGTTTTTTCTTTACCTATATGTTTTATCAGGTTACGAATTTCTTCCAGTTGGTTAGGATCAAGGCCACTGGTAGGCTCATCGAGTATAAGTACTTTTGGGTTGTGCATTAATGCCTGTGCAAGTCCCACACGTTGTCTGTAGCCTTTTGATAAAGCTCCTATTTTTTTCTTTTGTTCTACCTGCAGCCCTGTCATCTCAATCATTTCCTCAATGCACTTCTTAGGGTTTTCAATATGATGCAGGCCTGCAATAAATGCCAGGTTCTCTTTTACATACATATCAAGGTAGAGTGGGTTGTGCTCAGCCAGGTAGCCTACATTTTTCTTAACCTGCAAGGGTTCTTCCGATACATCGAAACCGCATACCGATACTTTGCCCGATGTTTGTGGAAGAAAGCAGGTTATTATTTTCATCATGGTTGACTTGCCTGCGCCATTTGGTCCCAGGAAGCCAACTATTTCTCCGTTTTTAATATCAAACGAAACATCATTGAGCGCTTTCTGCACTCCGTAAATTTTAGTTACGTGTTCAACAATTACCGACATAAGGCAATATTACAAATTTTACTCCCCTTTCAGTAAGTTTCCCGGAAAGAAAATTCTTTAATACACCACCACCTTTTTAACCGTTTTTGAATCGGTGCCGGTTACTGAAACAAAATACATTCCTTTGCTGTATCCCTGCATATTAATCTGCTCACTGTATTTTCCTTGCACATGTATTTCATTAGAATATATGGTTTCACCCAAAACATTACTAATACTTACTGAATAATCACCTTCTGCAGGCATATCCATAGCAAGGGTAATATTACTGTTGGTAGGGTTAGGGTAAACCTGTATGTACTGTGAAGAAGTAATATCATGTACTCCAACAGATACATAGGTCGGGGTTTCCCACGTGCCACGGCCATAGGTAGCAGCCAGTAATAAATTTTGCGGTGCGTATACTTTTAAATCAAACACCTCAACATTGGGCAACCCGTTGTTATAAGGTACCCATCCTCCAATAAGTGAATCCCTGTAAAACACTCCAATATCGGTTCCTACATAAATGCCATCATGTGTTCCGTTCTGGTAAGCTATGCAGTTCACGGGTAAATTAGGTAAGCCTGCCGATACGTTTGTCCATGTATTGCCACCGTTAACTGATTTGAATACCTTATCCGTATTACTCCAGCCTGAACAGGTAACCCATATATGCAATGGATTATTCGGGTCAACAGCAATTCCTGAAAGGTAAACTGAATTTACCGGTAGGTTGCCTGTTATATTATTCCAGGTAGCGCCACCATTGGCAGTAGCATAAATAGAATCGTATTCTGCCGCATATATAAACTGATCGTTAGACGGTGCAACGGCCAATGCATTAATAACGTATGTTCCCCATGAACTTATAGGGAACCAGCTGGCTCCCTGGTCAGTTGATTGCCATACATTCTTGAACCCTGAAAAAAGAACATTCGATTGCTGAGGATCCTGCAACCAAGGGGTATTCCAATCACCGGTTTCCGTTATGCCACCGGTAGCAGTGTTCCAGGTATAACCTCCGTCGAATGACGAACCGAAGTAACCATCTTCTGAAGATGCGTACATGGTATTATCATTGGTGTAATCAATAAAGCAGGTCATTCCGTCTCCGCCAAAAACTGCTTCCCAATAAGGGCTCGATAGATTACAGCTATTATCCTGCCAGCCGGTTATAAATAAATCGGGAGAATCGGCAGATACGCCAATTGAGTATTGTTCTCCTATGGCAAGGTTATTGCTCAGGTCTGTCCAGGTATTTCCTGCATCGGGGGTTTCAAAAACACCACCGTCGGTTGACATAAGGAAAGCAGAACTGCTACCCGGAAAGAAAAGAATGCTGTGAATATCGATATGTACAGAGTCATAAACACTATTATTAAACATCCATGTAGAACCACCGTCGGCCGATGTCCATAACCAGGAACCGGCTACAAATACAGAATCGGAGTGGGTGGGAGAAACCTTTATTACGAGGTTGTACCATGCCTGCCCTGAAGAATCGGAACCGGTATTTGACCAGCCCAACAAGTTTGGTGCACCTGTTGAGCGTACCGACCTTGCTGTAAATGTTTGCCCTCTGTCAGTAGAACGATAAAGGCCATAAAAACCATAATTTGCAGAATCTACTGCAAGCACATATACAACATTTGAATCGGCATTGGTTACACCAATTGCCAACCGTTCCATTCCGGCCGTGGGTAGGCCGGCTGTAATTCGTGTAAATGTTTTGCCACTATCAACTGAGCGGTAAAACCGGCCGGTAGCAGAGCCTGCATATATAGTAGAACTATGGTTAGGTTCAAATTCTACATCTTTAATATCATCATTAATTGCAATTGTCCATTTTGCTCCGCCATTTTTTGAATAAAAAAGCCCGAAGGAAGTGGCACAAAATAAAGTTCCTGTATCAGAAGGATTAAAAATAAGTTGATTCAAGGTCATGTAATTATAGCCTGTGGTTGCCAGGGTATATGAGAACCCTGTAGTGTTCCAGGTATTACCGCCATCGGTTGACTTAAGCACACCAACAGTGGTTGGTGTATAATCTCCTCCGGCATCATTATCGCCTGTACCCAGGTACATGATAGAGGGCTTTGACGGATTAATGGCAATATCAGCAGTACCAATATCTTCCAGCAAATCTGTTTTTGTCGCCCAGGTATTGCCTCCGTCGTTCGATACCCATAACCCGCCAGACGGCGCACAGGCATATATAATATTTGTATTGCCGGGGTAAAAGTGCAGCCTGTTTACCCTGCCGTCACCTCCGTACTGCGGAAAAATGCCTCACAAGGGAAATAAAAGAGGAGTTAAATATTGATGCCGAAATTCATTCGCTGATTGATGTGTGGCTAT
>Ga0206855_10233_pt1 | contig 16879 bp, 17 predicted proteins | sample Alteio_BWOrgCont_51_FD_152637 | JGI IMG/M metagenome (GOLD analysis project Ga0206855, IMG submission 152637) | Enriched cells from forest soil in Barre Woods Harvard Forest LTER site, Petersham, Massachusetts, United States -... | ecosystem: Environmental > Terrestrial > Soil > Temperate forest >...
AGTTTGTAACGGAACAGCTATCACCAACATCACCTATGCTATTGGTGGTGCTGCTACGGGCGCTTCTGTTGCAGGTTTACCTACAGGTGTTACTGGTTCTTACTCAGGCGGTACATTTACCATAACCGGTACACCTACTGCTAATGGAGTATTTACTTACACGGTTACTACCTCAGGCGGTTCTTGCACTAATGCTACTTCTAATGGTACTATAACCATAAATTCACTTCCTTCTGTTAGTATTAGTGGAAACATAATCGGAGGTTTTGCAATATGTTCAGGAAATGTTGATACATTAATGGCTAACGCAACTGGTGGTTCAGGTTCTGGTTATACCTATGGCTGGAGCGATGGAGCTACTACAGCAACTGACCTTGAAACTTCTGCAGCTACATATTCAGTAACCATAACTGATGGTAATGGTTGTATGGCATCTGCAGGCCAGGCAGTAACTGTAAACTCTCTGCCTTCAGTATCTGTAAGCGGCAATATAATTGGTGGTAACACATTATGTTCAGGTAATATTGATACGCTTATGGCAACTGCTACCGGTGGTTCAGGTTCTGGTTATATGTATAACTGGAGCGATGGAACTACTACAGCAACTGACCTGACAACTATAACCGGAGACTATACAGTAACTGTTACAGATGCTAACGGGTGTATGAATTCTACTGACCAGGTTGTAACAGTTAACCCTACACCTACAGTAGTAGTATCTCCTAATGCTCCTGGTTTATGTACTGGCGGAAGTGTTATTATGAATGCATCAGGTGCTACAACATACACCTGGTCACCTGCTACTGCCTTAACTGTAACAACAGGTTCATCAGTAACAGCTAATCCTTCTTCTACGATAACATACACTATAGTTGGTACATTAGGCTCATGTACTTCAATGGCAACAGCTACAGTAACCGTTGCTTCTACCTTATCTGTTACTGTAACACCATCTGCCCCTGCAATATGCATTGGCAATAATGTTACACTGAATGGTAATGGCGCTTCAAACTTCACATGGAGGTCTTCAACCGGCTTAAGCTGTACAAGTTGCCCTAGCCCTTCGGCTAACCCGACTGTAACTACTACATATACAGTTGTTGGAACCAGTGGTACATGTGCTGACTCTGCCAATGTAGTTGTAACAGTTAATCCATTACCTACTGCAAGTATTATGGGTAATATAATTGGCGGTAACACAATTTGCTCAGGCAACATTGATACTTTGAAGGCCAGTGCAACAGGTGGTTCAGGTTCAGGTTACACTTATGGATGGAGTGATGGAATTTCAGGTGATACTGACCTTGAAGTTGCGGCAGGTAGCTATACTGTAACCGTAACCGACGGAAACGGATGCATGAATACTGCAAGTCAATCAGTAACTGTTAATTCTCTGCCTACTGTATCTATAAGCGGTGATGTAATTGGTGGCTCGGTAATTTGTTCTACAACCGATACCTTAATGGCAACAAATGTAACCGGCAATGCTCCGTTCTCATTTAACTGGAGTACAGGTGGAACAAGTAATACAATTATTGTTTCGTCGCCTGGTACATATTCTTTGACTGTTACAGATGCTAACGGATGTATGAATATGACAAACGCAATTATCAGTGCTAATACTGCTCCTATAACAGTAACAGGTACGAGCCCAACTATGACAGCCGGCACTCCTGATACACTTTATGCAAGTGGCGGTATTAATTACATGTGGTCAACCGGAAGCACCAGTGATACGACAATGATTGCTCCGTTATCAAACACTACATATACTGTTACAGGTATCGACCTTAACGGATGTTACGATACAGTTGCATTTACCGTAGTGGTAGGCCCAGTTGGTATTGCAAATGTAACTGCCGGAGAGAATACAACATTGTATCCTAACCCTGCTGTAAACACAGTTAACCTGTCATTTGAAATGCCAGGTGCTTCAAAAGCAGCAGTTGTTAAGTTAATTGATGCACTTGGTAAAGAGGTAATGAGCACCAACACAACTATAAGCAATGGTAAAGTAATGCCAATCGACATTAGCACACTTCCTATGGGAATGTACTTTGTAAAGGTTATTACTGAAAATAATACCCAGGTTGTTAAGTTCATCAAGCAATAATTAGCTAAATAAAATAAAGAAGCCCTTCAGAAATGAGGGGCTTTTTTATTTGCGTTCTATTTCAAAGCAATGAATGCAATTAACAATTTGGTAACATTGAAAGGACCATTCCTTTAGTCTCATTTCATAAAATTGCACGATTTTTACAACACATTATTTAATTTACCCTGTAATGAAAAAAACTCTACGTATTGTACTTTTTCTTTGTATAACTGTTTCCGGTGTATATGGTCAGGGACTTTGCGACACCGCTTACTGGCACCATACTTATTATAACCAAAGGTTGAAAGTCTATGACAGTTGTGTAACATTCGACGGAACAATTGATTTGCTGGATCCGCCTTTGCTTACAGGCGATGGCGATTATCATATTTATGTGGCTCCCGATGCCGCTTATCAATGGATGGTATCATACCGTACTGCCGCATTTCAAAAAACATGCCTAGGTACAGATTCAACATTTGCATGCCCTACTTGCCTGAATGTAGAGGAAATATGTAAGGGAACCCCTACAGATGCAGGTACCGATGGCATTGTTGAAAAAGCTGCCTGCAATGGTTTCAACGATACCGTGTATTTGCCAAATATTGGTGAACATGTACAGATTAAAGGACCTTTTATTTATGATTCTGTGCATTGCTGGAATGAAATACACCCTGTTTCCAGTTGTGTAGTAATTGTAACCGGTATTAATGAAATAAATGAATCAGCTTTGGTAAATGGACTTAAGATATTCCCTCAGCCAGCTAAAGATGAACTTAATTTCCAATTTGACCATGCACCTCATACAGTAACCCTTATAAAGCTTTATAATATTACCGGGCAACAACTTTTTGTCTATGCTTTGTCTGAAACCAATACGCTTAATTTAGATATCTCTAGCTGGCCTGGCGGAGAATATATCTACGAAATTGTATTAAAGGATCAGAGCAAACTACTTAAAAGTGGCAAGTTTAGCGTAATACGCTAAAGCATTGTACCATAGCACTTTATAAGTCTCCATTCTCACAGCTTTAAATAGCCTCTTATCTGCTACTTTACCTTGATAACCAAAGTGAAGTAGCAGTTTTTCTGCGGATACATTTCAACATTCTTACCGGTGTTTTTAAGATTAAAAAAATTAAAATAGTTTGCGTAGTTAAATAACTTCATATATATTTGTAGTCAAATAGCTACATAATGAATTTAAGACGAGACGTATTTCAAGCCATAGCAGACCCGACCAGAAGGGCTATACTGCTGCTGGTTGCTTCGCAAACAATGACAGCAGGCGCCATAGCTTCCAACTTTAATACAGCCAGACCAACAGTATCGAAACATATTCAAATATTAACAGAATGCGAACTTTTACACCAGGAACAATCGGGCAGGGAAATCTACTATCACCTAAATCCAGCTAAAATGAAAGAAATAGCAGCATTTATCGAACCATTCCGCAAAATGTGGGATGACCGGTACAACAAACTGGAAACAATAATGAAAAAATACACACCTAAAAAAAACAAATAACATGGAACTGAAAACAAAAATAAATGCCGAAGACGGCAAACAAGAATTAACAATTACCAGGGAGTTTGATTTGCCTGTGGAATTGGTTTTTAAAGCTCATACTGAACCCGAACTTATTGAGCAAGTAATGTCTAACCCTTATGCTACAGCAAAAGTATTAAAGTTTGAAGGGAAGAAGCATGGTAGCTATCAACAGCAATCGACCGATTCAAAAGGAAATGTCGTCTTTAAGGCTAATGGAACATTCCATGAGTTTATCCTGAATAAGAAGATCATCCGTACATTTGAAATGGAAAATGCCCCATTAGGTGTTCAGCTCGAACTAATATCATTTGAAAAGCTTACCGACAACACCAGCAAACTTACTACACATATAATTTACGAATCCGTTGCAGTAAGAGACCAGGTGCTAAAAATGCCATTTGCACAAGGTTTGAGCATGGCACATGACAGGATGCAGGAAATAATGAATAAATTAAAATAACATACCATGGCAACGAGTAAAATGAATCCTAAGGTTGATTGGTTCTTTACTAAAGCTTCAAAGTGGCAGGAAGAATACGGGAAGCTGAGAATCATCGCTCTCAATTGTGGCTTAACAGAAGAATTGAAATGGGGTAACCCTTGCTACACGCTTGAAGATGGCAGCAATATTGTTTTAATACATGGCTTTAAAGAGTACTGTGCTTACTTGTTTTTCAAAGGCGCCTTACTAAAAGACGAGCACGGTATTCTTATACAGCAAACACCAAATGTACAGGTGCCGCGACAAATAAGGTTCACTAACACAAAGGAAATAACCAAGCTTACCCCCACCCTGAAAGCTTACATAAAAGAAGCAATTGAAGTGGAGAAAGCCGGTGTGAAAGTGGCGTTGAAAAAGACATCTGAATACAAAATGCCTGAAGAGCTTGAAAATAAATTAGATGAGAGCCCTGCGTTGAAAAAGGCTTTTTATGCGCTTACACCGGGGCGGCAAAGAGGATACATTTATTTTATCTCCCAAGCCAAGTTATCAAAAACCCGCAAGGAAAGGGTTGAAAAATATACCCAGCACATCCTTAACGGTAAAGGAATAGACGATTAATAAAAACAACTAATTATTCGGAAATGAATACAACAAAAGAAAATAGCAGCGAAACAGGAACAACTGCATCGAAGGTCCGCATTGTTTTTTATTGGCTCACTACCGTTGCCGTAGCATGGGAATTAATATTCGGAGGCCTCTGGGATATGGGTATTGTTAATAAAGGATATGTTCAAAAAGTTATGACAGATCTGGGCTATCCATATTACATGGCTTCCATTTTCGGCACCTGGAAAATACTGGCAGGCATTGTAATACTATTACCCGGCTTGCCAAGGCTGAAAGAGTGGGCATATGCCGGGGTGTTCTTTGTGTTCAGTGGGGCATGTTTCTCGCATTTGTTTATGAGCGAAACCAGCCAGGCAATACAGTTATTGGTATTTACAGGCATCCCTGTCGTTTCGTGGGCCTTGCGACCAGTTTCCCGCCGTCTTATAGCAGGTCAGCCCCAAGAATCTGCAACAAAAAAATGGAAGAATATCGTCTACTGGGTTGCCACGGCTTTATTAGGTATTGGTATGTTGCAAAGCGGCATATTTGCAATACTCAAAGCACCTCAGTGGGTCGAAATTATGAATAAGTTGGGTTACCCGCTTTACTTTTTATATATACTTGGCATTTGGAAAATACTTGGGGTTATAGCTATTATAGTTCCGAAATTCAAGCTGCTCAAAGAATGGGCGTATGCGGGTTTCTTTTTTGCTATGACGGGTGCTCTTTTCTCCCATCTGGCAATAGGCGATTATGCTGTTAAATCAATCCTTGGTCCGGTATTCCAGGCACTTTTTGTTGTTGTATCGTGGTACTTCAGGCCACCAAGCAGGAAAATTGTAACGGGGTAATTGAAATTTATTCCTTTTAAGTGTCTGGTTCCTGTAGTCTCATTCGTTATAGAAGTATAACTAATAAAACTACAAATGGATACATTCCTTCTGCCTATCGAAAAACCCAAAGGGTTAATAATGAATTTGGTGTATTATTTTACCCGCCAACAATTTGGCAAAGTGCTTACTCCCCTAAAGGTACATTCTGCAAGATTGCCCGCCGCATTTGGCATGTTTTACGGAAAAATCTCCCAACTCGATAAAAAACTGACGTTGCCGAATGAGACTATTATGCTTGTCCGTGAAATGGTGGCACGTATCAATGTCTGTCTTTTCTGTATTGACATTGGCCGATATTATGCCATTAAAGCCTCTCTGAATGAATCCAAGTTTGATGCACTGGAGCAATATAATACCAATTCTCTTTTCACTGATGGAGAACGTGCTATGCTGGACTATGTTACGGAATTGACAAAAGATAAAAAAGTTAACCCCGACACTTTTAACCGTATGGCGAAATATTATTCTGAAAGAGAAATTTGTGAAATAGTTTATGTAATTGCCAGTGAACATGTTTACAATATTACCAATATAGGTATGAATATCCATTCTGATATGGTATGCGATACCAGTAAAAAGAAATGACTTAACACACTAAGCTGTGCTGGTATTCTACCTATTATAATTACATTGGCGGTATGAACCCACAGGTTGACGCATATTTAGGCAAAACCGAAAGGTGGCGTAAGGAATTAGAAGTGTTGCGCATTCTTATTCTCGACTGTGGGCTGATTGAAGAATTGAAGTGGAGTATTCCTGTTTACACGCATTGTGGGAAGAATATAGTTGGTATAAATGCATTAAAAGAATCAGTTGCATTTGCCTTTTTTAAAGGCGCATTACTAAGTGATAGCGATGGTATTCTTCTGCAGCCCGGAAGGGTGCAATCGGCTCGTTGGGTTAAGTTCACTTCCGTTAAAGAGATAGTGAAACTGGAACCAGTTTTGAAGGCCTATATTTTTGAAGCCATTGAAGTGGAAAGAGCCGGGTTGAAAATTATTAAGAAAAAGACTTCAGGCTACCCGATTCCTGAAGAATTTCAACATAAATTAAATACACTTCCCACTCTGAAGAAGGCGTTCTATTCATTATCCCCGGGGCGGCAAAGAGCATACATTCTTTATTTTTCTCAACCGAAACAATCCAAAACGCGGAAGGCAAGGGTTGAAAAATGCATGCACCAAATTCTGATGGGAAGAGGACTAAGTTATTAGTACTACCTGATTACTTGCCTACTATTCCTGAGAATCGACATACTTCTGGCGAAGAATAGCTTTAAGTTTCTTTTGTCTGCGCACAACTGAAGGCTTATTGTACACCTTTCTCAGGCGCAGTTCCTTTACAATACCAATACGTTGAAACTTCTTTTTAAAAGCATTTATTGACTTTTCAAGGTTGTCACCCTCTTTAACATGAACAATAATCATAGGTAAAATTTATTTCTTTAATCAATGGAGGACTCTTGTTATTAAATCATACTATCTTGTTTAGCCTCCTTCGTCTTTCTAAACATAGTCCGGAATACATGGTCCCATAACTTAGTGCTGACTCCATATCCCTTATGGCTTTCAGAGTAATGGTGTAATGAATGATGCTGCTTAAGGCTGAGCCAAAAAGGGTTTTGGGTATTATAATGATGTATGGCATAATGTGTCATATCGTACATGAGATAACCCGTTACCAAACCGGCAAATGCAGGAGCAGAATACAATGGCCCCAGTACAGTATAAAAGAGTGCATAAAAAACTACTGCAAGTGGTATACTTATCGAAGGAACCATCACAAGCCGTTTGCTATCTTTAGGGTAATCGTGATGAACACCGTGAACTATAAAACTAATCCTGGCTCCCAGTTTTCCCGGGAAATGCGCATGAAACACAAACCTGTGTAAAATATACTCGGTAAAGGTCCACATAATAATTCCACCTATATAGAACCCTACTATTAAAAGGATTCCAAGGTGCAAAACAAATACTGAACGATATAGAAAGAAAAGAGTAACGGGTACATACATAAATAACGGCACCGACCAATGAATGCGGGATAGCTTTTCTAAAAATGGATTTTTAAACATTACTGCCGTCTCATCTTTATTGGAAACAAAATTTTTCGCCATGCTTTAATTAATAAGGCACTAAGTTACTGAATAAATAGAATATACTCGGTTACACCCCAATTTTGCATATGAATTATAGAAACAACCACAGATATACAGTAAACAGAATCTCTTGTTCTAAGCATTAATTTTTAATGCAGCTGAATTTCTTTGAATATCGGGTATTCCCATCTTGAATCGCCAACATGTACATCCCTACAGGCAACGAACTGATGTCTATTTTATCAGTAGAATCAGTTTTCAACTTGCCGTTTAATATTACCTGCCCCATCAAATTATAAACCTGATAATAACTTTCTTTACCCGTAATATTAGTAAAAGAAACATTTAGCTGGCTATTGGCAGGGTTAGGGTAAACATTAATTCCTGCGGTTGTTGCCTGCAATTCATTCACACCTTCAAAAAGCTTAGGGCATTGTATAAGGCTGGTTGGGTGGGTAATTCCGTTTGCAAGCTGCGCATCCCTGAATGTGGCAACATAATTCTGGTAATATAAATTGGCAACAGTTGAATCATGTACTATAAAAAAGTTTTCATCATTTACAGTATTGGCTGCACTGCTCCAGTTATGTGAACCTGTTTCAACAGCAGGATGTGAATTAGGGTTGGCCCAATAGCAAGGGTCTGTTATCATTAATTTGCTATGGCACAGCCGAATTGGAACTGTATTCAAGCATGTTGGATTAGTCTTTGAACCTTCAGGATATAATTGCATCAATGAATCAAGCACAGGTTTGAGCAAGGCATATGGTTGATCTCCTGAATACCCTCCATCTATAATACACGATACATAAATACCTCTTTTATGAGCCGCTATCATAGTATCGGCATTAAGTGCATACGAAAAGGCATACATGCAAACATCTATTTCGCTTGTTGCCGCAGTCATAGTAGCTAAGATTTGTTTATTGTCGTTGTTTTCAGGGCTGAAATATGCATCTACCGGAATTTTATTGGTCCCTACCAGGAAATGATGTAAGGAAAGATCCTTTTTCGCACTTCCCCATTTTTGATTAGCAACATTAGAAGGTCCGCCCAACACAGTATCGCCCCAAATCTGATTGAATTCAGTAGTATATGCATGAGCTACGCCCGAATCCTGTATAATTAAAACATTATTTATATCATAACTCAACTGTCCTGCTTCAATGTTCATACTTCCGCCCCACACAATAGGGTCGGTAGGGTTAGTAGACTTTCCATCGATGATGATAAATTTATTATGCATTACAGCACTCGAACTGGGAGGCCTGTTGATTTTAGGTATGCCTGCAGGGATACTATCTAGACTATAATTGGGAGTAAAGGCATTGCAGAAACCTAAAGCAGAATCTATATTATTGCTTATCCAGCGGATTTTCACCCCTCTGTTATAGGCAGCAGTAATCGCTTTGTGTATATTAGGAACATATCCTTCTTCAAACCAGTTGCTATCTTCGGTATAGTCAAAGTAACAAAAATCAAGACTGTATTTTGCCCTGTTTATATATGCTATCATTGTATCTCCAATTGTAGAATTAAGAAGATAAATTGCTTTAGTGCCATGAGCCACCGTAGTATCTACAGGAGTATTGAAATAAACGTTTATGTCTGTCTTAGGGTTAAAAACCTGCGATTTTACTGACAGTTGAAAAAAAATTCCCAGTGCGACTAACGTAAATGTTTTTTTCATTTTAGATATAAATTATTGTATATTTTATCGATATTATAAAAGCCCAAATATCCTGAAAGGGAGCGTGAAAGTAAGAACTATTCTTTTACATTAAGGCTTTACTCCCTAAATTTAATGATTTATTAAAATATACCGCTATAAACTAACCTTATTGCCAATTGATTAGGCATTATGTTGTCATTCAAGTAAACACTCTTTAGTGGTAAGGGGGATTATTAGCCACCTCGAGGTTCATAACTTTTGTTTAGAGTTAATAAAGGCTAATAGTTTTCGAAGATTTATAACCACCTAATGTATTGGTTATCAGAATTAAATAAATCTGAAACCATCCCATGCTGTCAACAATTTTAATATCTGAAAATCAATTAATTAGCTATTTTGCTAAAATTAAAAGCGTTTTCTAAAAGAAATTATGGAAAATCCAGTCAAATACAGCGTGATGAATCACCTATATTTTAGATTTAAAAGATACGCTTCTTTCGTTATTATTTTCCCAGGCAATCACATTTGATAACCTACTTCGCACTTTATCGTAAATTAAGTCAATCTTAAGGTCGTTTAGGGTGTAATAAAATCCTTTCTGTATTTCATCATCATTGAAGACAGCTATAAGTCTTCCTTTGTCAAATACAAGTTTACTCCTAATAGCTAATGGTAAGTCGTTAAATTCTTTTGTAAGCATTGAAATAATTGTTGAACTTCAAATGTAGTTATTTGAAGACAGGATATCTTGAATACTTTTCAACAAGGCTGATAGACTTAACTTCCGTATGTTTAATATCAACATTGCTTATAATGTAGCACTGGTTAGGTACGAACTGGTGTGAACCTTTTAGTGATGCCTCTGTAGCAAATGGTTAATCCATATATTAGTTTACCAAAAGTGTTTAAAAATAAATATATTTATGGCAGGACAGATAGAAATATTCAGCTTATATAAACTAACTATTCATAATAAGAATGCTGAATATGTTTTGGTTCGAACTGAACAACCGAGTTATTCAAATGCAAGCCAGGTACAGGAAGATCTTGCGTATCAAATTGAATCGCAGAAAAGGCAACTTTTACTTGCTTCATATATTAATCTGTATGCCAAAGACTCTCAAATTGAATTTATGGGAGAACTCCAGATATCACCTTTTGGGGATAGGCTATATTTAGACAAGGGACTATTTAAACTGCCCATTTTCTACCAGCAAACAGAATATGGAAAGTCCTGGATAATTCTTGGGAATGCAAACAGCATTTCCGACTTTGAGAAAGAATTAAGTGATTATAGTGACTTGTTATCACTTAAACCGACGGGGCCGATAAATCAAGTGGAGGCAACTCTTATTACAGAGAATGACTTTGATTTATCTGAAATTAAATATTATGATGCGAAAGATATGAGAGACTTGTAGAAACTAATAGGGTACAAGAAAAGTTTGATAAAACAATGGCCTTTTTGTAAAATACTGGGGCAAAAGAAGCCAGCCTTGAAAAATCTTATGACTTTAGCCAAAAATGCTTAAAAATCATATGAAATAATACTTTACTGGACAGGCACTTTAACCACTCTTTGAAAGCTGTCATTTCCTATACGAACAATGTATACACCTTTTGCCAAAGATTCTATATTAAAGGAAGTTTCAAGAGTATTATTAGAGGCTGTCATATTTTTCTGCATCAGCCGCTTACCGTTAATATCAAAAAGTTCAACAACAATCCTATCTCCCGATGGCATATTAAGACCTTTAACAATCATAGTGCTCCCATCCTGGTAAGCTGAAATTTTCTCGTCAGGGATGGTAATATTGTTAATACCTGTGGGGCATGACGGAACCTGGAATGAAAAAATTCTGGTACCTGTGTTAGTACCGCTTCCTGCACCGCTTTCTGCATACATATTGGTACCCCAGAAAGTAATACCATCAACAGGGTCAACCGACAGGTGAGAATAATCGCCCCAGCGGTTACCTGGAGATTGAGGGGTATTCACTATAGCATTCCCTGAAACAACAGTACCTTCCGCCAAGGTCATGGTGTTAATCGGGTCGCAATATCTTCTGCCTGTATAACGTAAGCCTGGGTAAGTAGAGGTAGGGTCGGAAACAGAAAATTCTAACCCAATATCCCCATTCTGGTTCATAGCAATACCTGCTTCCCAACGACTAACCCCATCGCTTGGTGCATAGGTTGATTGCTGGTAAATACTCCATAACTGAGTGGCAGTATCCTGCCTTAATTCATACCAGCGTATACCCGCTACCGGTGCCGCTAAAGTTCCTACATTAACGGGAAACTGCATAACAGCAGAATTGTAACTTGACCACCTTAAATAGGGTATCCTGTACCCAAAATAACCATCAGTAGAAGCCAATAGGTTAGCACTACTATTGCCCGGCTGCGGAATAATATTATCAAAGGCCTCGGTATTACTAAAGTTAGAAGAAAATGCTGCTGAAGCCAGATCCTGGTATTTAGCATTTACAGTTCCTGTTTTTGTAGCCCAATCAACCGTTATTTTTTCAATAACAATAGAATCTTCTGCGCCTCCGCAACCCCAGGTATCATCATAGTAATAGAACAAATATTCCGGAGCATTGGCAGGGGGCAGCGCACCATCGCAGTCAAGCAACATTGGACAGAAAAAGTCACCTTCGCAACCACTTAAACCAGGGCCATAAGCCCAGGGAATAGCAATAAACGCAGCATGCTTACTACCGACAAGCATACTGTCGCGCTCGTAAGCTACTACCATATCCGGGTTACTGCAGTTACAAGTCATATAATAACCATTTCCCCACACATGATATTTAGGGTAATCGTCAAAACTGGCAGAATAGGGAGCGAAAGCATAAATCCAGTAAGCGCCGGCAGGGTCGTTGGTTTTAGATACGGCAAATAGTAAGGTGTCAATGGAACTGCTTGGCCCTTCAAATTCCGTAATAATCCATCTGTCCGCCATTTTATCATACACTGTAACGGGGTCTCCGCAATCACATGACCCAAGTGAACCAAAAAGGGCATAGAGGTCGGTTTGAGGAATATAGGGATTGCCGGATTTATCCCATGCGGCAAAAGTACTGTTAATGGTTTGCACATAATAGTTACTGCCTATCATTCCGTTAGGGTCCTGAGGGTATGAGCCTAAACCATCCTGTCCTTCAAAATTTTCGATAGTAGAGGCTGCTTTATGCCCCTGTTCTGTCTGAAGGGCTTCATCATGCTTGAAATTAGTTGCCCCTCCCGGATGGTGAGCTTTTTTTGCATATTCCTCCATAGCGCTACTATCATCAGCTGGGCCGAAATGCCCTACAAGTTTATCTAATCCTTTGGCTTTGCGCCTGGCAATAATATCTCGCAGGGGCTCAGTTGATTTTACCCAATAACATTCCCTGTAAAGAGAACCATTGGGGTTATGAACTTCCTTCGGAGCCTGATTCTGGGCTGAAAGAAAAACTGTACAGAGGATTGTAGCACTAACAAGTAATATTTTTTTCATGATGGGGAATTTCTATAACAAATATAATAATATACATCATAAATTCCAAATAATAGGTTTTGCCGCAAGCAGACCCATAAAAACCTGGATAATCGCTGTTTTTCTTCATTCGCAAAAGTTCTTATTGCTTATTCTACCATTAAGTCCCGGACGGATTATAGCTCTGGGCTAATTATACTGAAAGTATTATTTTTGCTAATATATTGTTGATGTTTTGGGCTTTTTTGATAATGCAAGATTCTTTGTACAAATTTTCCCGAAATTGACCATTATCTGCAGTAGGATTAAAATAATAACCATGAGAAAAATATATCATCTTTCCAGTTGTTCTACTTGTCAGCAAATTATTAAAGAGCTGAAACTGAAAGAAAAGAACTTCATATTCCAGGATATTAAAACCGAGAAAATAACTTCTCCGCAATTGAATGAAATGATAAAAATGGCAGGATCAGTTGAGCCTTTGTTTAGCACCAAAGCCATTAAATATAGAGAGCTGGGATTAAAAGACAAAAAATTGACCGATGCAGAAAAGAAAAACTACATTCTGAATGAATACACTTTTCTGAAAAGACCTGTCATAATTATAGATTCAGAAATATTTGCAGGTAGCTCACCTGAAACAATCTCCAGGGTTAAATACATTCTATAAAATATGCTACCCTCCGAAATTTAGTACCAAGAATTTGGTTGCAATGCATGTCGTATTAGGATTTATTACCATTTAGATATTTCGGCAACTTAGGAAACTAGTTCATCAAACAAACGTTTTGCAGTTTGTTCTAAATCATTGCATAGGCCAGGGTGTGGTCTTGATGTTTGTATGGCAGAACTTCGTACCGCAGTTAACCACCTGAAGCGTGATGGAACATCGAGTTGGGCTATTGGTCCACAATTTTCGGCACCCATTGCAATTTTTTCGAACGATTGCAGGTTAAGTTTTATCTGTTCGAGGTCAAGGTCTTTCGAAAATGAACGAAGCTTCGCTTCATTCATGGTGAACAGTACCCTTATGTATTTCTCTTTTTTGCAAAAGAGTATAATACCCACATTTATGAATTCTTCACGTTCTACAAAAGGTAAAACACGAATTACAGCATACTCATATAAGTACTTTTCTTGCATGCTGTGCTTCTTTTGTAAAAATCCCTGAGTGTTTCAGCCTGATAAGCAGGAACTGCAGATACACTTCCCTTATTGATTCAGGTGTTTCCTTTGTCGCTTTCCAATGCAGCCATTCATCAGGTATAAGGGCCACAATATTCCTTAACTTTTCTTCGGTTAACAGTTTTGCGAATTCATGGTTTGCTTCCTCCAGAAAACCGGCTTGCGATAATAATACATGGTCTTTTATATTTGCAAAAGGGCTTTGCGCATGCTTTTGCCAGGTTGACCATGAATGATGAAAATACAAACATGCCCCATGGTCAATAAGCCACAATTGCTTGTGCCACATAAGCATATTAGTATTCTTAAAAGTACGGTCAATATTGGTTATATATGCATCGAGCCACACAATTTGCGAGGCGAGTTTTGCATCTGTTTTTTGAACAACAGGTTCAAATGTAATGGCGCTCGATAAAAAGTGCAGGGCTAAATTTAATCCCCTACTGCTTTGAAGCAAATCCTGAATTTCCTCATCTCCTTCGGTTCGGCCAAAGGCCTCATCTAAATTTGCGAAAACAAGTTCGGGCACAAGTAAACCTAAAGCACGTGCTATTTCTCCGCCAATCAGTTCAGCAATTAAAGCTTTTACGCCGTGCCCGGCACCTTTAAATTTTAAAACATATTTAAGGCCATCGTCTGCTTCGGCCAATGCAGGCAAAGACCCGCCTTCACGCAAAGCTTGAATATAACGTGTTACATTTACAGTTCTTAAGTACAAACTATTGCGCATTATTCTTTTTGTGCTTTCAAAAGTATCGAACTTTCCATCAGCGATAACTTGATATGAACCCCAAAGTGAGGTCCCGAGCGGATTGGAGCCCTATCTCATATGCTATTTGTAGCCAACTTGTTGCATCAAAAGTACAATTTTTCGCCGATATAATGCCGAAGCATTTTGACTTTAATCAGATTTGAGAAAGGTCAAATCATGCTTTGCAGTTATACAGCTGACTACTTTTGTTTACATTTTTTTAAATAAGAAGCGGCATTTTATTTATCACCATTATCACATGCGCTTTTAAAATCCGAACATGCTCCGTTGTTGTCCCCTAATTTAAGTTTTGCTTCTCCACGATAGGTACAAATTCTTTTGGAGTTAAGTAAATGGAATACACATTCAATAAGTTTTGATTTACTCATTATTGCATACATTTGAAAAAATAGGGTAAAAGATTAATCTGAAGATATTACCTGTTTAAAATGGATGAACTAAACAGCTTGTTTAACAAATTTTATTTGCTCAGAATAGAATTGAGCAAATTAAAATTGTCAACTCATGATTTACTTCAATTAGTTACTGACCTTAAACTGGATTGGGGTATTGGTAATGAAGCATTTTCCAGCGATTTTAATATCGAAGCCGCTAAGCCGGTAATATTGCCCGGGTTACCAGATTATTCACGTAACATAAACAAAGGCCTTTTTCAAAACAACAAAATTGCCGGAGTTCTTTTTGACAATTTCGCGATGCGAAAAAAGAAATTGGAAATGCAAAACCTATTAAATATGCATTGCTTGCTAATTGAAAATGGCGGTAAATTCAGAAGAGCCTCGGCCAAAAGTGTCAAAGGGTATGCTCCGATAGCGCCACCTATTTCAAATGCTATTGATGTTCCTGACCACATGGTAGAATTATTAGGCTGGTATAATAAAGAGATTGAAAATAATGCGACACACCCGTTATTTTTGTGTTCCACATTTCACTATCGCCTGGTTAAAATACATCCTTTCCCAGATGGAAATGGTAGGCTTGCCCGTGTTATGTCGAGTTTAATTCTGTTGAGCTTCAATATTCCACTACCCGTTTGTAAAAGAGAAGATCGTCAGGCCTATATAGCTTGTTTAAGAACTGTTGATTCACAAAATTGTCACCCGCTAATAGTTTTTATCGGCAATAAAGTCATTACGTCTATGCAATATGTGTTATCCCTGCAAAATACTGCTAATGCCTGATTCTGAAAAGGCAAAAAACAAAAAGAAATTTAATTAGTTCTATACCTATTAAAGTTTTTTTCAAAATGGCCATCTTGTCTATATAAAAACTTATCTTATCTTTGTTATAGTGCTATTTGTCGACTTACTACAGGGGGCCGACAAGGAAAAAATATATTGATTTTCAACGTCAATAAGTTAAACCTGTTACCACATGAACAGAAAAATTCGTTGCGTGGCTCTTGATGATGATTCATCAGCCATTGAAAATGTAAGGCAAACTTGCCAAAACTCTAAGTACGCGGAAATAGTTGCATGTTATAATTGCCCGCAGGAATTTTTAAAGCAGTCAGTAGAAATAGATTTCGACCTTCTTTTACTTGAAATATCAATGCCGGTAATTGATGGCTTTCAAGTTGCATTTACCTTACAGGATAAGCCAATAATTTTCATAACAACAGGAGATGCGGAGAAATTAAAAATGGCTACAGAATTTGCCCCTGTGGATATTATTGTTAAACCTTTTAAAAAGGAAAGATTGAATGCCGGATTGGAGAAGGCATTCAAAATTCTTAATAATGGCTTGCAAACAAAAAGCTTTGAGTTATTCAGCGTAGAAGGGAAGCGCGGATTTGTTAAAATTATGTCAGATGAAATACTATTTGTTGAAGTAGATTTAAACGACAGAAGGCACAAGCATGCAGTATTAAAGAATGGAAAAAAATATAAATTGTTATACTGTACTTTCGATACATTGCTCAGTTTTTCATCTTCACTTTTCCAGGTTAATAAATCCCAACTCATATCAATGGATATTTTTCTTGAAATAGAAGACGATATTATAACCATTGATATTCCAGATATTAGCAGCGGGCTAAAGCAGGTTACATTAAGCAGGATATTTCAACAAAAATT
>Ga0206855_10234_pt1 | contig 16876 bp, 9 predicted proteins | sample Alteio_BWOrgCont_51_FD_152637 | JGI IMG/M metagenome (GOLD analysis project Ga0206855, IMG submission 152637) | Enriched cells from forest soil in Barre Woods Harvard Forest LTER site, Petersham, Massachusetts, United States -... | ecosystem: Environmental > Terrestrial > Soil > Temperate forest >...
TAATTGTTATTGTAAATTGTAAATGAAGGGGCATTAATCATTAATAATTAACCATTAATCATTACTTTCATCGTTTCGGTTTTGTCCTTATCCAGTTGTTGTTTCAAAGCTCCGAGGGTGGGAAATTTTTGTTCTTCGCGCAGTTTTTTTACGAAAATTATTTCTAAGTTTTCGCCGTATATTTCTTTGTCGAAATCGAATAGGTTGGCTTCTATACGCAGTTCTTTTTTGTCGGTAACTGTGGGGTTGTATCCTATACTGAGCATACCATTATATTGATTGCCATTGTGCATAGCATGTATCGCGTAGATACCATTTGCCGGTATTATTTGTTCGGGTTCGGTGGGTTTCAGGTTTGCTGTAGGGTAGCCGAGCGTTCTGCCCAGTTTATTGCCGTGCATTACTGTGCCGGTGAGGGAATAATTGCGGCCCAGCATGTGGCCGGCGTCTTGCATACGGCCATCAAGTATTGCATTGCGTATTTTGGTAGAGCTTACCGCAGCATCATCTATAAGCTGGGCGGGTATCTCTATCAGTTCGTAATTATAAACGGGTGCATATTGTTTCAACAGGTTTATGTCGCCCTTCCTGTCGTGGCCGAAGCGGTGATCGTAGCCAATGACTATGCTGTGTGGGTGAAAAAAATGCACCATGAAGCATTCTATATATTCCTGCGCCGACAGGTTGGCAAACTCTTTGGTGAAAGGCGCTACTACAATATGCTGTATGCCGGTATCGCCTATAAATTGCAGTTTCTGGTGCAGGGGGGTGATAAGCCCAAGTGGTTGGTTGGGGAAAAGCAGTTTGCGTGGATGTGGCTCAAAGGTAAGCAGCACACTTTCGCCATTTACTTTTCCGGCATGGTCCACCACCTCGCGGAGTATGGCCTTATGCCCTGTATGCACACCATCGAATGTGCCGGTGGTAAGCACTGCATTTGTAAAGCGGGGTAAATGGTCTATGTCGAAAAAAACTGCCATGTAGAGTGGGGCAAAGGTAACAAGCGAAGATGAAAATACTTTTTGAAATTTTATTGATTTAAACTCCAATAGATTTTTTTGGTCTAACCGGTTTGTTTGTTTTTCTTTAAGTTTGTTGCAATAATCCAATTCAATGTATAAGATATATTCCTGTATAATTCTGGTTCTGGCAGTTGTTTTTGCGTTTGCTTCTTGCAAAAGTTCAAAAAGCTCAAAATATAAAAGGTTGCCAGGCGTATGGCAGTTGCAACCCATAACTGTTGACGGCAGTAATAAAGACTGGCCATCTCCGTACCCTGAATATGATGATAAAGCCATGCTGGGATATGCGGTATCTAATGACAAGGATAACCTGTACATTACTGTGGAAACCGGCGACCCCGCCACACAGTTAAAGATAATACGCAACGGGCTTACCGTGTGGATAGACAGGAAGGGTGAAAAAGGGGAAGAAACGGCAATTAATTACCCGATACCGAGTGAAAACACAACAGACAAAAAGCCATCTTCCGGGCATATGCACCAGGGCCAGACCAATGGCAATATGAGCGGCAGCAGCAGCGAAGATAAGAAGCGTATGGAGCTTGAAGACAAGGTAAAAAGCGAACTGGAAAATGCCAGGGAATTTTCTTTGCAGGGATTCAAAGGCTGCAACCTCCAGTTCCCGATACTGGAAAAAGACACTTGCGGTATCATGGTGCGCATGGCCATTGATGCCGATAATGAACTGGTTTGGGAAGCGGTAATACCGTTCAAATCATTCTATTTTAAACCAGAGATCGGTAAAACAGATAAGGGCAGGCCGATAAGTGTTTGTTTTGAAACGGTAGGCTCGAAGAAGCCAGCCAACCAGGGTGGCGGCAACGGCGGCGGCGGGGGCATGAGGCCCAGCATGGGATATGGCGGAATGGGAGGCATGGGCATGGGTATGAGAATGGGCGGCGGGCATGGCGGGAACAGGGGCGCGAGCCAGAATAATAACAGTATGATGGAACCATTATACAAAAGCACCAAAACCTATAAAAAGTTTGGCATCGCCTATCTCTGAATGCTCAATTACTGAATGGCTCAATTAATGTGAAAATATGAAAATGCGGAAATGTGAAAATAATGCTCAATTACTGAATGGCTAAATGACGGAATGAATGTGAAAATGTGAAAATGCGGAAATGTGAAAATAATGGCTCAATTGATCAATACATAAACCATCATTCACCGAAAATTTTACAAAAAAATAATATTTTCAATATTGCTGTTTTTGTATATTCGCAAATTATCAATTTCATTGTTATGCTGCCAAAAATAATCCGCTATTCATTGCTGTTCTTGCTCATCGGGACGTTGATGGCTTATGATATGCCAAAAGGCTGGGTAGTCGGCGGTTCCAATCCTAATGATTATGAAATGGGTGTGGATGTGGGGGCCGGGCAAAACGGGAAGAATGCGGCAACTATACGCTCTTACAGAAAAGAGGCAAACGGTCATGGTATGTTAGCGCAGCGGATCGCTTCAGATAATTATAAAGGGAAAAGAGTAAGGCTCTCCGGTTATTTAAAAACGAAAAATGTGGACAAATGGGCCGGTTTACTGATAACATTAGAGGGCAAAATAATTAACCCCAAGACCGGGAATGAACAAGTAAAGATGCTTACATATGATGATATGCGCAGCAGGTTTGTGAATGGAACAACGGATTTTACAAAATATGAGGTCGTTATGGATGTTCCGGATAGTTGTTCTGATATTGTGTATGGAGCACGGCTTACCGGCCCCGGCCAGATATGGTTCGACGGGCTTAAATTTGAAACAGTAGGTAACGATGTTCCCGTTACCAGTTCAGAATTGAAAGAGCCTACAAACCTTGATTTTGATAAGTAAAAATAATGCTCAATTGCTCAATTGCTGAATGGCTCAATTGTGGCTTATGCAGACAGGAACAAGAAAGTAATAGAAAGGCAGTTAGTGATAGCCGGTATCAGGCTTGCTGCCGTTTGGGAGGAATTATTTAAGTAGTAAAACGATCTCATTCGTATATTTGCAACCATAAATTTTACAGGTATGTTATCAAAAACGATCCGGTATTCATTATTGTTCCTGCTGATCAGCACATTAATGGCTTATGATATGCCGAAAGGTTGGGTAGCCAGTAGTTACAGGCCCAATGAATATGAAATGGGCATAGCCGAAGGTGCCGGGGAAAACGGGAAAAATGCCGCAACTATACGTTCTGTCAGGCCAGATGTAGTGGGATATGGCAGATTAATGCAAACGTTTTCCTCGGAAAAATATAAAGGTAAAAGGTTAAAACTTACCGGTTATTTAAGAACAAAAAAGGTGGACAAATGGGCGGGCTTAGTGATGAGGGTAATGGGCAAAACAACTAATCCCGTTACCGGGAAAGAACATAAAAAGCTGCTCTCTTTCGACAATATGTATAGCCGGTTTGTGAGTGGAACAAATGATTATACAAAATATGAGATAGTGCTTGATATTCCTGATAGCGCTACAGACATTGAGTATGGCGCCCGGCTTACCGGCCCCGGCCAGATATGGTTCGACCAGCTTAGCTTTGAAGTAGTAGGCAAAGATGTTCCTCTTACAAGCGCCGAACTGCAAGAACCCACAAACCTTGATTTTGATAAGTAAGAACAATGCTCAATGGCTGAATTGCTCAATGGCTCAATGGGGTGTAAAGTAAAGGACAGGAAATAATTGGTATTTCAATGTAGCTTTAGAATATACTTTGCCGGTCGCAGACCTACCTTTTATTGATAGATTTAAGTGAAAACACTTAAACCAGACGGGACGGGAAAAATCAACATCCTTTTCTGCGCGAGTATCGCCGAGTTCCGCGAAGGGCGGAAACTCGGTGAGGACGTTATTACTTGGCGATACTCGCACCGGACAAACGCGACGGCATTTTCACACGGCAACATTAAACTCCCGCAAAGCATCGTTGAGGCTGGTTTTTAGGTCGGTGGAGGGTTTGCGGGTTCCTATTATCAGTGCGCAGCTTACGCCATAATCACCTGCCGGGAAGTTCTTGGTATAGTTGCCGGGTATCACTACGCTTCGGGCGGGTACGCGGCCTTTGTAGGTGATGGGTTCGGGGCCGCTCACGTCTATTATTTTGGTTGATTGGGTAAGTACCACATTGGCGCCGAGAACGGCTTCTTTTTCTACAATTACACCTTCCACCACTATGCAGCGGGAGCCAATAAAACAGCCGTCTTCTATTATTACCGGGGCTGCCTGCAAAGGTTCCAGCACGCCGCCAATGCCCACGCCGCCGCTCAGGTGAACGCCCTTGCCTATCTGCGCGCAGGAGCCTACAGTAGCCCAGGTATCCACCATTGTGCCTTCGGCCACATAAGCGCCTATATTCACGTAAGAGGGCATCAATACCACATTCCGTGCCAGGAACGCGCCGTAGCGGGCAACCGCATGTGGCACAGCCCTTACGCCCAATGCCGCATAATTTTTCTTCAGCAGCATCTTATCATAAAATTCAAATGGCGCGACATCCCATGTCTGCATAGGTTGTATGCCGAAGTATAACAGGATAGCTTTTTTCACCCATTCCTGCACTTCCCAGCCATTGGGGGTTGGTTGCGCCACACGCAGCCGTCCCTTGTCCACTTCCTCTATCACGGCTCTTATTGCTGTGGTATAGGTTTCGTCTTTCAGTAATTCCCTGTTGTTGTAGGCTGCTTCTATCGCCTGTTGCCATTGGTGCATGTGTGTTAGTTTTTTAGTCGTAAGTCGTAAGTCGTAAGTCGTAAGTCGTAAGTCGTAAGTCGTAAGTCGTAAGTCGTAAGTCGTAAGTCGTAAGTCGTAAGTCGTAAGTCTGTTGTTAGTATTAAGTGTCAAAAATAGACCATTTTGTTATCTTCATTTTTGTATTTTTCTCATTATTTACGTTCTGCAATTTTCACATTTTTTTCGGCCAAAACATATCCCCCGTTTTCAGCCCATGCGCTTGTTTTCTTTCTACAAATTGAAACAGGAGCATGGCTGCAAATAGCGCTACCGGGATGCCGATTAATCTTGTGAGCAGCGCGTAGGCAATATCGCGTTCGGTGGTGAAATGAGATACGAGATTGTCTATAAGATAAAACACGGAGAAATGGATAAGAAACAAAGAATAAGACCGCTCGCCCAGCCATACCATAAAGGGCTTGCTCAGGAAGTTTTTAAACGACCGGACATTGAATGCCAGTATGATTATCCCCGCATATACCAATCCATAACCGGGGTGCATCAACTGGTTGTAATGGGTGTGCATATATGGAATAATGGTGAACCACGAGCAGCCGATCAATACCATGCCGGACAAGATGAAATACCATGCATACTTTGTGGTGAAATCTTTAGAAGCAAGAAAAACACCCATCAGAAAGCATAAGGGATATTCGAGGAACTTACCTATTGTAGCGGTATTGTAGGTGAGTGAATAAATGATAGCGCAATGGTCTGTGAAGAATAACTGCAAAAGCACTGTTAATACCAGCGTAAACAAGATTGCCATTGCCATATTCCGCCCGTTTATTTTTTCGCGTGAGGGGAAAACAAACAGGATACAAGGAACTAAAATGTAAAAGAGTATTTCTATCTGCAAGCTCCACCACGCAAGGTTATAATACTGTCCGTCGAAGTTAATTACAGCTGCCTCTTTAAGTGTTTCTATCCAGGAAAATTGTGTGCGCAGTCCTTTTTGGTTGTACCAGGTAGAGTAGTGGTTATTGAACCAGATAACGAAAGCCGCAAACAGCAGCGCGAAAAAATAGGGTGGATATATCCTTTTTATCCTGCGTTGGAAATAAGTAACCACTTTGAATTTCCGCTCTTTCCGTAAATAAGGCCGTAATAAAACAACCCCGCTCAACACAAAAAAAAGGTCAACCCCCGACTGTGTGAAGTTGCGGAAATAATAGCCTAAAAAGGGCAGGTGGGCATTGTCAAAAAACTTTATAATGTTGGCGGTAAAGGCATGGTGAATAACGATAAGTGAAGCGGCGATACCCCTCAGCCCATCTAAAAAATGAAACCGTTCTTGTTTTTCTGCGGGTATATTCATGGTGGTAATTATAAGGTACTTGATCTTTGCAAGATAGGCGTCAACCTATTATCTGCGCGTATTGGTCAGCTCCTACGGAGCATAGCCCATTTTTTTTCTTTTTGCTACAAAGAGTTAGCCCCGCTGGGGCATAACTTTGTAATGGTTACAAAATAATAAAATCATTTCAAAACACTATCCATCACATCAAATATCCGTTTCAGATCATCATTGCTAAGATTGGAGCCGGAGGGCAGGCACAGGCCGTTTTGGAATAATTGTTCCGCAGTGCCGTCTCCATAAAACAGGGAACCTTCAAAAACCGGTTGCAGGTGCATGGGCTTCCACAGCGGGCGGGCTTCTATTTGTTCCGCTTCCAACGCCAGGCGCAGGTCTTCCCTGGTAATACCGGCTTCATCGGAGTCAATAAGAATAGTTGTCAGCCACCGGTTGCTGAAATAGCCTGATGGCTCCGGTAAAAAACTTATGCCTTTTCTGCCGCCAAAGTGTTTGTGATACTGCTCATAAATATTTCTTCTTTGCTTTATCCTGTCTGCCAGCACCTCCATTTGCCCGCGTCCTATGCCCGCACAAATATTGCTCATGCGGTAGTTGTAGCCGATTTGGGAATGCTGGTAATGCGGTGCTTCGTCGCGCGCCTGTGTAGCGAGGAACCGTGCGTCTTTTGCCACACCCGCGCTATGCGATACAAGCGCTCCGCCGCCCGATGTGGTGATGATCTTGTTGCCATTGAAAGACAATACACCAATATCCCCCAGTGACCCGCAACGTTTGCCATTTACAGAGGAGCCTAAAGCCTCTGCCGCGTCTTCCAGCACACGTATTTCGTAATGCTTCGCAATCGCTATTATTTCATCCATCTTTGCAGGCATACCATACAGGTGAACGGGAATAATGGCTCTTGGTTTCCGGCCTTTTGCAATACGGTCTTTTATAGCTTCCTGAAGTAATGCAGGCGATATGTTCCATGTGTCTTTTTCACTGTCCACAAAAACAGGCGTAGCGCCCACATAGGCTATAGGATTGGCTGTAGCCGAAAAGGTCATGCTCTGGCAGATCACTTCATCGCCTGCTTTCACGCCCAGCAATACTAATCCGAGGTGCAACCCCGCAGTACCCGAACTTAATGCGGCAACATGGCAACCGTCGTCTAAAAACAGTTCCAGGTCCTGTTCAAAACCGTTTACATTAGGGCCAAGCGGGGCTATCCAGTTGGTATCAAAAGCGTCTTTTACATATTGTGCTTCAGTACCGCCCATATGCGGGGACGACATCCATATCTTAGCTTTCATTATTCCATTTCTTTTACTTTAATGATCCGCGCCGGGTTGCCTACGGCAGTAGCATGGTCTGGAATATCCCTGATGATAACTGTACCTGCGCCTATGGTACACCACTTGCCTATTTTTATGCCTTGTATCACCGATGCACCTGAGCCAATATGCGTACCCTCGCCTACCTGCACATCGCCGCTGAGGGTGGCATTTGGCGAGATGTGTACATAGTTGCCCAGCACACAATCGTGGTCTATGGATGCGCTGGTATTAATGATACAATGGTCACCAATTTTGGTGTCAGCGTTTACCGTTACTCCTGCCATCACTACCGTCCCTTCGCCTATTGTGGCTCTTTTGGAAATGAATGCTGTGGCATGTATGGCAGTGCCGAATTGTGCTTTACGGCCCATGCGTTCCGCAACTTTTTTGCGTGTGGCATTAGTGCCTATGCTGATAACCATTTTATCATTGATAGGTACATCAGGAGGTAATGGCCTGCTTACGGGATATTCCCAAACCGGCTGTTTATCGGCGTCGTCCCAGATCTCTATTGCCGGCTCATGGGCGCTTTCCAGTATTTCAATAATAACCTTCCCATGCCCGCTGGCTCCGTAAATGATCATAAATAATAACGGTATTAACGGGGCAAAGATAACTTTTCAAACTAACTTTGCTACCATGATACGAATAGGGAAAATAGTAGCCACACACGGCATTAACGGATCATTGATACTGACCCATGTAGTGGGGAATGCGAAATGGTTGAAAAAGGGCCATGTATTGCATGTGGAAATGCAAAAAGGAAGTTATATTCCCTATTTCATCGCACAACTGAAAGCCAGCAATGACAAGGAGTATATAATCGGAATAGAGGATATTGATAAACCGGAGTCTGCAAAAAAACTGGTGACAAAGCATGTATATGTAGAAGAAGCGTTATTGGCAGACTATGCCCGGCAATCGCCCTTGTTATGGATCGGGTTTAGGGCCATTGATAGAAACAATGGAGAGATCGGGATAATAGAAGATGTGATGCAGGCTGGTAAGCAATGGCTGGGGAAACTGACTTATAAAAATTCGGAGGTTTTGATACCGCTCATAGACCAGGTAATTGATAGCCTTAATGTAAAATCTAAAACCATAAATATAACGCTCCCAGACGGGCTTTTGGAAGTGTATTCAAGTGAATAGGTTTTATCAATGTTCCAGGATGACCTTACAGATTTATCCTGTATAAAAACGAATTAAAATTATTCTTTCCTAAAAAGTGGTTATTCTCAAATTGTTTTTATACATTTATATTGGCAAATAAGGGCAAATAGAAATTATTAAAAAACAGCGCTACGAAAAAGATATTACACATATCACTTTGCTTATTTTTCATCTTAGCTTTTTGCGGGAAACTGGAGGCGCAAGTGCCTAATATTATTAATACTTTTGCGGGAACCGGCGCAGCAAGTTATATAGGTGATGGCTCGTCGGCACGTCTCGCAGCGTTATATACTCCTAAAAATGTAGCTGTGGATGCTGCGGGTAATCTTTATATTGCTGATTATTCTAACCATCGTATCCGTAAAATCAATACATCCGGGATCATCAGCACCTTTGCCGGAAATGGTACTGCTGGATATTCCGGCGATGGGGGAGCCGCGACTGCCTCGGAGATCAGTTACCCCTGGGGGGTTGCGGTTGACGGTTCCGGGAATATATATATTGCCGACAGCTTCGTAGTCCGTAAGGTTAATTCCTCAGGCATTATATCTACCGTAGCCGGCACAGGCCTACCTGGTTATACGGGTGATGGTGGTGCGGCAACGGCGGCGACCATGAACGGCGCAGAAGGCATAGCGCTGGATGCTTTCGGGAATCTTTATATTGCTGAAGTGAACAATAATTGTGTCCGTATGGTGAACACTGCGGGAACCATCTCAACAATTGCAGGTAATGGTACCGCTGCAAATACCGGTGATGGCAGCCCCGCAACAGCATCGGAACTTTATAATCCAAGAAGTGTAACGGTAGATAATCTCGGGAATATTTATATCGGAGTTTCCGGCTCAAGGGTACGCAAAATTAATACATCAGGTACAATATCCACATTTGCAAGTAGCGGGCTTTCCGGTGCTACGGTTTATAGTCTATATACCGATAATTCGGGAAATGTTTATGTTTCGGATTCAGGTTATGTACAAAAAGTGAATCCCTATGGTAGCATAACTACCTTAGCAGGAAACGGAAGTTGTTGTTTTAGCGGTACAGGTGGTATGGCAACTGCTGCCGCCATCAATAAAGTTACCTATTGCACTGGCGATGGAGCAGGGGATTTTTTTATATCTTGTGACTCTGAAAATGTTATCCGTAAGGTAAGTCCCGATACTAAAATGAGGTTTATGGGCGGAGATGTTCAGAGTTTTGGCGTTTGTGTAGGGTCGGGCGGAAATCCTCTTAATACAGTGTTAGCCGTAGATGATATAGACTCCGGTGAGTATCTAACATGGAATTATGTCAGATTGCCATTGCACGGCACGCTTGTGTATTATTATTCTACTACTTCTACAGGTGGTGTAGTTACACCCTCCGGGCTGTATTATTCGCCAAGTGGAACTTACATAGGTGTTGACACATTTAAAGTTAAGGTAAGTGGCAGTGCGGGACTATCAGATACCACAACTGTTTGCGTTGTAATTGTTTTAGCGCCGTCCTTAGCAACAATCACCGGGGGCCCTGATGTTTGCATAGGCCAGACGCTCGCTCTGTGGGACACATTAGGAGGTGGTATATGGAGCAGCAGTAACCCTTCTATTGCCAGTATCGGGTCGGCATGGAGTATTGTGAGCGGCAATTCGTTCGGGTCGGTAACCATCAGCTATACCAGGTATATGAGTTGTGGCACCGCAACCGCTATTACCACATTAAATGTAGTTTCTTCACCGGTGTCAATTTCCGGTACGTTTGCCGAATGCCCCGGTGCAACAACTACACTGGTTGACAGCACTGCATCAGGCGCATGGTTTAGCGGCAATACTTCAGTTGCCACTATTGGGTCTTCATCAGGTATATTAGCAGGCGTATCAGCAGGCGTGGCTGTTATCAGCTATATGTTATCAAGCGGGTGCATGAATACCACGCAGGTAACTATAAATCCTATACCGCCGGTTCCCAGGGCAACGGGTGTAAGCCCGCTGAAAGTATGCGTAGGCTCATCTATATCGCTAACTGATTCGTTAACCGGTGGGACGTGGGCGGCAGCCGGAAGTAGCGCCACAGTAGGGTCAACATCCGGCGTATTAACAGGTGTTTCTCCCGGAGCTATTTTAATAAACTATACCTTGCCTACGGGATGCAACCAGGTAGCCATGGTCACCGTAAATGCCTTACCATCCGCTATTACAGGTACTGTGAATGAATGCGTGGGGGTAACTACTATCATCAGCGATACTGCCAGTGGAGGGGCATGGGGCAGCAGTAATTCATCTATAGCCACAGTAGGGTCGGCGGGAGGAGTAACAGGGGTAGCCGCAGGTACCACAAACATAAGTTATACTATTCCCGGCGGCTGTGCCGCTACCAGGACAGTTACTATAAATCCATTGCCAACAGCGATAAGCGGATCAGCAATTGTATGTTCCGCCCCTACAGCATTAAGCGATTCTGTTACCGGGGGGCTATGGAGTACAGGCGGCAGTGTGGCTGCCATTGGGTCGGCAACAGGAATTGTAACCGGGCTAACTCTGGGTACGGAAACTATCACCTATACTTTACCAACAGGGTGCGCGGCTACAAAAGCAGTTACGGTGAGTATGACGCCTTCTGTAATAACCGGAACAGCAATATTGTGCACCGGCTCAACAGTAACCCTGGCCGACTCGGTATCAGGGGGGGCATGGAGCAGCAGTAATACTGCTATAGCCATTGCCGGCTCAACAGGCATTGTTTCCGGTGTTTCTGGTGGCACGGCGATAATTACTTATACTTTGCCGGCAGGATGCGCTGCAACGAAGTCGGTAACGGTAAATCCATTACCCGCAACGATCACCGGCTCTTTGAATATTTGTTCGGGCGCGTCAACGCACCTGGGCGATTCTTTAACCGGGGGAGCGTGGAGTACAGGAAGTTCCGCTACTGCATCGGTTGGTACTACAGGAATTGTTACCGGCGCCGCTACAGGCACAGCAATGATCACTTATACCATGCCATCCGGTTGCTTAACGGCTATACAGATAACTGTGAATCAATTACCATCAGCTATCACTGGTATTAACCACCTGTGTATAGGCCAGTCAACTTCCCTGAATGACTCTGTCTCCGGCGGCAACTGGTCATCTGCTAATAATGCGATTGCAACAATAGGTTCCACAACAGGTTTGGTAGGAGGAGTAGCTTCGGGTACAGTAATGATGACCTATGCTTTGCCCACAGGCTGCATGGCTGCAAAAACAGTTTCTGTAAATAGTTTACCATCTGCAATAATATCCCCAACGGGGTATTTTTATTTATGCCAGGGAACTGCTCTTTCTATGTATGATGGAAGCGGCGGCGGTGCATGGACCGGCGGTGCGGCAGGAATTGCAACAATAGGTACAACTGGGGCGATTACCGGTATATCAGCAGGCACGGCGCCAATAACCTATACTTTACCAACAGGCTGCACGGCAACAGTTAATGTAACCGTTGACCCAACACCTGCGGCTATCACCGGTACGCCGGATATTTGCATTGCGCTGTCTTCAGTTTTAAGCGACTCCATAACCGGCGGAACATGGAGCGCCAGTAATCCATTAGCCTATGTAAATCCTGCTACCGGGGTAGTGATCGGGGTAGCAACAGGCTCTGATACTATAAGTTATACGATCAGCCCGGCAAGCTATTTGCCCGGGTGTACCACAACCATGATCGTAACAGTGAATCCCGCTCCTGTGGCTGTAATGGGCGCCTCGCAGGTGTGCGCAGGCGCTACTGGCTTATTGCATGATGGGGTAAGCGGCGGTATATGGAGTTCCGGGTCGGCGGGAATTGCATCTATTGGTTCCGTAACAGGGATTGTTACCGGCGTAGCTCCCGGCAGCGCTACTATTTCTTATTCTACCGGTACGGGCTGTACGGTTAATTTTCCGGTGACGGTTACTCCTGTGCCATCTGCAATTTTAGGATTGGCAAGTGTATGCCAGGGTGCGGCAATAACCTTAGCTGATACTACCACAGGCGGAATATGGAGCAGCGCTGCGTCAACAGGTACCGTAACAATAGGCTCCGCAAGCGGGATCGTTACGGGTATTGGGTCAGGGACGGCGGTAATAAATTATACAATAGCGCCCGCCACAGGCGCCCTGGGATGTTCGGCTACCCGTACTATTATTGTTGATCCATTACCTGCAACCATAACCGGGACATTGCATGTATGCCCGGGAAGTACAACTATCCTTGCTTCCGGCTCCGGGGGCGTATGGAGCGCCGGCGCAACAGCTATAGCAACTGCCGGCAGTGCATCGGGGGTGGTCACGGGAGTTGTACCCGGCACAACAACTGTTACCTATACTTTACCTACGGGCTGTGCTGTATCAGCCATCATTACCGTAAATCATTTACCATCATCTATAACTGGCGCTTCGGCTGTATGTGTGGGGTTAAGTACAACGTTAAGCGACTCCGCAACAGGCGGCAACTGGACGAAAAGTAACAGTAATGTAAATATTGGTTTTAGCTCAGGAACGCTAACCGGAATTATCAGCGGAACAACAGTCATAACTTATACTGTACCCGCAACCGGGTGTTTTGTTACCAAAACAGTTTCTGTTACCCCATCGCCGGGAGCCATATCCGGCCTTACGCGTGTATGCGAGGGGGCAGCCACAATGCTAAGTGATCCGATAACAGGCGGTACATGGACAAGCAGTAATACCGGCGTCGCGGTTATTGGCTCTTCATCAGGTATGTTAACCGGCATTACTCCGGGGCCGGTTACGATCACTTATTCATTGGGCCTGGGATGCAATGTGAGTACAATAATTACCGTCAACCCCTTGCCGCCTGTAATAACCGGGACGATGTATGAATGCGTGGGAGCCGCCACAACATTGAGCGACTCTGCGGGAAGCGGTATATGGAGTACGGCAGGCGCAACAGCTTCTGTTGGCTCCGCAACGGGTATAGTAACAGGTGTATCCGGCGGAGTTGCTGTTATTACTTATACAACAGGTGCTGCAAGTTCTTTTCCGGGATGCTCCCGGACTGCTATGGTAACCGTAAATCCATCGCCGCCTGCGATAGCAGGGCCATCGGCAGTATGTGTCGGATCGGCCATATTATTAATTGACGGGACGGGCGGGGTATGGAGCAGCAGCAATACTGCAATAGCCACAATAGGGTCGTCAACGGGTGTTGTATCTGGCGATACCATTGGCGTTACAACGATAGGTTATACTTTAGCTTCCACCGGTTGCGTTACAAATACTACTGTAACGGTAAGCCTCTCGCCAACAGCTATAACCGGGCCGTCAGCCGTCTGTGCGGGAGCTACAATAGTCCTGGGAGACCCGGTAGGCGGCGGTTTGTGGAGTTCCGCTTCAGCCGGTATCGCAACAGTTGGTTCTGCCGGTTCCTTATCCGGCATAGTAAGCGGCATAGCCGGCGGGGCATCCACAACAATCACTTATTCGCTTGGTACCGGCTGCACAGTGACTAAAACTGTTACGGTAATAACAGCCCCGGCAGCAATAACAGGAACGATGAGCTTGTGTGCGGGTACAAATGCCACTCTTGCCGACAGTACCGGCGGCGGAACATGGAGTAGTATGGCAAGTTCACTATTCACTGTAAGTCCGGCAGGAGTAGTTCATGGCGTATCGGCAGGTACTGCAACCGTCTCTTATATAGCAGCCGGTACCGGATGCCCGGCTACAGCAACTATTACCATTGATCCTGTACCTGCTGATATTATGGGCTTTTCATCAGTTTGCACAGGCGCGGCAATAATGGAAATTGATACAACTGCCGGCGGTACATGGAGTAGTCCGGCAGGATCACTAACAGTAGATTCAACTGGCGTCATAACAGGGGTATCCGCCGGGGTATCTGTTATTACCTATAGTTCTGGCAGTTGTACGGCAACAAAAACAATAACGGTAAACGCCCTACCTGTGATAACCGGCGCTATGGGACTTTGCGAGGGTGCATCTTCAACTTTAAGCGCCGGAACGGGTGGAACATGGAGTAGTTCGGCAGGCTCACTATTGACAGTTGGATCCGCATCAGGGATAGTAACGGCAGGTGTGGTTACAGGTACGGCAAATATAACTTTTACTCCGCCATCCGGGTGTACAGCTATAGCCACAGTAACGGTAAATTCCGGGCCATCGGCAATAACCGGGCCTACGCACGTATGCACAGGTGCAACAACGGATTTAGGCGATCCGGCAGGCGGGGGTACCTGGAGCATAACGCCAGCCACGACAGCATTTGTGGGGAGTTCAACAGGTATTGTGACCGGCATAGCGCCAGGTGTTGCCACAGTTACCTATTCATTGGGAAGTGGTTGTATGGTGGGCGCTATGGTAACGGTAAACGCATCGCCGGCTGGCATAACCGGAATGCCGCAGGTATGTGTGGATGCGACAACATTGTTCAGCACTGCCTCAACGGGAGGGTACTGGACAAGCAGCCCTGCCGGGATTGCGATAGTCGGAGCGTCGGGTATTGTCACCGGGGTATCGGCTGGCATTGCAACGATAAGCTATACTATCGGCGCTCCCGGTTGCCCGGCAATAAAGGAAGTAACTGTGAATGCGGCGCCATCTGCCATAACCGGGGCGGTAAGGGTATGTGTAGGTTCAACTGCTGCTTTAACGGATACTTCGGGTACAGGAGTTTGGAGTTCGCCCTCAACCGGAATTACGGCAGTGGATTCTGTGACAGGTATCGTTACTGGTATTGGTGTTGGAACAGGAACCATCAGTTATACAACTCCTGATGGTTGCACTGCATTTAAACCGGTAACCGTAAATCCGGTGCCGGATCCGGTCACAGGCGCACTGAGTATCTGCATATATTCCTCCACCACTTTGAGCGACCTGACCAGCGGTGGAACATGGAGTACGGGGAGCGCGTCATATGGTATTGTTACTGTAGCCACTGCAACCGGAGTCATTTCAGGAATAGGGCTGGGTACCGCAATGATCAGTTATAATGTAGCCGGATGTTTTGCGGTAGCAGAGGTAACAGTCAATTCCTTGCCGGCAGCAATAAGCGGTTCTTCAAACGTATGTTTTGGTGAAACAGACACCCTTACAGACCTTCCCGGCGGCGGCATATGGAGCAGCAGCAATGTACTTGTAGCTTCGGTTGGTTCGGCAGGCTTGCCATCTTCAGCGGGTGTAGTGTTAGGGGTTGCTCCCGGTACTGCCACTATCATCTATTCTCTGGGCGTTGGCTGTACGGTTGGCGTCACCGTTACGGTACACCCTGCTCCTCCGGCCATCAGCGTTCCGGCTGGTGGCGGGGTATGCGTAGGTTTAACAACCTCTCTCAGTGATATAACGGGCGGTGGCGCCTGGAGCAGCGGCGATACTTTGGTTGCAACTATTAGTTCAACAGGAGTTGTAACCGGCAGATCGGGCGGCGCGGCGCCAATCAGCTATACGGTTCCTATAGCTACCGGGTTACGTTGCGCGGCTATAACCAGTATTACCGTAAATACCGTACCCGCCATTGAAGGGATAAGGAACATGTGCGCCTTCGATACATTGCATTTGTCTGATTCTATAACCGGCGGTGCATGGACCAGCACTTTGGTGAGTGTTTCTGCGGGTATTGTAACCAGTTATATACCTGGGGTAGCTACAATCATTTATACACTTGGCGATGGCTGCGCCGCATCTGCCCTGCTGACTGTGAACCCCTTACCCGCACCGGTGACCGTAAGCGGCGCTACTCACCTTTGTGTGGGCCACACTGTTTCATTAAACGATATTACGCCGGGAGGAAGATGGAGTAGCGGTGATGTATCTGTTGCAACAATCGGGTCTGCCGGCTCACTGTCAGGATTAGTAACGGCTATGGGTGCCGGTACTGCGGCAATGCACTATACTATACTGGCAACAGGTTGCTCGGAGACCGTAACAGTTACCGTTAACGCATTCCCTTCAGCGGGAACGATCAGCGGCTTTGCCGGTGTATGCACCGGGGCAACTATAACAGTAGCAGATACCATACCGGGTGGCGCCTGGAGCAGTGGCAGTACGGCTACTATAGTTCCCGGCTCATTGTCAGCAGTCGTTACGGGTATTTCTGTGGGTATGGATACCATTAAATATGAGGTTACTAATATTTGCGGTTCCGCATCAGCAACGAAAACAATTACAATAGACTCATTGCCACGCGCAGGAACGATAAGCGGTATAGATAGTGTATGTGCGGGAGCTTCTGTTAACATTGCCAATAGCGTACCAGGCGGCACATGGAGCGCAAGTAATGCGGATGCTGCTATAGACTCTGCCGGTGTGCTAACGGGCATGTTAAGCGGCGTTTCACCAGGTGCGGATACGATC
>Ga0206855_10235_pt1 | contig 16873 bp, 19 predicted proteins | sample Alteio_BWOrgCont_51_FD_152637 | JGI IMG/M metagenome (GOLD analysis project Ga0206855, IMG submission 152637) | Enriched cells from forest soil in Barre Woods Harvard Forest LTER site, Petersham, Massachusetts, United States -... | ecosystem: Environmental > Terrestrial > Soil > Temperate forest >...
TCAGATTTTTCGCAGTCGGCTCATGTTTTTATGTTAGACGACATTGCATATTGTTTGGGGATAATCTTCATGGCCATGTTGCTTGGCATCATCCCTGGAGCTATCGCGCAGAAGAAGGGCGACAGCTTCGTTGCCTGGTGGTTGTTCGGCACGTTTTTGTTTATCATCGCGTTGCCAATGGTTCTGCTGATGGAGCCCAAGGTTAGTCGCGGCATGGGCACGAAACATTGCCCCTATTGCAGCACGCCGATGAAGACAAGCGTGATGAACTGTCCGGGTTGCGGACGTTCGCAGCCTGAGATCGGCGCGGCCACCAACGCATCGTGGCAGAAGGTTCGCACCGCCGATGATGAGGTGGCAAAGTGGGCCACGCAGCAAGGCATGGATAAAGATGACGCAGCCTAAACCGTCACCAAAGCCAGCGCCGGTTGGCGGACGGTATCCCAGCATTTTCCTCAGGCGGCAAGGGAATGGTGGTCGGGTGAAAGAATGAACAGACTGACGGCAACGGGGTCAAAATGGCATGAAACGCAAATATCGCGTGGTCGCATGGCGGTGGTGGCGCAAGGAAATCCGCCCGCTGTTAATCATCGCACTGGTCATGTTTTCCCTCCGTTCGTCACTGGCGGATTGGAACGTGGTGCCTTCCGGTTCGATGGAGCCGACAATCCTGATCGGTGATCGCGTATTGGTCAACAAGCTCGCCTACGACCTCAAAGTGCCCTTCACCACCTGGCACCTCGCGCAGTGGAGCAACCCGCAGCGGGGTGATGTGGTCGTATTCTATTCACCGAACGATGGCACACGGCTGGTCAAGCGGGTCATCGGATTGCCCGGCGATACCGTGGAGTTGCGGAACGACCAACTGGTCATCAACGGGAGTCCCGTCGATTATACGACGTTGGAACCAAAAATTCCGGAGCAGCTGGCGGGAGCTGAACGCACGCAAAGCGTATTCGCCACCGAACAGCTCCCCGCCCATGCTCATGCCGTCATGGCCATCAATGGCATTCCGGCGAAACGCACCTTCGGGCCGGTGCAGGTTCCGGAAGGTCATTATTTCATGATGGGTGACAATCGCGACAACAGCTTTGACTCACGCTATTTCGGCACGGTCGATCGGGGTCAAATTGTCGGCCGGGTTTCCAGCGTGGTGGTTTCGTTCGACAAAAATAATTATTGGCTGCCGCGCTGGAGCCGCATTTTTTCGTCGTTGGACAATAGTACGAAATAAACGGCGTATTGGATTGGCCGACTAACTCGTGGCTGAACAATGGCGTCTGCCACGACTTTACCCTGAACTTAAGTTAGGGCAAACCAGCAGGTTTGCCCCACCAAAAGAGAATCAGGTTCAGCGTTTTTTTCGACGGTAAATCGGTTTCAAAAATGAGTCTGCGCGGAATCCACGGGGGCCTTCCCACGGTTCAAAGCGTCGGTTTTCGTTCACGATGTAATCGCCCGAGGTCACGAGTTCATCCCATTTCAAACGCCTGAAGTGTCTCGGGCTCTGGGTTACTGTCTGAAGGTTGCGACCGGTCTTCAATTTCACTGTTTCGATTGTTTTCATTTAAAGTTTAATTCTTATGACATTTTTCAAATACGCGTTGCAAATGGCACACTGCCCTGCCGGGGTTTTGCAATCTGCACTATTCTCCGCTCGTCACGGTATCTTGTTATTAAACCCAAAAACGGCCTCCCTCGACTGGTAATAGCTCGCAGGTTAAATCCATTTCAGGGTGTGATGATTTTTCACAAGGCACTTTTCAACACGCCAAGTGGTTTATTTCCTGATGGTAAAGGTCCAACCGCACGAAAGGGTGGGTTCCGGTTTTGAGGCGCAATAGGTACTGATGGACTTGGTATGTTTCATAGCAGTATTGGTTAAAGTTCCCGGTGTTTGCTCCGGACAGTGCAAAGCTACTGCAAGGCCCGTGCCAGCCAGAAGAATTCGCTCTTTCCGGAGTGGCTCCGAGATAGCGGAGCGCGATACTGCTTTGGCGTTATTTAACGGTGGAAAATTTTTCCCTAGTTGAGCCGGATAGTTTGAGTGCCGTCCAGCCGTTTGGATAAATCGATCGGGTCGCCCACGGTAACTTGCTGCGGGTTCACCTGATAAGCCCAAACTTCAAAATGCACGGGGTTGGCTTCACCATACATGGTGGCAAAGGCGCCATCCACGGCGTCCGCTCCGTGCGCGACCTTGACGCGGCCAATGCGCGGGATGTTGTAACGCGGATCGAACGTAAGCCATTCGTTGCCCAGATACACTTCGCAATAGGCGTGAAAATCCATCGGCGTGCCCGGGTCAATATAGCCGATATCCGGGAGGTGTCCGGTGACGTAGCGGGCGGGCAGATTGAAAGCGCGGCACAACGCGATGGCCGCGTGGGCAAAGTCGCGGCAGACGCCATAGCGCCGCCCGATGACCTCGGAGGCGGACAAGTCCGAGCGGCCGGACATATAACGGTATTCGATGTTGTTATGAACCCAGTCGCAGATGGCCTGCACGCGCGGGAGGCCGTGTTGGATCTGGCCGAAATTATTCCACGCGAAATTCATCAGCTTGTCGGAATCGCAATAACGGCTCGGCAGCGTGTAGCGCAGCAATTCATGCGGCAGTTGTCCCACCGGCAGGAGGTTGCCAAAAATTTCCCGGCTGTCCGGCAGCGAGGAAACGGCCACGAGCGCGTCGTGCCGGATTTCATTGCGTCCCGGCATGAGCGTGGAGCGATAAGTGATGTTGCCGTGCGAATCCTGAAATTCATACGAAGGCAGGCCGATGCCGAAGGAAAGCTGCTCCTGCATCACGAACACGTGGCCTTCGAGCCGCGGCCTGAGCACGAACAGCACCGGCGTCTGCACGGTGGTTTCATAGGCGAGCTTGCAGCCGACGCGCACGACGATGTTCAGCGGTCTCCAGTTCATACGTCAACTTGCAGCATGGCAGCAAGCTTCGCCAGCGGAGATTTGATTTTCATTGAGAAAGGACCGGGGAACGGCTTATCCACTTCAATTTGCGGACGGGTCGTTCGACTGGATGCCGTGGTTCTCGCGCCACTGGTTGTTCGCATCATCCAAAACTGTGGTCTGCTCCGGCGTCAGCAGCGGCCTGATTTGTTTGACGGCCTCCGTGCGATAAGGCTGCAGGCCGGCCCAGACCTGTTGCAACTGCTTGCGGGCGGCCTCAATCCGGTCGGTATCCTTGGATTCACGCGCCTCCCGGCTGGCCTCCTCGGCGGCCTCAATGCGCGGCTGGTTGGCGACCTGGTATTGTTCGCTCGAATCGGCAAAATCATTTTCGATGGGTTTCAATTCGTTTCGCTGCTCATCCGTCAGGTGCATCTTCTCCTTGAGGCCGGGCGGCAGGATGGCGCGTTCGCCCTCCAGCCGGTCATTTTCCAGCGCGTCCTGGTATTTCACCGTCTGGACTTGCGGAAGCGCATTGGTGTTCGTGGTCGTGGTTTGCGCCGGCAATGTCGGCGCGGCCAGCAGCAGCAAACCGCCGGCGATCATGAGGGTGAATTTTATTTTCATATTTTTATTTTCCGGCCGGCGGAGGATTCGTGGTTTAAAATACATTCCAGGCCTGTTTTTGAACCTGGTGGGTTCGGGCAAGTTTCCGTTTCGCGATCAACTCCGCCTCCGCCGTCAGCCAATGCAGCAGATCATGACCCGGTAGCAAACCTTGATTCTCGTAACTGAAATACGCCCGTCGCGCGATGTCAACCGGCGTCGGCAAATGATTATGTTCCGCCGCGTTCAAAGGCTCCGCTAAAGTCGGGCGCGCATTGTTGATCGGTTTCTCATGTCGCCTCTGTGAATGATGCGTGTCGTTCATGAAAGCATGATAGCTATCAGTGAGTTCGCCTGCCATGGGGTGTTTACCCCACAAAAAGAATGGTCAATCTTTAAGGATTTGTGTTCGAAAGAATGACTTTCAAGGCCTTCTCCCTGCCGGCATTCCCGAATGTTTCGTAGGCCCTCAGGATGTCATTCAATTCAAAGTGGTGCGTGATGAGTTGTTTGGGATGGAGTTTCCCGGACATGACGGTCTTGAGCAGCAGCGGCGTGGTCACCGCGTCCACCAGCCGCGTAGTAATGGTGATGTTTTTTGACCACAGTTTTTCGAGATGCAACGTGACGCTTTTGCCATGCACACCGATATTGGCGATGTGGCCGCCCGCCCCGACGATTTCCTGGCAGAGTTCAAACGTATCCGCCACACCGACCGCTTCGATGGCGACATCCACGCCCTGCCACGCCGTCAGCACCATGATCTTTTCAACCGCCTTGCCATCGGTGCTATTGATGGCGACCGTTGCTCCAAATTGTTTGGCGACCTCAAGACGGCCGTCATCGAGATCGATGACGATGATTTTTGAAGGCGCAAAAAACTGCGCCGTCAGCAGCGTCGCCAAACCCACCGGGCCGGCGCCGACGATGGCCACCGTGTCGCCGGGTTTCACCGTGCCGTTGAGCACGCCGCATTCGTAGCCGGTCGGCAGGATATCGCTCAACATCACGATCGCGTCCTCGTCCGCGTTCTCCGGGATGGCATGCAGGCTCAGGTCGGCAAATGGTATTCGCACGAATTCGGCCTGCGTGCCGTCAATCGTGTTGCCGAGAATCCACCCGCCTTGTTCGCAATGGGACGTGATGCCGCGCTTGCAATGATCGCATTTGCCGCAGGCGGTGATGCATGAAATCAAGACACGGTCGCCCTTGTGAAACCGGCTGACCCCGGCTCCGGTTTCTTCGATGACGCCGATGCCTTCATGGCCGAGTGTGCGGCCGACCGCGACGGTGGCCAGGTCGCCCTTGAGAATGTGCAGATCCGTTCCGCAGATGCTGGTCTTGGTGATCCGCACCACGGCGTCGGTCGCCGCCAGCAACGCTGGTTTGGCCCGGTCTTCCAGGCTCATTTTTCCGGGACCGTGATAGACAAGCGCCTTCATGGTAAATTTTTGCGAGGTCAGGTTACGGCACCGTCAAATGCGCTTTGTTGAAGGGGGCTTTGCTCGACGGCGGCCTTGGTCAAATTCACAAACACGGTGGATTCCTCATAGCTGATGCGTTCCACGCAGCTCACTGGAACCAGCACCTCGCTGCCCGTGAACCGGTGGCCGACCTTGATGACCAGCTCGCCGATGGACCAATTGTCCTCGTCCACCATGAAATCGCAGACGTGGCCGGTGATGCCATCCGTGGCCCGCAGATTATAGCCTTTCACCGCCAGCGTGCTGCGCAGATGCGCATCGGCCTTTTCACTTTTTCCGGCAACCTTGACTTCGGATTTTTCCGGCGAAATTTTTTCCGGCGTTTCCAAAATGGGAAAGCCGTGTATGCCGCCCCACAAGCCATCACCCTCCCAATAATTCGGCCAGCCGTAGTAACGATGATATTCCTCCTCGTATTGCCGTGACACCGGCTTGTGCCATTCAATCGGCGGGCTGTCCTCGATCTGTTTTCGTTTCAGATTCACCACCATGGCGCGGCCATCCTGGAAAAGACTGCCGATGGCACGGGGCGAGAGCAGCACCTGCCGGCTGGTCAGCCACGTTCCGGTTTCCGCCACGACGTAACGCACCGTCCAGTCCCGGTCGTCGAAATAAAAATCCTTCACCCGTCCAATTTCACCGTCCAGGGCGCCGAGTTTTTCGCCGTAAGAATGTTTGAGGCTGCGTAGCATATATTTTATTCGATTAAATGATTGGCGGCATCCGGTTTCCAGATTTTGGGATGCTGCATAAAAGAAGCGTAATCCAATCCGGCGGCCCGCGACCATGGGGTGAAACCCGACCCGTGGAGTTTCTGGAGGATGAAAAGCCGTCAAAAAACTATTTCATCGCCGCCAGCAGTTCATCCAGCGAAACCGTGGCGAAACTGGTGGCGGAATCACTCATGGCGTAAGGGATGATGAGCTGGCGTCCGTGCAGCAGGCTGCCGCAGGAATAAACCACGTTCGGCACATAGCCTTCGCGTTCGGATTCATCGGGGCAGAGCAACGGCTCGCGCAAGCGCCCGATGACCCGGGTCGGGTCTTCCAAGGACAGCAGGAACGCACCCATGCAATATTGCCGCAGCGCGCCGACGCCGTGGCTGATCACGAGCCAGCCCGCTTCCGTCTCGATGGGCGAACCGCAGTTGCCGAGCTTGAAGAATTCCCACGGCTGCGCGGGCGCCAGCAAAATTTTTGGAGCCGTCCAAAAATGCAGCGTGGCGGAGGACATGATCAAAATATTTTCGTCGTCCTGCCGCGAAAGCATGACGTAGCGCCCGTTGACCTTGCGCGGAAACAGCGCCATGCCCTTGTTCGCGACGGCGGAGCCGTTGAGCGTGCGGAATTCAAAATGCAGAAAGTCCGGGGTCTCCAGCAGTTGCGGCAGGGTGACTTTTCCGTCATAGGCCGTGTAGGTGGCGTAGTGGGTGAAGCTGCCGTCTTCTTTTTGGAAACGCACGAAGCGTGCGTCCTCGATGCCGTTGCTCTGGCTTGGCGCGGAAGGAAAAAGCACGCGTTGTGAAACCTCGGTGTCAGGAGCAAAGTCCACCTCGTAATTGGATTCCGCCAGCAGCAAGATGCCGCGCGCCGCCCGCGTGGCCGTGACGTCGGAAGTTTCCGTCAGCCCCGAGGCGAGCAATACGCCGTGCAGTTGCTTCAAGGTGAAGTCATCGTGCAACTTGTCCAGCACCCGCCGGCAAAAATCATTTTGCACGCCGGCTTCCTCGAGCTTGTGGGTGAACAGCCCCTTCGCATAGGCGACATTGGGAACACGTGCCGGTTCCTGCACACACGGCGTGGGCGGCGTCAGGGTGATCTGGTTTTGGGCGTTGATGATGCCCTCGCGGAAGGTGACGGAGGAAATGTGGCCTTCACCCGTCGCGCGCAGGCTCAGGATGAAACGCAGCTCGCCCGGGGGCAGGCCGGACTGGTCCGGATGGGGCACGATGGAGGGATTGAAGAGCGCCGCCGCCTCGATGGCATATTCGTTCGTAAAATGCGCGCCGATGAGTTGCTGGCGCGGTGGCGAAGGTTGTGCGCCGGGTTCCAAATAAATGTCCACCTGCTTAAAACGATTCTGGAAAAATTCCTCAACCCCGCAATGCCGGTTCTTAAATTTGTCCATCACCCGGCCCAGCAGACCGGCGGCGGTCTCCTCGGGCAGGGCCATGACGCGCGCGACAATGCGCCGCGCGATGTCGTCGCTGCTGGGTCGAAACGCACGCAGCAGCACGCGCGACGGATCCGGCCGGAGCATCGGCCCGATGCGTTGGGCCTGGAGGGTGGTGGTATTCAATCAGTTAAAGTCTCGCTTGCGCGAATACGAAAGCGAGCTTTGATTCCGCCGCTTAATCCCATGACGGGCGGAAAACCTTGCGGAGGCGCGAACCCCTGGAACAGGAATCAACCTATTCACCTCCGGGCTCCTTGAAACTGGTCAACGTGTTTTGCAGCGCCTGCATCTCCGCGAGCGACAGCAAAAAGGCCAGCGTGGATTCCGCTCCCTGGTTCTGGCTCAACCGGTCCATGTGCAGGCCGTCACGGCAACCGCCGGTGCCGGCATCGTAAAGCGCGAGGCCGAGGTCGTTGCGGCCGAGGAACCATTCGAACGCCCGGCGCGCTTCCGCCACCCAGACCATGTCGCCCGTGGCATGATACGCCTCGATGCACGCGGAGATGGTGGCCTGCGCCTCGATGGGTTGCTGGTCGAACATCGCGCGCTCCCGGCCGCGCGGGAAAAATCCGTTGGAGCCGACCGGACGAAACGAGCCGGCGTCCGAGGTCTGGATTTTAACGAGCCAGCGCAAAGTCTTCAGCCCGAGTTCCAGCATCACGCCGTTGCCCAGGCAGCGGCCGTTCAGGATCATTGCGTGCGGCAATTTTGCGTTCGCATACGAAACCACTTCTTCAAACCAATGCCAATCATCCGTGGCGGCGTCGGCGTAGCGCTGCGTGAGCTTGGCGGTGAGCGATTCGCGGATCTGGCTCGCGCGGCGGTCGCCGCTGAAACGCCGCAGGTATTCGTCAATGCCGATGAGCGTGAACGCCCAGGCGCGCGGCGAGGAAAATTCGGCGGCCACGGGCAGCGCGAGTTCAAAGAGCTGGGCGGCGAGCATCTGATAACTTCCCTGGCCCGCCTGCGACACGCACAGGCCCAGCGCCCACAGCGCGTGCCCCTGGCAATCTTCCGAGCCGACGTCCTCCAGCCAGCGCCGGTCGAAACCCATGAAATTGCGGAAGCGTCCGCGCTTCGCGTCGAAGGCGTGGTTGAGGAACGCGGCGTAGGTCGCGCCATGCGCGCAGAGCCGCGGTGAATCGTGCCCCAATTTTTTCAGCATGACCGTCAGCACCAGCGCGCGGGCGTTGTCATCGGTGCAGTAGCCCTGGGAAAAATTCGGCACGGTGAAACTCGCATGTTGAAAAATCCCCGTTGAGTCGCTCATGCGGAACAGGTGATCGAGCTTCAACTCCGGCAACTGGCCGGGCGATTCGTCGAGCGTCTTGATCGGCGAAGATTTTCGTCCGACAAAACTATGGTCGCGCCGGGCCTGCTCGAAAGACTTCGCGTAAAGCTGCGCGACGCGGCTCCAGATCATGTCGCGGCCGAGCTTGTAGGCGTTCTTGCGCATCGAATGGCGCAACGGTTCATCCCGCAGCAGCTCGATCACCGCGGTGGCGATGGCGGGCGCATCGCGGAACGGCACGAGCTTGCCGCGTTCCGCCGTGAGCAGTTCCGACGCGTGCCAGTACGGCGTGGAGACGACGGCGTTGCCGTTGCCGAACGCGTAGGCCAGCGTGCCGGAGGTGATCTGCGATTCCGTCAGATACGGCGTGAGATAAATGTCCGCCGCGCCGATGAAGCGCATCAATTCCTCCAGCTCGACGAAGCGGTTGAAGAAGACGACGTTTTTTTGCACGCCCAAATCCTTGGCCAGGCGCTCCAGGCTCAACCGATACGCCTCGCCCTCATGGCGCAGCAGGTTCGGATGCGTCTGCCCAAGCACGATGTAAACCATGTTGGGAAATTCCTTGATGATCTCCGGCAAGGCGCGCAGCGCGTATTCGATCCCCTTGTTGGGCGAGAGGAGGCCAAACGTGAGCAATACGTGCCGGCCGGCCACGGCGAATTCGTCCTTGAAATAATTCGGGTCGGCGAACGGCATGTCGGGGATGCCGTGCGGGATGAGGTCGATCTTGGCCTCCGGCGCATGATAGATCTCGCGGAGGAAATCCCGGCCACGTTCGCTCATGACCACGAGCCGGGTGGAGAGCCGGATGAGTTCGCGCATCACGCGGCGTTGTTCCTCGTTCGGCTCGCGCAGAATGGTGTGCAACGTGGTGACGATGGGCATGTTCAACTCGCGCAGCAGCGCCAGCACATGGCTGCCCGCCGGGCCGCCGAAAATCCCGAACTCATGCTCCACGCACACGACATCCACGTCGGTGATGTTCAAAAAATCCGCCGCGCGCAGATAGGAGGTCAGTTCTTGCTCGGCGATCTCAAAACGCACCTCCGCCGGATAATCGTAGCCGTCGGCGAGGTCGTTGACGGGCACGACGAGGCATTGCAGCGCGGAAAATTCCTTCGCCACGGCGCAGCGCAAATCGGTGGTGAACGTGGCGATGCCGCATTTACGCGGCAGGTAATCGCCAAGAAAGGCGACCTTGCGGATGGTCAACGGCGGCGACATGGATTATTTTTTGGGCGCGCGGAATTCCGACCACAACGAGCCGGCGAGTTGCGCGCCCTTCAAGATATTCTGCACCCACGAAGTTTTTTCAGCATCGGGCGCGGAGGTTTTCCGCCGGAATGACAACCAGCCGGAAACCAGGTTTGTCGCCGCGGACGCCAGGGAGCAGACGGTCCTTGCCTGCCCGGCCAGCGCGTGGACCTCGTCGGTAATATTTTGCCAGTCCTGAACGAGTTGCGCGCGGTTGAGTTCGCTCTCGACGATCAAAAGTCTTTTCCGCGAGTCGAGCGGGTTCATGCGAGCAGTTTTTCCAGGCACGCGCGGTCCTTGCGCAGTTGATCCAGCGAGGCGGAAAGCGTCTGCCAGTCTGACAACAATCCATTGAGCCGCCAGTAAAGCAGGCCGGCGGCGGCGGCGTACAGAACCGTCAGGATGGCGAACAAGCCGGGCGGCGACCACGGCCAGAGCAAATACGCCAGCAGCGCCGTGAGCGTGATGCCGGCGAGGGTGCCAAACGCCGTCATGCCGAGCGCGAGCAACACGGCGTGGAGAATCCGCGCGCGTTCCTCCTGTAATTCCACCGCCAGCAATTCAAGCCGGTTTTCACCGATGGTGCCCAGCCGGCGCACGAACTGTTTCGAGGCCATGGTGAGCTGATGAATACTGACGGTGGAATTTTCCATAACCTGTTCAGTCGCGGGAACAACGCCGACCGAGCAGATAACCGACGAGCGCGCCGACGCCCACACCGATGACGATGGCTTGATAAGGATTTTCACGCACGGTTTTGTCGGCGGCCTTCGCGCCGGCAACGGCCTGGTCGCGGACGCGGCCGGCGATCTGCCGGGCATTGTCCAGGGCGGCGGACAGGCGCTTGCGGGCATCGCCGACTTTTTCGCCGGCCACATCCGCCGTGGCGGTGAGCAGGGCGTGGGCGTCTTCCGTCAGGGTTCCGAGGTCGTTGTGGGTGGTTTCAGTTGGTTTATGCATAATTGTGTTATTTATTTGGAGGATTTCTTTAACGGCAGATTTTCCGCATCGGCGAGCTGGGCGGCGGCGGGTGAATCGGCGACCTTCAAGATGGAATTTCTGCCGCCGAACGGGTTCGCCACGGATTCGCGGGCGAGCGGATCGGGCATCCATTGCCCGTCCACGATCAAACAATATTCGTAGGTGCCGGGCGCGAGGTCGGTTTGCTTCCACCAGTTGCCGACGCCGGAGGAATGCAGCGTCTTCGCTTCGGGCTGCCACTGATTAAAGGTTCCGGCGACGCAGACGGTCCTGGCCGCCTGGTTCGTGTATTCAAAGCGCACCGGCATCAGTTTCGGGCCGGGGGCGTTGTCATGGTTGTGATTGTGTTTCATGGGTGAATCAATGGACTTGCGGGACACGGATATCGCCGGCGCGATTGATGACGCCAAAGGCAACCAACAGCCAGATGACGACGCAGATCACGACCACGATGTTGAGGATTTTTTTGATCTTCCCGTCCATGGGGATGTAGGTGTTGACCAGCCAGAGCAGCACGCCGACGACGATCAAGGTGACAACGAGGGAGACAAGCGACATAAATTTAATTCTTCGGGTTCAAGGTTTCAGGGGGTGACGGGCATTTTTCCTTTTCATCGCCACAGCATGGCTTGGTTGAGTGTCACTTTCCATGGGGTATTACCCTACCGGGAATCATTCGACGGGCTTTATGGCAAATCACAACAGCTTTGGCACGGATGAGGCTGGTAGGGCGCGTCACTCCGTGCGCGCCGCCCTTGGCCAGACACGTGACGGCGCGCACGGAGTGACGCGCCCTACCTTTAGCGTCTCTGAACACAAGTGCGTCCATGTCATTGTGAAATGCCATAGCGAGCGGCGTCAAACTTCGAACATCGAATGCCATACTTTTTTCCAGTGTGCCCGTTCGAGGTCGGCGTGGCTGAAGCCAATGGCTTGGACCCGCGCCTGCTGCCAGAGCGGGGCGGGACTTTTCTGGCCCGGGGAAAATTGGAAGGGGCGCCGGGCGCAGCCCGAAGATTTCCGGCGGAAGCCGGTTGCCCCGGCGGTACGGGAAGAACGTTCAGGCAGGGTGTTCATGGCGACTGATCTCCACAACGCACATTGTTGGGTGACGGCTGCCGCATCCAGTTTGGCGGGACAACGGGTGCCACTGTATCGCCAGCATGGGCAAGCAGCACGTTCTTCACCACGGATAGCCGTGTCAAAAAACGGATCTGCTTTTGATGCCCGGACAATTCCGGCTTTCTTTGGCGAGTGAGGGGGTATGACATGATGTTTGATTGTGGCCGGCAGCCACGGCATTCGAATCATCGCACGATGACCGCCGGCGGACGCACCTCGATAACCGGCGGGCCGACGATGACTGCCGGGTGTCTGTGCCACCCCCGCCCGCCGTCATCAACGATACATCCGCTGGTGGCAAGGAGGGTGATGAGACAGGCGAAGGATAATAGAGTTTTCATATTTAATATTTCATTGAATGGACGCCATGCCCGGGCGGCTTTGCCGTGCGGGAAGAATGTTCAAGCCGGGTGTTCATGGCGACCGGTCTCCACCACGCAGGTTGTTGGGTGACGGCTGCCTCATCCAGTTTGGCGGCGGCACGCGTTCCGGCTCACCGTCAGCATGGGCCAGCAGCACGTTCTTCACCACGGCCAGCAAGTCATCAAAGGTGTAGGGCTTGAGCAGGCAGGCCTCAATCTGCAAGTGCGGGTTCTGATCAAATTCAAGTTGCGGATAGTGGCCCGTGACCATGATGACGGGCAGCTTCATCCGGGCGGCGCGCAATTTCTTTAACAACTCAATCCCGGTCATTCCGGGCATCCGATGATCGGTGACCATCAGGTCAAATTTGGTCTCCTGGATGGCGGCCCAGGCCGCGGTCCCGTCCGCGGCGGCGTCCACCTGATAGCCACAATGCCGCAACAACTCGGTGTTCAAACGGCGGATGTCCGGGTCATCATCCACCACCAGGATGTGCTGGCGCGGGTTGGGTTCGGTTATGGTTGGTGCCCGGGCCGGTTCCCCGTCTTGAAAATTTTGTATCGCTGTCATGAACCCAGCGTATAGACGGGCGCATTTTTGAACCATGGGGTGTTTCACCCATTTCTTGAACCCGAGCGTGCTTTGTGGAAGCCATTGGAAAAGAGCGGTTCAAGAAAATTGTGGCCGCGAGTCAAGCGCCTGAGGGCACTAACCAACCCGTTAATGTTTTGGACTGCGGGGGCAAGGCGGGAGCCGCGACACCGCTTTCGCCCGCATCATCGTTATGGAAACTGCGAAAATTTCCCGCCCGCACAAAGCGGCGTGGCGCTGCGCTTCCCACCGCAGTCCAAAACGCGTCCGGCCATCCGACCGTCAATCGGGTAACTGAATGACTACAACTTATCTTAAACCGCTCCAGGCTCCTTCATCCTGGCGTGGACTCGCTCGCGCCCGCTCGCTCGGCCCTCCGGGCCTTCGTCCCGCTCCGCGGGACAAATTCCTTTCGCCGTTTCCCAAACGGCTCAAGTCTCCCTCTTTGGGAAGGAGAAGGAATTCATCGTGCGATTTCGGAATGGCTCACAATGCGGTTTGGGCGTCCCGGCCGTGGTTTCCTCGCGGGTTTCCTGAACGCGGGCACGACGGCCAGCGGGTCAACGATCACGAAGAGCGAGCTGGCGGCGAGCAGGATGTATTCGAATAAATTAATAAGACGGAGTTGGAGTGGTTAAAACTTTGACCGATTATTCCATGGCGATGCGTTCTCCCTCCCCATGAACCTTCGCTCAATTAGGGATGGTTGGGATGAGGGTGAAGCCTTGTTTTTTTGCCAGTTTGGACAACAGACGGGTTTCGGTTTCGAGCACCTTGGCTTCATAACTTTTGAGACCTTTCTCGACGTAGTCCATGCCGTAGCGCAGCAGGCGGTAGAACAGGAGCGCCAGTTTCCGAGCCAGCGCCACATTGGCGGCCAACCCGCCCAACCGGCCCCGCAAGCGCCGGTAAAATCCGCCCAGCGCCTTGTCCACACTTTGGCCCAGCGCCCGTGCCGCCGCACAGAACATCCGCCCGGCGCGGTTGCGGTGGGCTTTGACCCGGCCTTTGCGTTTGCCGCTTTGTTTGCGCCCACCGGCCAGTCCCAGCCACGAGGCGAAGTGCTTTTCGCTTGGGCCAGCGGGCCATGTCTGTCCCCACCTCGCTGATCAACTGCAGCACCAGATACACGCTCATACCCGGGATCTGCGTCACGTCCCGCCCGCCGCAAAGCCGTGCCACCAACTCCTGCAACCGCTCGATCACCGGCGCATTTTTGCCCGGCGACCTGGCGGGCGCCAACGCCACCGGCCCCACCGCGTTTCCGCGCCCGCCCTCGGGGGGTTGCGGCCCGGTCATTTCGTGCAACAAACCGGCCAGTTCCCGGTCGCAATCCGCGATCTTTTGCTGGTAGGTCTCCCACAACTCCAGCCCCTGTCGCAACGCAAAGAGCTGTTCCTTTTTCCAGCAGCCCCGCAGACTTTCCTTTACCCGGTCCGCCTTCTGCTTCTGGATTTGCACGTCGCACAGAGCCAGCAGTTCGCCTGGCCGGCGCTCGCCTTGCAGGATCGCCCGCACCACTTTGAGCCCGCTCACGCCGACGAGGTCGCTGATGACATCGTGAAACTTGATATTCATGCGTTCGAGGGCCTGCTGCATCTTCTGCACCTGGCTGGCGGCACCGATGAGATGATCCGCCCGCAGCCGCTGGTAGTCCTGCAACTGCCGGATGTCGGCGGGCGGCACGAAGCCGCCGCGCAACAGCCCGTGCGCGTGCAGGGTGGCCAGCCATTGGCAGTCGGCCATGTCGGTCTTCCGTCCCGGAACGTTTTGCACGTGCCGGCCATTGACCACCACCACCTCCAGTCCCGCGGCTTCCAGCACTTCATAGACATAGAGCCAGTAGACGCCGGTGGCTTCCAGCGCCACCGAATGCACCCCCTGTTCCCGGAACCAGTCACGCAAACGCTCCAGATCGCCGGTGAAGGTGCCGAAGACTTTCGGCGTGTCTCCGGCAATCGAGACATGGAGTTTTTCGCTGCCGACGTCAATGCCGGCAGCCCTGGTATCCAGCACGGGCAAGGCTTTCATAACATATTGGGTGATGAGTTGAACCAACAAGCCAGTCGCCGGGTGCCTGGGCGTCATCCGAAGGACAAGCCTCCCCAGCGGGAACACCGCAACGGCGGCGTCACCAAACAATGCGTATGCCGACGACCAGAACCAGTCTCACCCGCGGGCAGTCCCGATTTACAGAACGCGCCAAAGGAGAACTCGGTCACGCTGCGCCCAACAACTGACGCCTCCCTTTCTATCAGGTTCAGGGGTTCAAAGCGCGAAATTCCGTTTGGGAGAATTCTCACCCTGACCCTCTCCTCGTTGGGCGAGGAGAGGGGGAACGCTCGCAGCGTCTTTGCAATGTCACGCTGACACATGTAATCCGTCAAACCGTGGGCAAAGCAAAAGCAATTTGTCATCCCCAGCGGAATGCGGTAGCTTGCGCACGCTATGGACAACACGTCAGTTCCGCCCGATTTTACGCCGCCGCCGCCATTTTTGCCTCAACCCCCGGTCATCGCGCCGCTGCCGCCGGCACCGCGTCGCCGCTGGGGCTGGATCATCACTTCCATCGTCCTCGCGCTTTTGCTTGGGCTGGCCGGGCTGGTCATCATTGGTCTATGCACGACCCGCGCCTTGAGTTTCACCCGCGGCATCAAAAGTGTCAGTGCGCGCGAGGTCGGTCCGAAGCTGGAAGAATGCATGCTGGAGGACAATGATTCCAAAAATAAGATCGCCGTCATCACCGTGGACGGGGAGATCACTGATCATGATCCGGACGACGCGGGCAACAACATGGTGGACCTCATCAAGGCGCAGCTCGACCGGGCGTCGGACGATGACCGGGTAAAGGCGGTCATCCTGAAAGTGGATTCACCCGGCGGCGAGGTGATGGCTTCGGATGAAATTTACAAGGCGATCGCGGATTTTGAGACGGACGACAAGGACGAGCACGGCAAAATCCAGGAGAAAGGCAAGCCGGTGATCTGCTCGATGGGCAGTCTCGCGGCGAGCGGCGGCTATTATATTTCGTCACCGTGTCGCTGGATTGTCGCGAACGAACTCACGCTCACGGGCAGCATCGGCGTGATCATGCACGGCATTAATTATCGCGAGTTGATGGACAAGGTCGGCGTCGCACCGGTGACGTTCAAGAGCGGCAAATTCAAGGACATGCTCAGCCCCGACCGCGAAACGAACGAGATACCCGCCGAGGAACATGCGATGGTGCAGGCGTTGATCGACGAAACGTATCAGAAATTCAAGGGCGTGGTGGCGGACGGCCGCAACGGCGCATACGAGCTGAATAAAAAAGAAGCCAAGAAGGAAGACCAAGGCAAACCGCTGGCGGATGACTGGGAGGATTATGCGGATGGCCGCGTGATGTCCGGCACGCAGGCGCTCAACCTCGGTCTCGTGGACGAACTGGGCGATTTTGACGATGCGGTGGACCGCGCCATGACCATTGCGCACGTCAAAGATGCAAATTTGGTCGAATACGATGAACGTAACGATGTTAGCTTCCTCTCCATGTTGGGTCAAAACAGCCAGGCGAAAGACATCAAACTGGATCTCGGCCTGGATATGCCTAAACTTCGTCCCGGCTGTCTGTATTATCTCTGGCAGGCGCCTGGTTTGTAGTCAGTCAGTTTCGCGGGTAGGGACAGCGCGCTGCGCTGTCCCCGGCGGTAAAGCCGCCGGAAGGAATGTACCGAACGCGGATTTTACCACGTTCGTTGCGCCCGCTATACGGGCGCGGACGGCGCAGCGCGCCGTCCCTACCAAATTGATTTGCCACCGGTTCATTGAATTTGATTAGTGTGGAGCTTGGCGAAATAAAGGCGCCCTCATCCTGGCCTTCTCCCTCTTTTGGGAGGGAGAAGAAATTAGCAGGGCGGTTTCGAGACGGCTCGCACTACGATTTGCAATTGGGCGGTCTTTTACAAAGAACATATTGAAATGAAGAATATTACTGTAATCGCGCATCCGCTGGTTCAGCACAACCTTGCGCGCTTGCGCGACAAACGGACGCAACCGCAGGAATTTCGCCGGTTGCTCGGGGAAATTGCGGCCTTGATGACTTACGAGGCCACGCGGA
>Ga0206855_10041_pt2 | contig 16806 bp, 14 predicted proteins | sample Alteio_BWOrgCont_51_FD_152637 | JGI IMG/M metagenome (GOLD analysis project Ga0206855, IMG submission 152637) | Enriched cells from forest soil in Barre Woods Harvard Forest LTER site, Petersham, Massachusetts, United States -... | ecosystem: Environmental > Terrestrial > Soil > Temperate forest >...
CCGAAGTCCAGAGTTCTAAGTCTAAAGTCACGAGTGGGTAGTGGATAGTTCATGGTTGTCGATGGATTGAGTTTTCGGCGTATAAGAAACCGTCTTCAACTCAGCCCTCACAAAGGTGCATTGTTTTATTGTGATAGAAAAATGCGGTTTATGGATGATTACCGTTTCGGTAATCATTTGGTACGCAGATGGTAATCAATTAAACGCCAATATAAAACCTATGGCATTGATTATCAATAATATTTCCCTTATTTATGTGAAAATAATTAGTGCCCCTAAATCAGTCGGGAAGATGGGGAAATCCTGGTTGTTTTCACTTAATGCTTGAATAAGATCATACGCGAAAAACCGGATATTATTAAAAGATTTGCACAGTTAAATTGACATGAACTTACAAACTAAATTTGATCTTCATTTAGCGGCCCCAATCTAAATTACACCGCCACTGGCAAACTCAAACCATCCACCTCCTCAGCCACCAACGGATTAATGCTTTCATCATCCTTTTCAACCCTCAGGTTATTAACAATATGTAATTGCCGGGCGGGTGTATTTTTACCCATAAAATATTCGAGCAGGCCTTTGATGTTGGCGTCTTTCAAAATCACCGGATCCAAGCGGATATCTTTGCCGATAAATAACCCGAACTCATCGGGCGATATCTCGCCTAAGCCTTTAAACCTTGTGATCTCGGGTTTTGTGCCAAGCCTTGCAATGGCATTGCGCCGCTCCTCGTCGCTGTAGCAATAAACTGTTTCTTTTTTATTGCGGACGCGGAACAATGGCGTTTGTAAAATAAATACATGGCCGGCTTTTACAAGGTCTGGGAAAAACTGCAGGAAGAAGGTCATCAGCAGAAGCCTGATGTGCATGCCGTCTACATCGGCATCCGTAGCTATAACTATGTTATTATAGCGCAAGTCGTCCAAACCGTCTTCAATGTTCAATGCATGTTGCAGCAGGTTAAATTCCTCGTTTTCATAAACCACTTTTTTTGTAAGGCCATAACAATTGAGCGGTTTTCCTTTTAAACTAAAAACAGCCTGTGTCATCACATCCCGTGATTTAGTAATCGAACCGCTCGCCGAATCGCCTTCTGTAATAAACAAAGTAGTATCCTGGCGGCGTTCGTGTGTTTCACCAAAATGCACTTTGCAGTCGCGCAGTTTACGGTTATGCAGCGATGCCTTTTTGGCGCGTTCGTTGGCTAGCTTTTTTATGCCGGCGATGTCTTTTCGCTCCCGCTCCGATTGCAAAATGCGTTTCTGCAGGGCATCGGCAACAGAAGGATTTTTATGCAGGTAATTATCTAATTCTTTCTTAACGAAATCGTTGATAAAACCGCGAACAGAGGGCCCATCCGGCGCTATATTTTGCGATCCTAATTTAGTTTTTGTTTGCGACTCAAATACCGGCTCCTGCACTTTTATAGCTATCGCAGCCACAATAGATGCACGTACATCCGATGCATCAAACTCTTTTTTATAAAACTCGCGGATGGTTTTTACAACCGACTCGCGGAATGCGGCCTGGTGCGTACCGCCCTGGGTAGTATGCTGGCCGTTTACAAATGAATAATATTCTTCCCCGTATTGCTGACCATGCGTCATGGCTATTTCTATATCATCGCCTTTTAAATGTATAATCGGGTACCGCATGGTTTCGGTATCCGAATTACGGTTAAGCAGATCGTAAAGCCCGCGCTCCGAAAAATATTTTTGCCCGTTAAAATTCAGCGTAAGGCCCGAGTTAAGGAACACATAGTTCCAGATCATACTTTCTACAAATTCTGGTATAAAATGATAATGCCTGAATATTGTGTCATCGGGGATAAAACTGATAGCTGTACCATTACGTTGCGTGGTATCCTTTTCAGGTTCTTCTTTTACCAATTCACCCTTTTCAAATTCAGCGAGTTTGGTACGTCCATCTCTGTATGATTGTACGATAAACGAGTTTGACAAGGCATTTACTGCCTTTGTTCCCACGCCATTTAATCCTACCGATTTCTGAAATGCCTTGCTGTCGTACTTGCCTCCTGTATTAATTTTTGACACGCAATCAATCACCTTACCCAATGGTATTCCACGCCCGTAATCGCGAACGGATACCTTGTGGTCGCTCATGCTCACTTCAATGGTTTTACCGGCACCCATAACAAACTCATCGATAGAGTTATCAATGATCTCTTTAAGTAAAACGTATACACCGTCGTCATAAGCCGAGCCATCGCCTAACTTACCGATATACATCCCCGGCCGCAGGCGTATATGTTCTTTCCAATCCAGCGAACGGATACTATCATCACTATAATCTACAGGTTCTGCCATATCATTAGTCATTAGTCATTGGGTCATTTAGTCATTCGATTATGGGAGACCGGATTGTTTTGCGGGGCTTACTCACCCCGAGAATATTTCGAAAATGAATAAATCGTCACCCACACCAATAAACTGATAACGCGGTGCCCAATGAGTTTCCCAAAGGCAAAAATAGTATTTAGCCACAGAACTCATCGTTCAAATGTCTTAACTTATCAACATTGTAAATTCAGGGCTTAAATTTCAGGCAGTTACTTGCCTTATTGATATTTTTAAAAAAGTCCGGGCCCTTGTCATTGGTAAAGCACACCGCCATTATAGTCCCGGTGCGGTTTTTTTGAAGGGTAATCAGCAAGGCATATTTATAGCGTTTCGTGTCCGGCAGGTCGAGCAAGGTTATCAGGTACGATTTTCCCGCATCGGCATTGTACCGCGCTAATACATCGGGTGGGATACTCACCGCATAATATTTCTGGTCGCCGGTAAATTCCTTAACTTGCGCTTTTCCCCAATCATTATACGCAGAATCGGGGTTGGCCATTGTTGCATTTGGTAAATTTTGGCTACGCTCATAACTCGCCCAGTTTTCTTTTTCTGATTTAACCCGAAACCAAATTTCAAAATCCTTTCCCGGTAATTCCAGGGCATAATCAAACGAAAAATCCTCGTCATTGGGCGCCATTATTTCAACAAAGCCTTTTGGATATGTAAATGAAACATTAGCCTGGGCATTTAAATGATAAAACTCCCTGATTTGGTCCAGCAGCGCCTTTGGTTTTGGATGTGGGTTTATAGGATGCACTACTTGAGCAAATACACGAGAAACAAGAAGCATAAGCACCGCACTAATCAATATTTGCTTAAATTGCTTCCAAATAGTTTCCATTACTGCCCAAAAAGTAGTATCAATCAACAATTAACAGGGGGTTATTAACAGGGGTTAATATAAGCAAAATTAAAATATAAATTTAGAAAAGAGATACTAAAATTAATAAATGAGCATTCAACCGAAACTTAACCGCTTTGATCTTACGATGATCGTCATCAGTCTTGTGATCGGACTGGGGGTATTTGCAACACCCAGCGAGGTAGCAATAAAGGCTGGCAATGCCTGGGTTTTTTTCGGCGCCTGGATTTTTGGAGGGCTTGTTAGTTTATGCGGCGCGCTCACTTTTGCTGAAATCGGGGCACGATTTCCGGCAACGGGCGGTTTTTATAAGGTTTTTTCTTATTGTTACCACCCGGCGATTGCATTTATGATCAATTGGGTATTGGTGATCAGTAATGCTGCATCAGTAGCCGCTGTTGCAATTATCGGTGCAACTTACATAAGGCCTTTTTTACTGCCGGCCTATTGGCAAAACGATTTTGGCACAAGGCTTATTACTATAACTTCGGTAGGCATGTTATATGTTATTAACTTTCTTGGTATAAAAATGAGTGCGCGAACCCAAAGCGTGCTGATTATATTTAAAATGAGCATGATCATTTTGATTTGCACCACAGTATTTAAAAGCAGCGCTACACCGGAACATATTCCCGCTGTGCCCCATACGGGTAGCATGATAACCGCATTCGGACTCAGTTTGGTCGCCGTGTTTTTTACTTACGGGGGATACCAGCAAACTATAAATTTTGGCGGTGACATTATAAATGCTAAGAACAATATACCAAAGGCTATTACTTTCGGTATCCTGACAGTGATCATTCTGTATTTATCCATCAATTATGCTTATTTCCATATTTTAGGAATAGGCGGATTGCAACACACGCCTGCTTTAGCGGCTAAAATGGTTGGGGTTATATTTGGTGCTACCGGTTATAAAATAACTTCTATCATGATATTTTTGTCGGTGCTGGCCTATGTAAATGTAAATGTGCTTGCAAATCCGCGGGTTTATTACGCCATGGCCGAAGATGGCATTTTACCCCCTATATTTAAAAAAGTTAATCCTAAAACACAAGTACAGGAGTTTGGGATGAGTTTTTTTATCGCCGCCATTGTTGTTATCCTGTTTTTTGTGGCGACTTTTAGCAAGATGCTTAAATACGTAATGTTTTTTGATACGATAGGTTTATCAATGGCCGCTGTTGCTATATTTTTGTTGCGTAAAAAAACAAAACACCTGGATGGAACCGGGATCTATATGATAAAATGGTTCCCACTTGTACCCGCAATATTTATTATATCCTACTGGTTTGTGACTATTAACATCTTCATCACTTTTAGGGAAAATCCATATGCCGCGCTGATATGCCTTGCGGCTTATGCACTTGGGCTAATAATTTACTATGCAAGTACCTATAATAAAAAAACAACAACGCTAATTGAATAACATGGATCTGTCATACATACTGAATGAGCTTGGCGAGGAACGGGAAAACTACTTCAATGCAGTTTCGCCCCCAATCATTCAAACCAGCAATTTTACCTTTAAAACCGTTAGCGATTTCAGGCAAGCTTTGGGCGAAGAATACGATGCCTTACTGTACTCCCGCGGGCAAAACCCTACAGTAACTATTTTACGGCAAAAACTAGCCGCGCTGGATGGCGCCGAAGATGCCCTTGTGTTCAGCAGCGGTATCGCCGCGGTAAGTGTGCCAATTCTGGCTTTGCTGAAACAGGGGGATCATATAGTATCCGTCGAAAATCCTTACAGCTGGACCATCAAACTGTTCAATAACTTTTTACCAAAGTTTGGCATCAGCACCACATTTGTTGATGGTTCCGCGGTTGAGAATATTGAAAATGCCATCCTGCCAAATACTAAACTTATCTACCTCGAAAGTCCAAATACTTTCAGTTATGAATTGCAGGACCTTGCGGCTGTTGCTGAAATAGCAAAGGCCAAAGGTATTTTGACAATGATTGATAACAGCTACTGCGGACCGCTTTACCAGCAACCTATTAAGTTAGGCATTGATTTGGCAGCGCAATCGGCAACCAAATACATCGGCGGACATTCAGATGTGGTAGCAGGCGTTTTAACCGGCAGCAAAGATCTAATCAAAAGAATATTCGATCATGAATTTATGAACATAGGGCCGACTTTGTCGCCGCATTCAGCCTGGCTGCTCATCCGTGGTTTGCGCACTTTACCGTTGAGGATGCAACGCAGCTTTGAAACTGCCACGACCATTACTGAGTGGTTGTCAAATCATCCGGCAGTGGACAAAGTGATATGGCCTTTTAGCCCCGCATTTAAGCAAAACGACCTGGCGCACCGGCAAATGCAAGGCTGCGGTGGTATGTTTAGTTTTACTTTAAAAGCGCCATCGGTGCAAAAAATTGAAGCTTTTTGCGACAAACTGCAGCACATCCTGATGGCTGTATCCTGGGGCGGGCATGAAAGTTTGATCATTCCGTCAATAGCTGGGATCGCTTTAAATGATTATGATAAAAATAACCCGCGTCACCAGCTGATCCGTATGTATGTCGGTTTGGAAGATGCGGATTATTTGATCACAGATTTAGCACAGGCGCTTGGTTAGAATGAAAAAATCCGGCCAGGATACTTCTATCGATAGAAACCACAAACTTATAGGGTAATATCATGAAACATTATTGTCCTGGCGATCTGGTCAAAATGAATTTTTAAAAATTCCGAGGTAACTATAGTCCCCGCACTGGTATGTTGAAAAGACAAAAAATTACCCGTTCGAATTTTATAGTCCGAATTAAAACCGATGGAGTTGGTATAACTTTTAAAATCAGAAATAGTAGGATTGGTTAATGCCAAGCCAATAATTAGCAAAATGATGAGAGAAAGCAAAGTTATGATGACTATTGATTGCCGCCTTATAGGGTTTTTCATATTTTTTATTTTATCGTCATTTAATGTGACAGCGATTGGCTCGTCAAAGTTACATTAGTATACAATTTGTCAACTAATCACTATTTTAGCGCTTTTAATAAACAATGGGTAAAACATCGGTCACGATCTACAGAAGCCTTTTCATCATATTTATTTTCATTTTATTATTTGCAGGCAGGTGCAATCGCGGGTTTAAAAAAATAGCAGACGAGAATGCCATAAGGGAAGCAAAAAAGGAAGCAGAAGCCACCCACACAAAAAAATTACTCAAAAGCATCAAAGGTATTCATTATACCGAGGTTCGCCGGCAGTTTGATAATGGCCTTTCGTTTAGCCCTGTTGGTTATCAATTGGTGCCGGAGTGGCGCATATCTTTCCCATCCATCGATTCCGTAAATATTTACAGCCCTAAAAAGGGTCGCTTTCTTAATGCCCCGGTAATGTTCGATCACGATTCGATATTTAATGTAGCCTGGGCCTGGCTTAAGTTAAAATATATTAAAAAAGACAGCATTCAATTTATGGTGCTGCATGTACACGACGATACTATAGTAACCGAAAAAGTGCATGTTTTTATGACTTTTTACACAAACAGTTATATAAAAGATGTACTGCATTCAGACACCGGTAAGTTATGGCGGCCTTCGCGCAGCGATACCACTTACATAAAGGCAAAAACTTTGCTGGCCGATAAAATTGCCGACAGTGCTTTTGCGGGGACTGATCCGGCTACGCTTACATCAAAAAGCCCGCTGCTGACCGTAAAAAAAGAGGCTGTGCCTGATGACCTGGATGGCGGCAAATCGTACGATGCTTATCTCTCGCCAACTTTTGATATTGTGATCCATCATGCCTACGAGGATTTTTCATACTCCTATACAGCTTACGTCGATGAAAAAGGCATTATCACTTTCCGGAAATCTATAAACTTTATATCGCCAGAATTCGTTGAAGCATACACCACTGCGATGAAGGGGATAACCGATGGCTATTTAAAACTTTACCTTAATGTTACACCTGGCAAAACACTTGGGATTCCGCACAGGAGTATTATTTTTTTGACTGTGGTGGGATACAAGAAGTAAGTAGCCCGCTATAAAACCCATAATCTCCCGGTTAGTTTCAACAGCTTTGGTTTGTCCCAATAACACCCTTTTAATGTCATTTTCACACCTTTTCAGTATCGCTTTTCTCTGCTAAATTTGGCAATAAATTTAAAATATGGAAAATGCATCTTCTTCGGAATTGATTGAAATTACCGACACCAAAAAAATACTCAACGTCAAACGCTCAAGCATTGAAGATTCCAAGTTTGAGATGATCTGCATGGACAGGTCTCACTTTCGAGATATAAGCGCCAAAGCGATAAAAATTGTGGACGCAAATCTGAGCGATCTTGAAATTGAGGGCGCCCAGCTGGGCGGCGCCTTTATTCACAATATCGGTATGCCGCCTAAAGGCCACCCTATGTATAACCCCGATGCCAAACAAAGGCCACTGAAATTTGAGAACTGCGACCTGAATGGCACTACCATCACCGATTGTAACCTTAGCAGTGTAATTATTGATGATTGCAACATTAACGGGATGAAAATAAACGGAATATTGGTAACAGACCTTCTGAACAAATACAATACCGGAACATCTTAAAAAGCCAGTAACAAAGCGATTGTAATCAAAGCCGGTGCTGCCTGGATAAAAAATATCCTTTTGCTAACGGTAGCGGCGCCGTAAATACCCGCAATCGCTACACATGTCAAAAAGAACAGGCTAACATTGCGCTGCCACAAATGGTCAGTAATTAACAGGCCCCATATCAAACCGGCTGCAAGGAAGCCGTTATATAGTCCCTGGTTACCAGCCATTACTTTGGTGCCTTTAAACAGTGCCGCCGGAATATTCTTAAAAACCTTGGGGCCTTTTGTAGTCCACGCAAACATCTCAAGATATAAAAAATAAAAGTGTAAAGCAGCCACCAGGCCGGTCAGAATTTTAATAAGCAAGTCCATTGTTATAGGTTATGATATAAAGTTCAAAAATATGTTTCAGATACCTGTTACAGGTAATTCCACATAAAACGTCGTTCCTTTGCCCGGCTCGCTGTCAAGCCATATAGTACCCTTATGTGCTTCAATTATCTGCCTGCTGATATACAAGCCCAACCCAAATGGCTGTTCGCCCTGCGTGCCCTGCCGCATGGCGCTGGTAAAAGGGTCGAATATTTTATTTTGAATGTCAGCCGGTATCCCCAGCCCGGTATCTTTTACCATTATAAGCACTTTGTTATCCAATAGCCGGCCTTCTACATGAATTTCCGTACCCCCGGGGCTAAATTTAATGGCGTTAACAATAAGGTTATTCATCACACGCCATAATTTCTCGTGGTCACCGCGTATTTTTACCTGCACATGGCTCTTTAAAGTCAGTTGTTGGTTTTTATCTTTTGCCCGGTAGCTGAGCAGGCTAACACATTGCCCAAGCAACTCATCCGGGCTAATATCCTCCATTTTCAAATTTTGCTGCTGGTCAAAATCAGTTTCCAACAGGTCACTGATCAGGTCGAGAGAGTTTTTGCTGCTCACCCGTATAAGATCCATTAAATCCTTCATTTCAGCCGGCAGCTTTTCATCGGGATGCAGCATACCGCTTATGGTACTAATTGCGCTGATAGGGTTTCTAAGATCGTGCGCTACAATTTTAATGAGCCTTGAATAGTTCTTATTCATCACTTCCAGCGCCTCCATTGTTGATTCGGATTGCTCAAACTGCAGCCTTAAAGCACCTGATGTTTTCCTTAATTGTTTAAAGTTACGGTATAGTATAACAAGGATGGCAATAGTAAGCACACATACAAAAACAGCAAGAAATAAAAACCTTAGCTGGTATTTGGATTGCGCCTGTGCCGATTCAAGCTGCTGGTCTTTAAGAGCATATTCTATATAATCAATGCCCGAACTATTGTCATTTTTTGCTTGTTCATCATGAAGATTTAGCAACTTCTGGCTGTAAGAAAAAGCTTTCGCTGTATCTTTTTTTGTCGAATAAAAGTTATAAAGTATTTTCGAAATCTCTTCCACATAAACTCCGTATTCCTTCAGTTCAGCTATATAAAGGGCTTGCTTGTAATAATTGACAGCTTTTGCTGAGTCTGTAGGCGCAAACAGGTTGCCGAGATCAATAATTATATCGAGGCTTAAGTAATTGAGGTTATTTTTTACGCCATCATCGGCGGCATGTTCAAGCAAGCCTACACCTTTGTCGCGCTGCCCGTTCTTAATGTAGTTGTCGGCAATCAGCTGCTTTATGGCTAGTAACACGCGTGTGTCTTTAAATTTCGAGGCTATTTCATTGGCTCTGGCAATATAAAAAGGGATCGAATCCTTTGCAATATTACCGGGATACATCAACAAATAGTTGAGCCAAACCAGCGACATGATTGAATCCCTGGTTAAGTTTTTTCCCAGGGCAATGGCTTTTTTAAACCCGTTAATTGCTTTTTGGTCTTTGCCCATCGACTGATAGGCCATCGCGATATTCATAGTTGCCTGCACCACATTAGCAGTGTCGTGTATAACCTGATATCGATTATAGGCTTCATTGTAGTACCGCAGTGCAAGCGGCATATTGCCTTTCAAATCGTAAACGACACCAAGGTTATTGGCGACATCCGCCTTACCCTGCGCATATTGAAGCCTTTCAGCTATCCTGCGGGCCCGGTCGGTGAGATAAAAGGTGCTGTCAACGTTCCGCTCATACAGAAGCATCGCCAGTCTGTTCAAGGCATCAACATACCGAAGGCTATCCTTAATTAATGGTAATTGCTTTTGCAGCTTCCCGATATCCTCTATTTGCCCATAACAAACAGCCCCCCATAACACCAATATCGAAAAAATTGTTAACAGTTTTTTCATCATATTGATCTTATTTATTCTTGCCACAATATAGTAATAGCCAATTAAAATTACGCATTTTATTCAATAGAATTGTTACCAAAAAAACTAGTGGGCCACAGACCTCGAACAACTTAAAATTCAGGCAAGTAAAAAAAGTAAATTTGTTCTATAAAAACCAGTATAAGTTAGTAGTGTATTGCTTTTTTTTCCAGCAAGGCCCTTTACAAGACGCTCCCTGCCGGAATAGAAAAAAGCCTTCCAATTTTAATTTTGCAAGTGTATTTCAACCCTCCGGTTCAATTTTCTCCCGTCCTCAGTGTTGTTGTCAGCAACCGGGTTGCTTGTGCCATAACCGGTGGCTGTTAAACTACCCGAACGTACTCCCGAGTTGATTAAATATACTTTAACCGAATTGGCCCTGTCTTGCGATAATGTCATATTATGCGTGGCTGTACCTTCTGATGAGGCATATCCTTTCACGACAAACTTTACTGCAGTGTCCATTTTCATAGCTACTGCTGCCTGGTCTAAAATAGGATAGGCATCGGTTCTCAAAACGCTTGAATCAAATTCAAATTGAATATTAACAAAATTGTAATTCGGTTTTTGAACTTCCGGCGTTGGTTGCTGAACCAGGGCCACCGGCTTTGTTTCAGGCACAGGCACCGGTGTTTTCACAGTATCTGTAACAGGGGCGGCAGCAGGTTTTTGGACCAGTTTTTTTGCTTTACATGCTTGTAGTGCAACTAAAGCAAATAATATGATAACAGGGACGAAACTTGATCTTATAAATTTCATAATTGAAGATATTTTTCATTTTTTAAATATAAAATAAAAAGCTTTAATATCACTGACTTAATGATGTAAGCTCCTCAATATTAACTAAATGATAACGAGCTTTAAATCAATGTAAAACTGTAACAAAACCGGACACTTACCGTTCGGATATGTAACAGGAATCTATCAACTTAACCAACATAGTTGTTTGATTGTTAATGTATTACAATATCGGCATGATGTTATCTGTCTGTTAGTCCTGTCTGAATCAGAATTTTCAGAATTGAGACAGGCTTTAGTCTATTAAAAATGACCGCAATAATTGCTGTGATCAATTTAACCCAATAAACTAATGAACAATTGAACCAATAAACTGATGCCATGATAAAAAACTACTTAAAAATTGCCTGGAGAACCCTCATCAAAAACAGAGCTTCTTCTATCATTAATATTGGCGGCCTTGCCGTCGGCATGGCGGTGGCTATAATGATCGGTTTATGGATTTGGGACGAATTATCATTTAACAAAAATTTTCCGAATTATGACCGGATTGCCGTTGCCATGCAAAACCAGTATATCAACAACGAAACACAAACCTGGAACTCCGAGGCTATAACGCTGGGCCCGGCATTGCGGAACAACTACGGCGGCAATTTTAAGCATGTATTAATGGCTGCCTGGACCAGCGACCATCTTCTATCGTACCGAGAAAAAACGCTTTCGCAAAAAGGGAATTATATAGAACCGGGAATTACCGACATGCTGTCGTTAAAAATGGTATGGGGAACCAGGCAGGGATTAAAAACCCCGGAGTCGATTCTGCTGTCCAAATCAGCAGCAAATGCATTTTTTGGTAATGCCAACCCGGTAAATCAAGTTTTAAAGCTTGACAAAAAGTTGGTTGTGAAAGTAACGGGTGTTTATGAAGACCTTCCTTACGATTCTTCATTCGGCGACCTTGCTTTTATTTCTCCCTGGCAACTATTGGTAAACAGCCAGCATTATGATACCTTTTTTAATAATCCCTGGGGCGCAAGCTGGTTTCAAACCTTCGTACAAATAGCCGACAATGCTGATATGAACAAGGTTTCGACTGCGATTAAGGACGTAAAATTGAACGCCATCAGGAACAAGGACGATGCCCGTTTCAAACCCGTTATATTTCTTCAGCCGATGAGCAACTGGCATTTGTATTCGGATTTCAAGAATGGGATCAATGTCGGCGGCGGCATTCAGTATGTATGGCTATTTGGCATCATCGGCATTTTTGTTTTGATGCTGGCCTGTATCAATTTTATGAATTTGAGTACCGCCCGGTCCGAAAAAAGGGCAAGAGAGGTAGGCATCCGCAAGGCCATCGGTTCGGCACGCAATCAATTAATTATGCAATTCTACAGCGAATCGCTTTTAATCGCTGTATTTGCTTTCTTTTTGTCGCTGCTCATTGTGCAACTAAGCTTACCTTTCTTCAACGATGTTGCCGGTAAAAGGATGTCAGTTTTATGGTCCAATCCGCTGTTCTGGCTTATCGGCATCAGCTTCAGCATCATAACCGGACTAATAGCGGGCAGCTACCCTGCTTTATATTTATCGGCATTTAAACCTGTAAAAGTATTAAAAGGCAGTTTCCGTGTAGGCAGCCTTGCAGCCATTCCCCGCAAGGTGCTGGTAGTTACCCAATTTTCCGTTTCAGTAGTTTTGATAATTGGCACAATGGTGGTTTTTCAGCAGATACAGTATGCGAAAAACCGCCCGGTTGGCTATAGCAGCAATGGGTTGGTTTTCATTCCGCTGCAAACGGACGACATTACCAAACAATATGATGCCTTAAAAAACGATCTGCTTGGAAGCGGCGCAGTTGCGGGTATCGCTGAATCCGAAAGTAAAATATCCGACATCTATATCGGTAATAGCGGGTTAAAATGGGCGGGCAAAGATCCAAACTTACAGGAAGAGTTTGCCAGTATGTCCGTCACCAGTGATTTTGGCAAAACAGTAGATTGGAAGATCATTGATGGAAGGGACTTTTCAGATGCCTTCCCATCAGATTCATTGGCATTTGTAATTAACGAAGCAGCCGTAAAATATACCGGGCTGAAACACCCGGTGGGTGAAACTATAGAGTGGAACGGCAACGGGAAATATAAGATCATCGGGGTAGTTAAAGATATGATAACCCGGTCACCCTATGAACCTGTTAAGCAAACCTATTTTTATTTGCCGAGAAAATGGAACCATTTAGGTAATATAAATATCAAAATAAACCCGAAGGTAAGCGCCCACGATGCGCTGGCCAAAATTGCGGGTATTTTCAGGAAATATGATCCTTCAACGCCTTTCAACTACCAGTTTATTGATCAGGATTACGCCAAAAAATTTGATAACGAAGAACGCATCGGCAAGCTGGCAAGCTGCTTTGCCGGGCTGGCCATATTTATCAGCTGCCTGGGCCTTTTTGGCATGGCCAGTTTTATGGCTGAACAACGCATAAAAGAAATAGGCATACGCAAAGTATTGGGTGCTACCGTATTTAATCTGTGGCAACTGCTTTCCAAAGATTTTGTAGTGTTGATAGTAATTTCGCTGTGTATTGCTACACCTGTTTCGTATTATTTTATGCACAAATGGCTGCTCGGGTATCAATACCGCACTGAAATTACCTGGTGGATATTTGCCATGGCGGCCATTGGCGCAATGAGTTTAACTTTATTGACGGTGAGCTATCAAAGCATTAAAGCTGCGCTGGCAAACCCGGTGAAGAGTTTGAAAACGGAGTAGGCAGTTTGCAGTAGCAGTTAGCAGTTTAATAAGAAAAGTGCAATTCAATTCCGCACGTGCGGAACTAATTCAACAATTGATTTATCATGATAAAAAACTATTTCAAATTAGGTTTACGGAGCCTTGCAAAAAACCGTTTATCCTCAGCAATAAATATTGTTGGCCTTGCATTAGCTGTAGGCTGCTGTATGGTAGTGTTTGCCTTTTTCGACTGGTCAACACATATGGATAATTTTGACCACAAGCTCAATAATCTTTTTGTGCTGGAACGAATATCTGAAAAAGACGGGAACCAGCAATACTGGGGTAACTCACCGGCGCCGATGGGGCCAATGCTGAAAAGTGATTTTCCGCAGATAAAAAATATTACCAGAATAAATTATACCGGGGTAATCATAAAAGAAGGCGACAACGTTTTTAGGGAAAATGTAACTTTTGCTGACAATGCATTTTACAAAATGTTTGATTATCCGGTAAAATGGGGTAATAAAGGAAACTTTACCGACCAGGATGGGATAGTGCTAACCGATGTATTGTCGGAAAAACTTTTTGGCAAAGAAAACCCGGTTGGTAAAAACGTAGTTGTGCGATTTAACAACAAGGGCCAGGAAACCATTGTGAATTTTGCCATTAAAGGAGTATTCGATAAAATGCCTATCGAATCATCATGGAATTTTTCTGCGCTTGTCCCTCGTAGTAGGATGGCCGCTTTAGGAATGGATAAACCTGGCGACTGGGCTCAAAGCACCGATATAACATTTATTGAGGCTGCTAATGAAGCCGCCCTATCGCCAGTAATTAACCAAAGTAAAAAATACCTGCAGCTTTATAATGCATCCAATCCAAATGATAAGATAGCTACCTTCCATTTCCAGCCATTAAACACGATGTGTTTTCATTCGGATATTGTAAATAACAATCGTTTTAATTCTACCAGTATGGCTGGTTATATCATGCTTATAGTTATTGCCATTGCCTTGCTGCTGTTGGTGTACTTCAACTATATGAATATTGCTATTGCTTCGGCGTCCACGCGCTTAAAAGAGATAGGGGTGCGAAAAGTGATGGGCAGCAGCAGGAAACAGATCATTTTTCAGTTTATTTTAGAAAACCTTATCCTCTGCACCATTGCGGTTGCGATTGGCTTAATTTTAGCCCGGTATATTTTTATACCCTGGTTTCATCAAATAGCCAATATTGAACTAAGCCAAACGCTTTTTGCGAATTACCGCACCTGGGTAATATTGCTTGTTTTAATTGTTGTGTCGGCATTTAGCGGTGCCGCTTATCCATCGGTATATATTTCGGCATTTAAGCCTGTAAATATTATAAAAGGGAACAGCAAAATGGGCAGTAACAACCGTTTCAGGAAGGCGCTGTTGGGTTTTCAGTTCTTTCTTACATTTTTGGCGATATCAATCGCAATAGCTTTTAGCCAGGAAAGAGGCCACGTTAAAGCCAAGCCCTGGGGTTACCAGCCTGCAAATACGGTAGTAATAACACTTGATAAAACAGCAAACTTTGAATCCTTCAAGGACGCGCTGCTAACCAGTAGTGCTGTAAAAACGATTACGGGTTCCGACCAGGCGCTTGGTTATTATACTAAACAATTGGTAGTTAAAGCGGACGGGAAAGATCAAATTGTACAAAGCATCGACGCCTTGCCGGGTTTTGCAGGGATTATGGGCATTAGTATAACTAAAGGCCGCGACTTAAACGAGCAATTTAAAGCCGATGAAACTGACGCCGTTTTGGTTAACCACGCTTTTTTAAAGCAAATGCATTGGACTACTGGTATTGGCAAAAATATTGAATACCAAAACCATCAATACAAAGTGGTAGGTGAGGTAAACGATTTTCATTTTGACGATTTTAAAACGGCGGTTGCCCCTTTACTTATATTAGGCTGTAAGCCTGCCGATATCAATTACGTTTATGTGAAAACATCATCCGGCTTATTTTCAAATGCGCATACTGAAGTGGAGAAGGTCTGGAAAAAAGCAAATCCTAATTTACCCTTCGAGTTCCATTACCAGGAAGGTGTGTTTGATGGATACTTCGACGGGTTCAGACAAGTATCGATGGTGATGAGCGCTGTTTCTTACATCATGATCATTATTTCCATATCCGGAATTTTCGGGCTGGCATTATTGATATTGGGTAAAAAGATGAAGGAAATAAGTGTCAGGAAAGTGCTTGGAGCCGGAATAGGAAATATTGTATACCTGATAAATAAAGAATTTTTATTTGCTATTGGCTTTGCGGCCCTTGTTGGTTTGCCGCTCTCCTATTGGCTTACAGGTGCGTTGTTTAAAATTATCGAATCGGAGACTAGCGTTTCTGTTATGCCGCTTATTTTGTCGTTCGTTAGCCTGCTTGTAATGACTGCAATAAGTGTTTCGTGGCACATTTATAAAGCGCATACGTCAAACCCCACAAGATATTTGAAGGATGAGTAGGTGTTAGAGATGAGCGGCTGGCGATTAGGGGGTAAGCACCGCACCGGCAAACGCCGTGAAGAGTTTGTGTAGCGAGTGAGGAAAGAAGTTTGCAGTAAGCAGCAACAGTTTGCAGTAAAAAAAATAAATCGCTTAATTCACTCCCGCACGTGCGGGACGCTAATTCAATAATTGATTCACCCATGATAAAGAACTATTTAAAAATCGCATGGAGGAACCTTATTAAGAATAAGGCATCTTCCATCATTAACATTGGCGGCCTTGCTGTGGGTATGGCCGTAGTGATGCTTATTGGTTTGTGGATATACGACGAGCTATCATTTGATCATTACCACAAAAACCACAATCGCATTGCACAACTAATGCAGAATGTAACAAATAACGGTGAGGTTGAGACCTGGAACGGGATGCCTTATCCTTTAGCAGGTGCGCTTCGCAAAGAATATGGCAGCAATTTTAAATATGTGGTAATGGGTACAGGCACCGGCAATCATATCTTGACTTTAGGTGATAAAAAACTGACCAAATCAGGCGTTTTTTTTGAACCGCAGGCGCCTGAATTGCTCTCGCTAAAAATGCTCAAAGGCACCGGTACAGCTTTAAAAGACCCGTCATCGATGTTAATATCCGGGTCAACAGCGAGCGCCTATTTTGGTAATTCCGATCCTATAGGTAAAATACTAAAGATCGATAACCAGATGACACTGAAAGTGGCAGGCGTTTATGAAGATCTCCCCCGGAATTCAACGTTTACAGACATGGC
>Ga0206855_10236_pt1 | contig 16588 bp, 11 predicted proteins | sample Alteio_BWOrgCont_51_FD_152637 | JGI IMG/M metagenome (GOLD analysis project Ga0206855, IMG submission 152637) | Enriched cells from forest soil in Barre Woods Harvard Forest LTER site, Petersham, Massachusetts, United States -... | ecosystem: Environmental > Terrestrial > Soil > Temperate forest >...
GGCGGCGTTCGAAGAGCCAGGGGTACTCGTAATTGATGTTGACGCTGGCGAGTTGGTTGCCGAGGGCCAGGCTGACTCGCGCCTTCTGGCCGCCGCCGCGAAAATACGTATGGTAATTGAACAAATCGAAATTGATTTCGGAAAATTCAAGGGTGGCCACCGCGCCCTCCACTCCGCTGAAGCCGGCGCCAACCGAAGCGGTAAAGGTTTTTTCCTCGGCAACCGTGACGCGCAAGTTGCGCTTGCCGGGGATGTTGGTTTCCTCAGGGGCCAGGTTGACCTGGCTGAAATAGCCGGTGCCGCGCAGGCGGTCCTCGCTCGTTTTCATGCGGTCGGTGTCGAAAACATCGCCGGGAGCGAGGGTCAGTTCGCGCACGATGACGGTGCTTTTGGTCTTGGTGTTGCCCTGGATGTCAATGCCCTCGACAAATATTTTCTCGGACTCGCCGGTGGCATCGAAATTGCCCTCTTGATGGATGATGGCGAAATCGAGGCCAATGTCATCGGACTCATCGGTCTTGCGGTCCACCCGGACATAAGTGTCGAGGTAACCGGCCTTGCCGTAGTAGTCCCGGATGGCGTCGGCGTTTTTATCCACGGCCTCCGGGGAGAAGACATCGCCGGGCTTGATGGTCAGGACCGCCATCAGCACATCCGTTTGAAAGATGGTGTTGCCGGAGATGGTGATATTCTTGCCAATATGGTATTGTCGGCCTTCGTGGACGTGAATGGTGATGTTCAGGCTGCCGGGCTTGGGATAATCGTAGGTGATTTCGTCTTCCGGGATGTCCACATCCAAATAGCCTTTGGATTTGTAGTATTTGCGCAGGACGTCGAGGTCGTCGGTGAATTTCTCCTTCTCAAAACGGCCGCCGCCGGTGATCCAGGAAATCAGGAAGGTGTATTCGCTGGTGTCCATCTGGCCGCGCAGGGTGCCGCCGCTGACGTGGTCGTTGCCCACAAAAAGGATGTTGCGAATGACGACTTCGGGGCCTTCGTCAATCGTGAAGGTGATGACCGTCGTGCCCGTGGCCTCGTTGGTGTCCTGATCGTAATCCACCTTGGACTGGGGATAGCCTTTTTTCTGGTAGAAGGCCCGCAGGGCATCCACGTCGTGTTTCAACTTATCCGGCAGGGCGACGTCACCCGCGATGGTCTTGATTTCTCCCGCCAGGCGGGTCTGCGTGTAGGCTTTGTTGCCCTTGAAGACCACTGCCGCCACGCGGGTGTAGGGTACGAGATTGAAGATGACCCGCACGTTGCCATCGACCATCGATTCGCGGTCGGAGCGGACAAAGTTGAACTGGCCGGTGTCGTAGAGCGACTTGATGGACTTGTCCACCAGCTCCTGGTTGTACGGCGTCTTCTCCAACTGCAGGATGTGCGCCATGATGGCATCACGGCTGATTTGCTGCGGGCCGATGACTCGGATGGAAATTTCGCCAACCAACGGCTGGGAGGCCGCCGCAGGTGTGGCGGTAGCTGGCTCGGTCCCGGGAAAAGGGGGAAGCGCCTGAGCCGCCCCGCGAAGGGCCAAGACTAGCGAGACGCCCAGCAACAAAGCGACCCGGATAGGTTTACGAAGCTTGACCGGTGTAATTTTCAAAACGGGTGAGACGCTTGTTGAACGTCAGCGCCACCTCTCCTATCGGGCCATTGCGGTTTTTGGCAATGATTAATTCAAGCTTAAGGGCGATTTGGTCTTCCGGCTCCTGCTCGTCCCGCCCCCGGTTTTCCTTGGTTTTGGAGAGTAAAAGCACCACGTCGGCGTCCTGTTCGATGGAGCCGGACTCGCGCAGATCGCTCAGTCGGGGCGCGCGCTTCTCCTTTTCCGACTCACGGTTAAGCTGGCACAGGACGATGACCGGCACGTTCAATTCCTTGGCCATGGCTTTGATGCCTCGCGAGACCTCGGCCACTTCCTGCTCCCGGGAATTGTAGTTTCCGGCGGCGGTCACCAGTTGCATGTAGTCAATGATAACGAGGCCAAGCTTATGCCGCGTATGCAGCCGCCGGGCCTTGGCCCGCATTTCCAAAATATTGAGATTCGCGCTCGCATCAATCCACAGCGGGGCCTGCTTCAGCAGCTTGGCCGAATCGATCAGTTCGCGCTGCCGGTCGCAAAATCCGTCCTTCAGTTTGTGCATGTCCACCCGGGCATGCGAACACAACAGGCGCATCGCGAGTTGCTCCGCGGCCATTTCCAGGCTGAACACCAGTGTCGGCGATGGCACCCGCGTTTCGCGCGGCAATGGAATGGACGCATGCTCCGCCATGTTCAGGGCGATTGAGGTTTTGCCCATCGAGGGCCGCGCCGCCACCACAATCATTTCCGACGGATGGAAGCCGAACGTCAACCGGTCCAAATCGGTAAAACCGCTCGGCACGCCGCTGATTTCTCCGCGCCGCGCCAGCATCTTGGTCACCATCGCGGACGCCAAATCCACCGATTTCGCCAGCGGTTCGGCCGACTCGGAAATTGTGTCCTGCTGGATTTTGAAAAACTCGCTTTCGACCTGGTTGAGCAACTCCGGCACGCTGCCCTGCCCCACCCCGTGCGCCTGCTCGACCGTCCATTGCGACGTGCGGATGAGCTGGCGCAGGAAAAACTTTTCGCGCACAATCTGCATCCAGTGCTTGGCGTGCACCGTTGTTTGGATGCGGTTCGAAAGTTCGTAGAGATACGCGTGGCCGCCAATGGCGTCGAGCTGGCCGAGGTCTTTGAGTTTGTTGGCCACCAAAATTTCGTCGGGCGGCACACCTTGCGCGTTGAGGGCAATGAGCGCCTCGAAAATAATCTGGTGCGGGGGGCGGTAGAAATACTCCGGACGCAATTTGACCGCGAGGCACTCGTTGAGGATGTCGGCCCCGTTTTCCAGCAGGCACGAAGCGAGCAAACCTTGCTCGGCATCAATATTGTGCGGGGCGACCCGTGCTTCCGGCCCTCCGGACGAAGTTTTAGAGTAAGCGGGCTTGCCCTCCGCAGCTTTGGCGAAGGAGGGGCGGGGCGTGGCGGAGACGGACATGGCGGCAATGAGTCAGTAATGGAGCGCGGGAGGGCAATGTTTGGAGCGAAACGGAAGGCACGCAACGCTGAAACAATGCTGTCACCTTTTCTCCGCAATCGGCCCCGGCCACAAGAAAAAGATGTTGGGCTTATTGCCACTGTTCACAAGCCGCATCCGTTATCCAAACTGCCGCCTTTGGGGGCGCGGGCTAAAGCACCGCGCTACCTCAAAGGCGGCCTCATGGAAACTCGGCCTTCCAAGGCAGATCGGGGATATGCCGACCTGAACTGATAGGAAACTGAAAGGGAATTGCTTTTTCGGGGTTGCATGGATTGGGAGGTGGGGTTAACCAGCTAAATGAGGCAAATGGACATTCAAATCTATCTATCTTTTAATGGGTCGTGCGAAGAAGCGATCCGGTTTTACTGCGAGGTGTTTGGCGCTGAAGTGGCGTTCCTGATGCGCTATAAAGAGGCGCCTCCCAACCTGATGCGACCCGGCAGCGAGGAGAAAATTTTCCATGCGACGCTCAAGTTTGGCGAAACGACGCTGAACATGAGCGACGCGCTCCTGGGGGAACATGTTAATCCTGGAGGATTTGCACTGCTGGTACATTTTGCTTCGGTTGAAGACGCTGAACGGGTCTTTCTCGCCCTCGCGCAACGAGGCCAAGTGCGCATAGCCCTGGCCAAGAATTTTTGGGCGCGGCTCTACGGAATTGTCAAAGACCAGTTTGGTCTAACTTGGAAAATACAAGTCAACGCATAATCTGTCTTTGGGCCTCAGTTGAACTGACAGGAATTTGCTTTTTCGGGGGTGTCCAGCTTGGGAGTGGGGCGAGGGATTAAGCGTACAGGACGCAACGGGCTTAACGGTGTCCTACGGTCTTTTCCCACTCACTTCACCCATCGGTATCCGCAAAACTCTCCATTCTTTCGCAAACGGCCGTATATCAATCACTAAACGCAAGTGGGAAAAAGGGAGTGTAGCCACCTGGCTACACCCACGCTTAGATTGCTCAAGTTTCTGAATAATAATGACTTAAATTAATTTCCTCACTTAATGAAACGACCTTCGTGCATATGTAAAATAATACGTGAAATATTGTTTTTATGTTAATATATTTATAATTGATATATTATCATGAGGCGCTAACCGTAAAGGTCTTTAGGGTTACGCGTTGACTTACAGTCAAAGGAAACTCCTCCAAATAAAGGCCGGTGGCCTCCTTTAAGTTACTAGAGCCTTGACCGGGGATTTTCCCTGTGTCGTTGTACCCGTCTCGGGATTGTATGCGATCAACCAATCGCTTTCGGCGTCGGGATAGATGACTGCGGATACTTTGCGCATGGACTTGTCTGCTACTTATGTGGCAGTTGTGCAATACGTGGATGGGCTAAACCGCCCGTCCGTGTGAAATCTGAACAAAGACGGTCAGCGACAAGTGGTAATGTTAGGCAAGGTGATATGGTGTCCAGTTTGCTGACTGTTTTTTGTGTTTAGAAGGTGACGACAACACGCACGCCAAGGACAGTTGCGGTGGCGTGGGTGCGGGAATTGCCGGGATTGAAGATGATTTGGGCGTCGGGTTGGACATTGAACCAAGGAGTAATGGCGTTGGTGAAAACTGTTTGTAATGTCCGTTCGCCGCTTGTTACATGCAGGCAGCATTTGCATTTTGACTTGTTAATGGCGTTTTGCTCGGCTCCCACTTTCCTATGCGCAAATTTGTAGCCAAGCCTTTTTTACGCCTACTAAAATTCAGCGTACTTGTTGTCATGGCTTGCGCCGGAGCTACCCGCGGCATCGCCCAAGACACGCCAACCAGCTCATCCACGTCGCCAGTCGAGCAGGCAGCTAATACTCAGCAGCAAACCTGGAACTGGCATGTGCAGAATACGGACATTGTAGAGGGACATCCCGGCTTCCCGGCGAACTATTCCGGGCCAAACAGTTTAAGCAGCCACAATGACATCCGAAACACAGAATCGCTGGATTTGATGGCCGGGCTGCGCTTGTGGCCGGGGGCGGAGGCGCATGTAGACGGCATGATGTGGCAGGGTTTTGGCTTCAGTAACACGCTGGGCGCGGAAGGCTTTCCCAATGGTGAGGCCTTTCGTTTAGGTACCAAGACTCCCAATGAAAATTTCGCCCGCCTATTTATCCGGCAAACCGTCGGTCTTGGCGGCGAGCAGGAAGATATCTCCGATGACGAACTTACGCTTCGAGGCAAACAAGACGTGTCGCGGCTGACATTCACCGTCGGGAGATTCAGCGCCAAGGATATATTTGACAACAACGCTTACGCAAATGACCCACGCACGCAGTTTATGAATTGGGCATTTATTGCTAATGAAGGCTGGGACTTTCCCGCCGACGCCCTCGGCTACACCACCGGCGCGACCGTTGAACTCAACCAGCCGTCCTGGACGCTTCGCTATGGGCTGTTTCAAGTGCCGCAATCAGTTAACGGTGTGGGTACTGACCAGCATTTACTGGAAGCTTGGGGAATGGTCAGCGAGTTTGAATACCGCTACGCCATTGACGGGCATCCCGGAGCGGTTCGTCCGCTGGTGTTTCTCAATCGTGCGCAGATGGGCGACTACGCGGAGGCCGTGGACAGTCCGACTCGCCCGGCTGTTTTTCCCACGTCTTCCTCATATCGCTACAAATATGGCGTCGGGCTGAATTGGGAGCAGGAAGTGGCCAAGGATGTCGGTGTTTTTTCACGTCTGGGCTGGAGTAATGGCGAAACCCAGAGCTGGATGTTTAGCGACGTGGATTATGCGGCCTCGCTGGGCTTGAGTGTCAAGGGTTCAACCTGGGGCCGACCCGATGACACGGTGGGCCTCGCTGGTGTTTATAACGGCATCTCAAAAATCCATCAGCAATTTCTGGCTGATGGTGGCACGGGCATTCTCTCGGGAGACGGCGCGCTTTCCTATGGCGGCGAAGAAGTTATGGAGACTTATTACAGTTTTCAAATCCGGGAGGGAATAAATTTCTCGCTGGATTTCCAATTCATCAATCATCCCGCCTTTAACACTGACCGTGGCCCGGTGCCGGTGTTCGGCGCACGCTTGCATTTCGAGTATTGAGCCAGGTTCGCTTTACTCAATTTTATCAAAAACGATCTCGATGCGCTTCACTTGAGCGAAGGGAATTTTAGTTTCAGCGTCAATTGACGCATCCAGCAGCGGGTCGCCGCGATAATGTCTTTCGCCACGGTCAAGTATGGCCGGTATTTCTGCGATGGTTTGGCCGTTCGCATCCAAAATTCGCACTTGGGCATAAAAATTCCACGGAAGGGAGACGTTGTGCGCCAGACGAACGTTACCATAGACATAGAGCGTTCCGTCGCCATAGCGCGCATAAGCCCGCGCGCTTTCGTAGAAGCCGCGTTTTTCAATGGCAATTGGTACATCATTTACCGGTGACTGATTTGTCGTAACGCAGCCCGGTAACGCAATTAACACACCACAAACAATTAAAACTGCGGTGCGGTTTTTAAATGACAACATTGGGGTGAATGTTTTCATAAACTGTATGGGATTAATACTCATTGCTTGTCGTAGTTGCTGTCGGTGGCATCGCAGCATCCGTGCGATTCCACCAACCGCCGCCGAGGGCTTGAAATAAAACAGCTGTATCGGTCAAGCGGTTGGCCTGCGCTTGGATGAGGTTGATCCGCGCCTGCTGGTAGGTCTGTTCGGCGTTGAGGATGGACAAATAGGAAACCGCGCCCAATTCCACCTGTCGGCGGACAATGACGAGACTTTCAGAAGCGGATTGTTCCGCCGTCAGGTTGGCTTTTACCGCATCGGCGTCGGATTGCAGCGCGGTCAAGGCATCAGCGACATTTTGAAAGGCGGTGATAACGGTGCTGCGGTATTGCGCGCCCGCGGCGTCAAAGGCGGCTTCGGCTCCGCGTTGTTTATGCAGAAGCGTTCCGCCTTCAAAAATCGGCTGCGTGATACTCGCGCCCAAACTCCAAAATTGGTTTCCCGGAGTGAACAATTGGCTCATCATCGTCGCCACGCTGCCGCCATTGGCGCTGAGGGTGATGTTGGGCAGGCGGTTGGCCACGGCGACCCCAACCAAGGCGCTGGCCGCGTGGAGATTTGCCTCAGCGGAGCGCACGTCGGGGCGCTGTTCAACCAGTTTCGAGGGCAGACTGATGGGGATGTCCTGTGGGAGTTGCAAGCCGGCGAAGTCAAAAACCGGCACGGAATTATCGCTGGGGAAACGTCCGGCGAGCGCGGTCAAAAGATCGCGCTGCTGCGCCAGTTGTTTCTGCAACGGCGGCAGATTCGCTTGTGCCTGGGCAAGCGCCGCTTCCTGCGCCTTGACATCGGCTTGGGCGATTTGCCCCAGGTCGAATTGCTTGCGCATCACGTCGAGTTGTTCGTTGTTAATTTTGATAACCTCCTGAGTCGCCGCGATCTGCTCGCGCAAAGAGGCCTCTTGCACCGCCGTCGTCACGATGCTGGAAGTCAGAGTCAAATAGGCGGCTTCAAGCTGAAAGCGTTGCGCGTCCTCCTGCGCTTGCAATGACTCCATCGTCCGCCGGTTAAGCCCAAACAAGTCTAGAGTCCAAATGGCGTTGAGTTGTGTGGTATAGAGATTAAAGAGCAGGACATTATTCGCCAAAGTCGGAGCAGGTTGTCCGGCATTCTGGGCACGGCTCGGCGAGAAATTGGCCTGGACGCTGGGCAAATACGAACCCGCTTGGGCGCGCACGCCTTCCTGTGCGACGCGGAGAGTTGCCTGGGCGACTTGCAAGTTGGGGCTATCTTTAAGGGACTGCTCAATCAAATCATTCAGCGGCTGGGAATGAAACAAAGTCCACCACTGCGACGGGATGTCCGCTCCTTGGATAAAGTTTTGGGTCTCACCACCGGCCACATCTGCCGACGCGGTTTGTGCTGGCAACGCTTCTGAGGTATAGCCGGAAACTTTTGGCGCTGCCGGTTCGTGGTAATCTGGCCCCACCGCGCAACCGCCAAGCAAAGTCGCTGCGGCCAAGGTGAGGCAGCATTGGAAACCTGCTCTGGTGCTAAAATGCATCATGGTTATTCAGCGAAAGAGGTTGCTGGCTCCGACGCGTGAGTTTTTCTTTCCTCCCGTCCGCGGCGGGAAAAAATGTCAATCAGGACGGGCAAAATGATGAGGATCAAAACCGGCGCGAGGAGGATTCCGCCCACCACGACAAGCGCGAGCGGCTTTTGCACTTGCGAACCAATGCCGGTGGAAATGGCCGCGGGCAACAGCCCCGCGCACGCGGCGATACACGTCATGACTACCGGGCGTAAACAGATTTGGCAGGCGCGGAGAATGGCCTGAGAGCGCTCCATGCCATTGTCGATAAGCCGGTTGAAATAAGAGAGGACGATGATGCCATCCATCACTGAAATGCCAAAGAGCGCGATGAAGCCAATCGCGGCGGACACGCTGAACGGCGTGCCGGTCAGGTAGAGGGCAAAAATCCCGCCAATTAATGCCATGGGCATGACGCTGGCCGCCAACAAAGTGTCAGCCAGGGACGAAAAATGCGTGAACAGCAATAAGCCAATTAAAAGCAGGCTGATGGGAACGACCACTTTGAGGCGGTCCAATGCGCTCTGCAGGTCGCCGAATTCGCCCACCCATTCCAGACGCGCCCCAGCGGGCAAATGAATTTGCTGGTTTATTTTCTGCTGCGCTTCCAGCACCGCGCTGCCGAGGTCGCGCCCACGCACGCTAAATTTGATGGGGATGTAGCGTTCCTGGTTCTCGCGGTAAATAAAGGAATAGCCGGAAACGAGGCTGATGTTCGCCACATCGGCCAGCGGGATTTGCACGACGCCGTTGCCATCGGGGTTGGGCGCGCTGATGGGAATGTGGCGGATGGCGTCCAGGTTCTTGCGGTATTCCGGCGCGAGGCGGACAACGATGGGAAAATTGCGGTCGCTGCCGTATTCATAGAGATTGCCTACGCTTTGGCCGCCGATGGCCGCCTGCACGGTGTTGTTGATGTCGCCGAGCATCAAGCCGTAGCGCGCGGCGCGGAGGCGATCCACGTCAATGTTGACCGTGGGCTGGCCCAACGCATCGAAAACGGAAAGGTCGGCGATGCCCGGAATCGTCGCCATGATGGCCTTGATTTTGTAGGCGGTATCCTCAATCGCGTTGAGGTCGTTGCCATAAAGCTTGACCGAGTTTTCGCCCTTCACGCCGGACGCTGCTTCCTCCACGTTGTCCTCAATGTATTGCGAGAAATTCCACTCGACACCCGGAAACGGTGCGGCCAGCGCATCATTCATTTGCTCGGTCAGTTTCTCCTTGTCCACGCCCTTGGGCCAGGTGCTGGTCGGTTTGAGTGGGACATTGAATTCGGCGTTGAAAAATCCGGTGGTGTCGGTTCCATCATCCGGGCGGCCCAACTGCGAGATGACGGTTTGCGCCTCGGGGAAACTCCCAATAATTTTCCGCATCTGGTTCGTGTAGCCCTCGGCTTCCTCCAGCGAAATGGATGGCGGTAAAGTGGCGCGAATCCACAGGTTGCCTTCTTCCAGCTTGGGCAGAAATTCAAGGCCCAGTGAGCGCCCCGCGAGCAGTGCCAAAACGATGAGCAAGGCGGCACAGCCCAAGGTTACAATACGATTGGCGAGGGTAAAATTGATTAGGCTGGTATAAAAATGCCGCAATCCGCGCACGATGAATGTCTCGTGCTCCTCAACTCGCTCGGGTAGCAACAGCGCGCTCAAGGCTGGCGAGATGGTAAACGTGGCGAGCAAACCCCCGGCGATCGCGTAGGCGTAGGTTTTCGCCATCGGCCCGAAAATATGGCCTTCAATGCCAGTCAGCGTAAACAAGGGCACAAACCCCGCGATGATGATGGCGGCGGAAAAGAAAATCGCCTTGTTGACCTCAAACGCCGAAATCGCGATCACCCCGAATTTCCTTGGCAACCCTTCGAGCGGACGGATGCGGTGCAAGACGCCCGTGTTGACGAACCTTTCCTCTGGTTTTTGCGAAAGGTGCCGGAAGATGTTTTCCACCATGATGACCGTGGCATCCACAATGAGGCCAAAATCAATCGCGCCGATGGAAAGCAAGTTGGCAGACTCACCGCGTATGACCATGATAAGGATGGCAAAGAACAAGGCGAACGGTATGGTCGCCGCCACAATCAACGCGCTGCGCAGATTCCCCAGGAAAAGCCATTGCACGAAAAAAATCAGCGTCACGCCGAAAATCAAATTATGCAGGACGGTGTGGGTGGTGACGTTGATCAGCTCGGTGCGGTCGTAGATTTTTTCCAGATGGACGCCCGGCGGAAGGACGCCCGTGGTGTTAATTTTCTCCACCTCGGCCTCGACCCGGCGGATGGTCGGCAGGCTTTCCTCGCCACGGCGCATGAGGACGATGCCCTGGACAATGTCGTCGTTGTCATCCTGGCCAACGATGCCGAGGCGCGGCTGGAATCCAACTTGGACGGTGGCGACATCTTTGATGAAAATTGGCGAGCCGTTGTTGGCACTGACCAGCGTGTCGCGGATGTCATCCATCGTATGGATGAGGCCGACGCCGCGCACCACCGCCGCTTGGGGGCCAAAGTTTACTGTCTGGCCGCCGACGTTGACATTGCTGTTGTTCAGCGCTTGCAGGACTTGCGGAAGGGTGAGTCCGTCGGCCTGGATTTTTTTTTCATCAATCGCCACTTCATAAGTTTTTGTTTTGCCCGCCCAACCGTTGACATCCACCACCCCCGGCACCGCCTTGAAACGGCGCTCCAAAATCCAGTCCTGTATGGTCTTGAGGTCGGTGACAGAATAACCCGGCGGGCCGACGATGCGGTAACGGTAAATCTCGCCAATCGGGCTTTCGGGTGAAATTTGCGGCGCAACCCCGTTGCCGAAAGGCGGCAATTCGGAAAGCTGGTTGATGACCTTCTGCTCGGCCTGTTCGTACGTGTAATCGTAGGTGAATTGGACGCGCACATCGGAAAGGCCAAAAAGCGAAATCGTCTCAACCGATTTGACGTTCTTGATGCCCGCCAACTGAATCTCAATGGGGATGGTGATATAGCGTTCGATTTCCTCGGCGGACTGGCCGGGGTTCTGGGTGATGATTTCCACCAGCGGCGGCACCGGATCGGGGTAGGCTTCAATGTTGAGTTGACGAAAGGCGACCAAACCGGCCACGAAAAGTGACAGCATCAATATCAGCATCAAAAATCGCTGTTTCAGTGCAAAGGCGACGAGGTGGTTGATCATGAGCTGTCTTTGCTGAGGGAAAAATCCCGGTTATTCGGCCTTGGCTGCACGATCAATAAACAAGCCGCCACTGGTCACCACCTTCTCGCCTGCTTTCAGGCCGGAAATCACTTCGAGTTTGCCGTCAATGACCCGGCCTGCTTTTATTTCCCGCAAAGCGAGCGACTTGTTATTTCCCGCCACCCAGACATGCGCGGCGTCGCCTTCATAGACCACCGCCTCCTCCGGCACAGCGGGCGCGAGCGTCTCATCACTGGTGATGATTTTGAACTCGGCGAACATTTCCGGCTTTAGTGAGCCATCCGCATTTTTTAATTCAGCCCGAACCAACAGTCGGTGGGTGTTGGGGTCAATCGAGGATGAGACGTAGGTTAGCTTCGCCTTAAAGACGCGGTCAGGGAGCGCCAGCACCGTGACCTCAACCGGCGCGCCTACGCGCATTGCCGATGCATCGGTCTCGCGCACGTTCGCCACCAGCCAAACCGTCGAAAGGTCGCCGATGGTGAAAACCGGATTTGAGGCACCATTGACAATCGTGTTAAGGTTTTGCCCGATGCCCACTTGACGCTGCGTCACCGTACCGGCAATGGGCGCAGTGACGATGGCTTCCGCATTCAGGTTCTGCACGTCAGGTGAATTTTCAAGCGCGTTGATTTCGTCCTCGCCTTTCCCGAGGATGCGCAGGCGATTGCGCACTGCGGCGAGCGCAATTTGCGCCGAGCGAAAGCTGTTCTGGGCCGCAACCAAGTCGGCTTGGCTCTGTTGCCAGTCTTTTAGGGCCGAGCCCTTAGCGTCGTAAAGGTCGTGCTGGCGCTGCTCGCTTGTTTGCGTCAGGGTAAGTTGGGACTGTGCAGTTTTAAGTGCGGCGACGGCGGCAATCAAATCGTTCTGGGCTTGGGCAAATTCCGAAGCCTGCACTGCGAAAAGTGGCGCGCCCTGCGCAACATGATCCCCAGTCTTGGCAAACAGCTTGGTGACCCGCCCGGAATAAGGCGAAAAAACCGGCGTCGTGGTGTCGTCGTCAACCGCGATTTTTCCCTCGGTGGTCAATTCCGTCTGAAAAGGCTCCGCTTTGATTTCGGCGATTTTCAAACCAGCCCATTGCGCGTCCGTAGGCCGGAAGGTTCCTGGTGTCGTGGCTGGTGCGGATTCACTTGCGGCTTCGTGTTTAAAAATCCGGGGAAGAAACACGACGGCTCCCACAATCGCCAGCACAATCAAGACAAGGGTGAGAACAACCAATAACTGGCGCTGCGGTGGTAGGGCAATTGGCGCGGCCACAGTCTCGAGTTTGGCCTGGTTAGTTTCTACTGAGATGCTCGCGGCGTCATCCGAATTCATGTCATAAGCCTACCGATATTTTCATCCGGTGTCTTTAGGCCTCACGTTGAAAGATGATTAGGCCGCAGGCCTATACCTTCATGCCGCACACCTTCCGCAGGCTATACCCGTCTTTCGCTTTCAATCCAACGCACGGCTTCTCGAATCAACGCTGCGGCATTTGCCAATCCAAGCTTTTCCTTGATATGCTCGCAATGGGCTTGGACTGTGTTGGGGCTGATATGCAGTGCTTCGGCAATTTGCCGGGTGTCCCGTCCTTGCCCAATCAGACGAAAAACCTCCAACTCGCGATCACCCAATTGTTCGATGGGTGATGCGCCGGGCGTCGCTCCCTTGCCGACGAGCTTTTGCGCCATCAACTTTGCCAGCGGCTCGCTCACATAAAACTGTCCTTGCAAAACTTGCCGGATTCCTTCCATGACCTTGCTGGTGGTTTCGTGTTTCATCACATAACCGAGCGCACCGGCCCGCAAAGCACGTTCGGCATAAAAAACCTCATTGAGCATCGTCAAAACCAATACCTTTGGGCGGAGCGCCAGCGTTTGCAATCGCTTGATTAGTTCCAGGCCCGATTCGCTACGCAAGGAAAGATCCACCACCACGATTTCCGGCTGCACCCGCTCAATTTGCGTGAAAGCATCGTTTGCCTCTTCCGCCTGGCCACAGACACAAAGATCGCTTTGCTGTTCAATGAAACTGGTCAGCCATTCGCGCACAAAAACATGATCGTCAACCACGAAAACCCGATGGCGCGTGGAAGACAGTATCTTGGAGGGTATGGACGAACTGTTCATTTTGACGAGGGCGAAAATGGTCGCCGGCACAAGACGATTGTGCCGCCCCCGGGGGGTGTTTCAATGGTGAATTCAGCGCCGATTATCATGGCGCGATGAGCCATAATGCGAAGGCCCAATCCAGGTCCACGCTGAGCGGTCGATGGCATTCCGACGCCATCATCGTTAACGGCCAAGGTCAATTGGTCATTCTCGACTGACAGGACAATTTCTATCCTGCCTGGATGGCCGTGTCGCAAAGCATTGCGCACGGCTTCTTGCGCGATATGATAAAGCTGCGTCGGGGCCGCATCATCGCGGAAGCTGATTTCATTTTGAGACCGAAACACGCAAGGCACATTGAATTGGCGCTCGGTTGACGCCGCCAATTCGCCCAGGGCGACGGTCAATCCGTTGGGCTCGATTTCCGCCTGTAAAAGTCCTTTGGCAAGATCCCGACTTTGCTCAATGGCTCGTTCGATGAATACAATCACTTTGCGAACATCGGCAGCTTGCACTGCTTGATTGGCCTCCATTTTCTCAACAAGCATCTGCAAGGCGATGGCCGTCCCGGTCAGGTATTGCCCCAGGCCATCATGCAGGTCTTGGCCAATGCTGGAACGTTCTCGTCGGGCGATTTCCAATACGGCTTTTTCCAGTCGTTCGCGCTCAGCAATTTCCAGGGTTAAGGCCGCAGTTCGTTCTCGCACACGGTCTTCCAGTTCGCTGTGCATTTTCAAAACTCGCGAATACATGGAAATCAAGGCCGTCAGGAGCCAGATAACCACCAGATAAGTGATGAGCACGATCAGCGCATTCCACCAGGGTGTTAGTGGGTCTTTGAAATGCGCTCCGGCGGCAATGTCGCCACCCAGTGATATGACCACGCTAATCACAGCAGTGGCCACTCCAGCTGCCCAGCCTATCGTCACCACCGCGATGGCCACCGGCAGAAGGTAAAAAACCAGCACCGAGGCTTCATATCCCGCGAAATAATCAAGTGCCCCGATAATCAAAACCAGCGCCATGACAATGAAAGACCAAAACCAGCCAGGGCGTTGTTGCTCGGGCCGTGTCAAAATGGCTGAAAGCCAGGCCAAAGGTTTGTCCCGCAATTTTCCTAGCGCGTACTGTAAAAGCTTGGGCATGTTGTGATTCTAATGCCATTTTCACTGCTCTTAAAAGGCCACCAAGGCGAGCTTGGAAACTCTTGGCCAAAAGCCGCAAATCTCTGAAATGAAGGTCAAGCTTGATACCAAAAACAACGTCTTATCCGGATGGCAATGGGCTTAAGGGTGTCCTACGTTTGTTGCCATTAGCCTGGCCCTCGGTTTCCGCAAAACTCTCCATTCTTTCGCAAATGGCCGTATATCAATCACTAGAGTCAAATGGCAAAAAGGGGGAGTAGCCACCCAGTTGCGCCCGCGCTTAAATTTTGCAAGTGTCTCAATAGCAATGATTTATATTAATTCCCAAATCTATAAAATGGCCATCAAGAATACAAAAAATAATACGGTATATATAATAATTATATAAATATATTAATTGTTGATATTTTGTCATCAGACGCTAATCATGAAGGTCTTGAGAATGATTCGTTGATATACAGACGAAGGGAACTTCTTCAAATAAAGGCCGGTGCCCGTTTTAAGTTAGCAAGAGCCTCCGTCGGGGATTTTCCCTGTGTCGTTGTACCTGTCTCAGGATTGTATGCAATCAACCAATTGCTTTCGGCGTCAGGATAGATGGCTGCAGATAGTTTGCGCATAGGATTGTCTTTACTGCTTATGCGGTTGTTGTGCAATACGTGGATGGGCTAGGCGTTGTGCGCATTGATGTTCGCCGCCAAGTTTTCGTGACGACGCACTGCATCGGAACTTTCTTCGGCGTATATTTGAAAAGAAAACTCGCATCTGAGCTCAAAGATACGTCGGAATATACTGAGATTGAATACCTCCAGACGCGTAGACCGAACGTTCGCTGTTAAACTGAACTGATAGGAAATTGCTTTTTGGGGGGGTTGGTTTTGGGTTGCCGGGTTCGGGGAGAAGGGGTTAAATTCCGGCACATCGCGTTGTCGAGCCGTTGCCCGAACGTCTGGCGAGGGCATAATCGACTCGCAAATCAGATTCCCTGAAGCGAACCGAACTCGGTTGCATACCTGAGGGGCACGGCCATTGGTCCGCGCCCGCCGCTTTTACCGATAGCGAGCGGCGAACAAAACGAACAGCATTAGGGTTGCGACGACATAGAGGCCCGTGAGCGTCCCGACCGTGAGCCAATATTGCTTTGGCGTGTCCTGTGCAGAGACGAACCGCCGGCTCGTGCGAAAACCGCCATCGCGAACCATCTGATAAACCAGCGTCAAGGCGCCCAGCGGCAGCGCGACTGCCAGGACGGCGCCGACGACGTTGGCGCCGCGATTGAAGAGCAGGATTGCCAAGGCTACATTTACAAATCCTGACAAAAAAACAAAAGGTGCCGCTGCATTGAAGGGCACCTTGGGACCACCGGCACCAATTTGGGTTGAGGTAATTTCTGTGGTCATGGGGAAACTTTCTTTGCCGAACTTATGTATGTGAAACGGCTAAACATTGTTGAGCCGCCTTGGTTACCTTATCACACAGGGCGCCCAATGTCAACCGATTTTTTTCCGAGTTTGCTGTGCCAGAAGGCACCGTCTGAGAAACAGTATTTCTCAGGTGGCAACGGGCTTAAGGGTGGCCTACGTCCGTTGCCACTAGCCTGTCCCTCGGTTTCCGCAAAACTCTCCATTCTTTCGCAAATGGCCGTATATTAATCACTAAAGTCAAATGGCAAAAAAAGGGGGGTAGCCCCCGCGCTACGCAAACCAGCCCTACTCTTTCTTTTTCTTCTTCTTGCCCTTGTTGGTTTTGTCGTCGGCGGCAGCGGGTTTCTCAGAAGCGGAAGAGGCGGGGCCGAGCGAGTCGAGGAGCATTTCGACGTTGCTCTTGCGTTCGCGGGGGGCATCGCCACCGCCGCTGTCCTTGTATTCGCGCTGTTTGCGGGGCTTGTATTCCTTGCGGTCGCCCGTGGGCGCGCCACCGGCGGCCGGAGCCTGGCCCGGAGCGGGCGCGGCCTCGACGATGGGATTTTCCGAGACGACTTCGAAAGAGATTTCCACCGTGACATCCGTGTGGAGCTTGATGGTGGCTTCGTGCTTGCCGAGGGTCTTCACGTGGCCGCC
>Ga0206855_10223_pt1 | contig 16530 bp, 14 predicted proteins | sample Alteio_BWOrgCont_51_FD_152637 | JGI IMG/M metagenome (GOLD analysis project Ga0206855, IMG submission 152637) | Enriched cells from forest soil in Barre Woods Harvard Forest LTER site, Petersham, Massachusetts, United States -... | ecosystem: Environmental > Terrestrial > Soil > Temperate forest >...
GAGGCCGACCGCGAGCACACCGGCGAGGAACGGCTGGCGGCGGCTGAGGCCGGCGTAGTGTTCCAGCTCCTGCGTTTCGTCCCGCGTGCCCGCGACGTAGGCCATGACACCAAACACAGCGAAGGAACCGAGCAGGTAGGTGAACAAATAGAACAACACCGCGCCGGGCGCCCAAGAGACGCCTTGGACCGTCGCCACGACACCGACGAGCATATAGCCCGCGTGGGCGATGCCGGAGAGGCCCATGACGCGCTTGACGTTGTGCTGGCCGAGCGCGGCGAGGTTGCCGAACAAAATCGAGAGCACGGCCAAAGTGGAGAGCAAGGGAACCAGCACGTGGGTAGAAAGCCAAAGTGAAGCAAAGGGGCCGGTGACGAGATTAATCAAAACCCAGAAGCCCACGGCTTTGGAGCCGACGGCGAGGAAGGCGGTCGTCGGCGTGGGCGCGCCTTGATAGACGTCGGGGACCCAGATTTGAAACGGGACCGCGCCGATTTTGAAGGCCACGCCGCAGAGCACCAACACGACACCCGCGGCCGCGAGGGGATTCGAAGTTTCGCCGGAAAGCACGCGACCCAGATCGTCGAAACCCATGGCGTCGTAAACCGGCTGGATCATCAGATGCGGATGGGGCTGGGCGGCGACGCCGTAGAGCAGGACGATGCCGAAGAGCAGAATCGCCGAGCTGAGCGCGCCGAGGATGAGGTATTTAAGACCGGCTTCGAGCGAGAACGGGCTGCTCCGGCAATAAGCGACCATGATGTAGAAGCCGACGGTGACCGTCTCCAGCGCGACGAAGAACATAACGAACTGCGTGCTTTGCACGAGGAGCATCATCGCGGCGGAAACGACGAGCAGCAGGTGGAAGAATTCAATCCGCGGCAGGGCCTGCTTTTTGAAATAGACCTGCGCAAGAAAACTGACGCCGAGCGAAGTGAGCAGGATGAAGACGCGCCCGGCCTGGCCGAAGGGGGAAATCGTGATCAGGCCGTCGAAGTAAGACCAGCTCACGAATTGGTCGATATACTTGTCCATGCTTTCGTAGCCGATGGTGCCAAGGAGGGCGATGAGGATGGCGGCCTGGCCGTAGAGGGCGATGCGCGGGATGCAGTCGTGATTTTTTTTGTCGAGCAACAGCTCCAGCGCGAGCAGCAGGAGCGCAATCAGGCCGAGCATGACCTCGGGCCAGAGGACGAGCCACTGGTTCGTGTCGGTGATGGACTGGTAAACAGCGGGATTCATCGCGAAGGGGTGGCCGGCACCGCCGCAGGCGCGGGCTTGGCGGGAGCGACGGGGGGAACGAAATTAAGCGTGAGGGCGTAATGGCCGGCGGGACGCGTGTCTTCGTAAACGGTGGGCAGGGCTTCATTAATGCCGCGGCTGATGGAGGCGGGCCAGAAACCGACGAGCATGAGCACGCCGAGCAAAATCACGGCGGGCCAGCGCTCACCGGGGCGGATGTCGGCGACAGGTTTGTCAAAGAGGGGCTGAAAAGCCGGTGAAGGTTCGCCGTAAAATACGCGGGAAACCGCGCGCAGGCCATAGACAGCCGAAATCACCACGCCCAGCGCGGCGCCGGCGGTCAGCCAATGAGAATATTTCCAGAGGGCGACGAAGATGCTGAATTCGCCCCAGAAATTGCCGAAGCCCGGCAGGCCGAGGCCGGCGAGCGTGGCGGCGAGAAAAAAGGCGGTGAGCACGGGAGCTTTCTGACACAAACCGCCCATCGAGCCGAAATCGTAGCTCTGCGTGCGCTGAAAGACGGCGTCGGAAAGCAGAAAGAGCGCGGCCACCGACAAACCATGCGCGAACATCAGCAGCACCGCACCACCCGCGCCCAACGCGCTCACGCAAGCGATGCCGAGGAAAATGTAACCCATATGCATGACGGAACTGTAGCCGAGCATCATCTTCAAATCGCGCTGCGCGAGGGTGACCGCGCCGATAAGGATAACGTTGGCCAGCGCCAGCCAGGTCAACAGGTGGCCCCAGTTGTGCATTTCGCCGGGCAACAAAGGCACGGCAATTTGCAACAGGCCGTAGAGGCCGAATTTTTTCAGCACCCCGGCGTGGAGCATCGCCGCGGGCGCGGGGGCGGCGGCGTAGCCGGAAGGCGCCCAGGAGTGGAAGGGCCAGAGGGAGACGAGAATGCCAAACCCGAACAACAGCAGGCCAAAGATTTTGTGTGCGCCGGCCATTTTGGCGTCGGCGGGCAAAGTCCAGGCATGCATGGAGACCAAGTCGAAACCATCGGCGCCACTGTGCAGGAACAAGGCAAGCAGACCGAGGAGCGAAAGCAGCGCGCCGAGAGTGAGGTAAATCGTCATTTCCAGCGCGGCGGCCCGGCCGCCCGGCCCACCCCACCAGCCGATGAGGATGAAGGTGGGAATCAGCGCGAATTCATGGAAAAAATAGAAATAGAACAAATTGACCGAGGCGAAAACGCCCACCGCGCCGGAAACGATGAAGAGCAGCAGACCCCAATAGGCGGTCGGGCGGTCGGCCTTCGAATAGAGCGCGTAAATTCCGGCGGCAAGGCCGACGATGCCGGCGAGCACGAACATCGGCAGGGAAAGACCGTTGAGACCGAGCTTGAGGGTGATGCCGAGGAAGCCCAGGCCGGTGTCAAATTCACAGGGAAACAGGTATTCGGGTGTGCTGGAGAATATGTCACCCGGATTGGCGACGAGGGCCTGCTCGATCATGGGCGTGCCACTGGGCCGCATGACAAACATCAACCAGGCGCAAAGGGCGGTGATGGCGGGAACGGAAAAGCCCACCCAGGCCACGGCGCGCGCCAGCCACGGCGAAATCTGCCGACCCTTGAGCAGCAGGACCAGGCCAGCCAGGAACGGCACGGCAATCGCGAGCGGCAAAATGAACGAGTCGGAGGGCATGAAGGAAATTTAGAAGAAAGGGAAATTTTTAACGCATCGCAAAAAACCAGAAGAGCAGGACGCCAGCGAGGAACCAGTAGACATAGGCGTGGATGCTGCCGACGGTGGCGCGGCGCAACGCTGCACCGAACAAGCCGGTGGCGCCGGCAGTGCCCCACCCGCCCGCGAACTTGATGACGAGGACGTCCAGCGCTCCGGCGATGTCACAAATACGCTGCTGGACGTGGGCGACATACCAGTCGTAAACGTCGTCAAACCAGCCATGGCGTTCGAGGGTGCGAAAAGCGCGCGGTGATTTCGCAGCCAAAGGATCGCCCGCAGTTTGCGAACGGCCATAAAAAACATAGGCGGCAAACAAACCGGCCAGGATGACGAGGATGTTGGTAATTTCCAGGGAGTGACCGAGGCCTTTTTCCTCGAGGGTCTGACTCAAGCCGGCAAAAGCAGAAACAAAAACCTGGGCACAACCGACGGGGAAAACACCGTTCATCAAACCGCCGGCCCATTTCCAATCATAGACCACCCAACCCGCGCCGAGCGAAAGCAGGCCGAGCACGACGAGAGGAATGGTCATCGACGCACTGCTTTCATGGGCGTGCCCGGCATCGTCACTGCGGGATTTTCCGAGGAAGACCACAGAATAAAGGCGGCAGGTGTACAGCGCCGTGCACAACGCGCCAATCAGCACCAGCGCGTAAACGCCGTAGTAAACCACACCTTCATCGTGGCCCTTGAGGAAGGCGGCAGAAATGATGGAGTCCTTGGAATAGGCTCCGGAAAAGAACGGAACGGCGCAATTGGCGAGCGAAGCCAGCAGGAAGGTTAGGCCAGTCACCGGCATTTTTTTCAGCAATCCGCCCATCTTGTAGATGTCCTGCTCATGGTGGCAGGCGTGGATGACCGAACCGGAACCGAGGAAGAGCGTGGCTTTGAAGCAGGCGTGCATGGCGAGGTGGAACATCGCCAATTGCGGATAACCGAGGCCGACGGCGGTGGCCATGTAGCCGAGGTGGGAAAGCGTGGAATAGGCGAGAGTCTTCTTAATATCCGTCTGCCCGAGCGCCCAGAGGCCGGCACAGGCGGTCATGGCCGCACCGGCCCACATTATCCAATGCAGCGTTTCAGGCGGCAGGAGGAAAAATACGCGGGCGAGAAAATAAACACCGGCGGCGACCATGGTGGCGGCGTGGATGAGGGCGGACACGGGGGTCGGGCCGGCCATGGCGTCCGTCAGCCACACTTGCAGAGGGAACTGCGCGCTTTTGCCGATGAAGCCGCAGGTAAGCAGCAGGCCGATTTTGACGGCAGTGGCGCTGTTGAGCAGACCGGGGTGAAAGCCAATGATGTTTTCGAGTTCGGAAAGTCGCACTGTGCCGTAGTGGTCCCAGCACCAGATAATGCCGAGGAGAAAGCCGAAGTCGCCAATGCGGTTGACGATGAAGGCCTTTTTCGAGGCCATGTTGGCGAAATCAGTTTTGTAATAGTGCGCGATGAGCATGTAGGAGCTGAAACCGACCAGTTCCCAGAAGACGAAGAGCATCACGAGATTGTCCGCCAACACGATGCCGAGCATCGAGAACATGAAGATGGACAATCCGCCAAAGAAGCGGCCCTTGCCCTCGTCGTCAGCCATATAACCCGCGCTGAACAACTGGATCCAGGAGGCGACGAACGAAACGACCAGCAACATCAAGGCCGACAGGTTGTTGAAGTGAAAACCCATCGAAAAAACGTAATTGCCGAATTGCAGCCAGTGGCGCGAAAAGTCCAGCCAGGTGGGCCCGGCCATCTGCTGCCAGGTTTGCATCGCCGGCGAAGGCAAAGCAGTGGCGGGGGTGTTTGCGGGGTAGACAAGGCGAGCCGGGTCAAAGCTGTGTAAGATTGCATAGACGGACAAACCCATGACCATGAAACCGGCCATGATGGACACCAGCGCCGCGAGGTTACCACGCTTCCGCAGGAAAAGCGCGATCACCACCGCCGAGGCCAACGGCAGCAGGAGAATGAGCGAGAGAACCTTGGGCAATTCCATGTTAGTGCTTCAAATAGTTCAGCTCGTCGACCTGCACGGTGCGGCGGCGGCGGTAGAGGGCGACAATGATGGCCAGGCCCACGGCGACTTCCGCGGCAGCGACCGTGATGATAAAGAAAACGAAGAGCGCCCCGTCCATCGCGCCGTAAAAACGCGAGAAAGCCACCAGCGCCAGCGTGGAGGCGGTGAGCATCAATTCGAGGCACATGTAGATGACGAGGGTGTTCTTGTGCAGCAACACCCCGGCAAAACCGATGGCAAAAATAATGCCGGCGACCGCGAGGTAGGCTTGGAGTCCAGGTTGCATGGAAAGAAAGATATAGATTAGCGGCGAGGGTCGCCCGGCGGGCTGTCACCATCGGAGGGCGGACGTTTGCTGAGCACGATGACGCCGACCATGGCAATCAGGAGGAGAAAGCCCGCGACCTGGAACGGCAGCATGTAGCGTGTGAGCAAGCCATAGCCAAAAGCCTTGGAGGCGGTCGCGTAGGCCATCGGCGCCTGGTCGGTCGGCATCGCCTCGACAACGGGTGGATCGCCAACCGCAGGATATTGGTGCGCGAGCCAGAGCGCCGCGCCAATCAGCGCGACGAGTGTGCCGGCGACGACGACGAAATTGATTTCCGAAATGCCCAGGCGGTGCCGCGCGGAAGTATCCAGCAGCATGATAATAAAGAGGAACAAGACCATCACCGCGCCGGCGTAGACGATGATTTGGAGCGCACCGAGAAAGGCCGCGCCGAGCAGAAAGAACAGCGCCCCCACCCCGGCGAGCGCGACCACCATGCACATCGCGCTGTTGACGGCGTCACGGTTGATGACGACGAAGAGGGCGGCCAGAATCGTCAGCAGGGAAAAGAAGTAAAACAAAAAGGCGGGCATGGCGCGGAGCAGAGCGGGATGAGCGCAAAGGGTTTTGATTAATCGGGAGACAGCGGGTTAATCGAGCAAAAAGGCCTTAGTGGTGGCCGCCGCCTTCGGCGTGGCCTTTTTCGGCGGTGAGTTTTTTGTCCCACTTGTAATAGTTGTCCGGGCGGGTGCCACCGAGCTCGTAAAGCTTTGCCTTGTTGTGGACGAGTTGCTCGCGGCTGGTGCCGGTGATGGAATAGATATCCTGAAGGAAAATGGCCTCCTCGGGGCAGACCTCCTCGCACAGGCCGCAGTAGATGCAGCGAAGCATGTTGATTTCAAATTCCTTCGGGGCTTTTTCGACGTGGGCGGTGGGCGCGGTATAGGGAATTTCACCGGGGGTGATGCGGATGGCCTTGGGCGGGCAGACAAATTCGCAGAGCTGACAGGAGACGCATTTTTCGCGACCATTCGGGTCCTTCACCAGCACGGGGGCGCCGCGATAACCGCGAGGAATTTGGGGACGCTGCTCCGGGTATTCGAGCGTCTCCTTCCGCCGGAACATATTCATGAACGTAATGCGCAAACCGCCGATGATTTGCGGCAGGTAGGTGCGTTCCCAGAAGGTCAGCGGTTTGCGTTCGAGTACTTTGGCCATGGAGCGAGAATAAAGGGTGGTAGAATCAGACTTTGGGGAACAGGGCGAAGAAAACCAGGTAGGCGATGAAGTTCGCCACCGAGAGCGGCAGCAGGACATTCCAGCCGAGCTTCATCACCTGGTCGTAACGGAAGCGCGGGAGCGTCCAGCGAATCCAGATAAAGAAGCAAACAAAGAAAACGACCTTGGCGAGAAACCAAACCAGCGTCAGGAGCGAACCGAGGAGATTGTGCGGCCAGGGATCGGCGAAGCCGGGCAGGAAATTCCAGCCGCCGAGGAACAGGGTCACGAACACGGCTGAACCGACAATCATATGTGCGTATTCGGCGATGAAGAAGAAGCCGAACTTGAAGCTACCGTATTCGGTGTGGAAGCCGCCGACGAGGTCAGTCTCAGACTCGGCCATGTCGAACGGCAGGCGGTTGGTTTCGGCGAAGAGGCAGATGAGGAAAATCAGTGCGGAGATGGGCTGCCAGATGATGAGCCACAAATTATTCTGCGCCTGCACGATGCTGTAGAGATTCAGCGGGCTGACCACACCGGGCCGGCTGGACCAGAGAAACACCGGCAGCAGCGCGACACCCATGGCCAATTCGTAGGAAATCAACTGGGCCGAGGCGCGGATGCCGCCGAGGAAGGGATATTTGCTGTTCGACGACCAGCCGGCAAGGACAAGGCCATAAACACCGAGGGAACTCACCGCCAGAATGAAGAGCAGGCCGATGTCCACGTCGGCCAGCACCAAGGGGTGCTCCAAGCCGTCGGCCTTGCTCCACCATAATCCGAAGGGCAGGACGGTGCAGGTGAGCAAGGCCGTCATCAGGGACAAGCAAGGGGCGAGGACGTAGTAAAACTTTTTGACGTGGCCCGGCAGCACGTCTTCCTTGAAAAGGAATTTCAGGCCATCGGCCATGGGCTGGGAAAAGCCGATGCGCTGGAGGATGTTGCCGGCGACGGGAATATAGGCGAGGATGGGCAATTGCGTGCGGTTGGGGCCGACGCGGTTTTGAATCCAGCTGCTGATTTTGCGCTCGGCGAGCACGGCGTAGGCGCACATGCCCATCAGCACCGAAATGACAATCAGCGGACTGACCAGGTAGCGGAGAATGAAGAGAAGGATGTCCATGACTTAGCCGGCTTTGACGGCGGTGACGGCGGCGGGGTCGAAGTGCCTGGACTTGCCCTCGGGGAAAGGAATATGCGCCCAGGCAGAGGCATTGAGCACGCGGCCCTGCATCCCGAGGCTTTCCCACGACCAGCCGGACAAGGGGGCGATATTCGCTGCGAGCAGTTGCCAGATGGAGTCGGGTGATGCGGTGGTGGCGGCGCTGCCGGTGACGCGAGCGATGAGCTGACTTAATACTTGGATATCGGGTGCGGTGCCGGTTGGGCCGGGGACGGCCTGGAAAAACCGCTGCATGCGCCACTGCTGGTTCACGAAGCTGCCGGTTTTCTCGAAGACCATCTGGCCGGGCAGAACAACATGGGCGTGGTCGCTGGTGGGATTGGCGTGGGTGCCAAGATAAATGACCTGGGTGCGGCGCAGGAGGTCTTCGGAAAAACCAAGTGCGGCCAAGTCTTCGTGAACGACAAAAAGTGTTTTAATCGCGCCGCTTTCGACTTTGCGGCGGAGGTCGTCGATATTCGCCTTGGGCAGTTCCTTTAACAAACCAGTCAGGAATGCACCGCGGAGGTTGGGCGTGGCGTCATTGGAGATCAACAGGCCATCGCCTTTGCCGGGGTGGCTGACGAAGGAAACAGGGCCAAGTTCGGCCTTGACCAATTGCCAGAGTAAAAATTGTTCTTCGAGGCTGCTCTGCGCGGAGCCAATGTACCCCACCCCGCCGGCCTTGAGCAGTTCCGTCGCGCGAGTGAGCGCCTTGTCGGCGGTGCATTTGCCGTTGTCGACGGCAAAGAAATCAATGCGCAACGGGGACTCGACGATTTTGTAAAGCTCGCGACCGCTATCGGACATCCAGCAATCGTTGACGGCATTGTTGTCGCGCGGGGTGATGCGGTAGATTTTACCCTCGCGGCTCCAGACCTCGGTGTTGACGCCCACGCTGCTCTCGGTGCAAATGCTCGGGGCGGGCTTGAGGAACCAGACGCGCATCTTGAAGCGGAAGTCGGTGCTCGTGAGCGCGCCAACGGGGCAGATGTCGACGGTATTGAGCGAATAATTATTGTCGAGTTCGCGTCCGGGATAACAAGTCAGCGTCGAATAACTGCCGCGGTCGATGAAGCCAAGGACGGGATCCTTCACAATCTCGTCGCAAAAACGAACGCAGCGCGAGCAGAGGATGCAGCGCTCGTCGTCAAGCATGACGCGCGGCCCGAGGCGGGTGCGCTTGGGCTTGACGTTCTTTTCCTCAACGAAGCGACTGTATCCACGACCGTAATCGGTGGCGAATTCCTGGAGCTTGCATTCGCCGGCCTGGTCGCAAATCGGGCAGTCAAGCGGATGGTTCACCAGCAGAAATTCCATAACGCCTTCGCGGCAGTCTTTGACGACCGGGGTGTTGGTACGCACGTGCAGTCCACCGGAGCAATTCGTCGTGCAGGCGACGGCGGGTTTGGGACCCCAGCCGATTTTCATGCGGCCGTCCGGCTCGATGATGATTTGGTTGGTGGCACGATCACGCATGGGCATGCCAGTTTCGACGAGGCACATGCGGCAGTTGCCGGCGACGGTGAGCTTGGGATGGTAGCAATAGTGCGGGATTTCGAGCCCGAAGAGTTCGAGAGCATCAATCAGGTTCAGCCCGGCCGGGACTTGATAGTCGCGGCCATCGACATTGATGGTGACGAGATTGGTGGCGGGGGCGGACATGAAAAAATGGTTTTAATTTAAACGAGACGCAGGCCGGTGCGGGCGGTGGCCGCGGCGCCTTCGGGATGTTCGCGGGCGTGAATTTGCGCGCGGATTTTGGCCTCCCATTCATCGCGGAATTTCGGGACGTTGCTCTGGCAGGGCCAGGCGACGGCCTCGCCGTGGGCGCAAATCGTGCGACCAGCGACTTGGTCGGCGATGGTTTTGACGAGGTCGATGTCTTCCATCCGCCCGCCGCCGTCGCAGACACGAGCGGTGATTTTCTTGAGCCAGAGCGAGCCTTCGCGGCAGGGAGTGCACTGACCGCAGCTTTCGTGGGCGTAAAAGGCATTAAGGTTGGCGAGGGCTTCGACCATGTCGGTCGTGTCGTCCATGAAGATCATGCCGCTGGTGCCGAGGGAAGTGCCGCACTGGGCGAAGCTTCCCGAATCGAGCGGAATGTCGAGCACGCCCCATTCGCCAGCTGAGCCGTCGGGCAGCTTGACCTTGAATTTCTCCCCCATGCGCAAAATTTTCATGGAGACACCGCCGGGGATGACGGCCTTGATGGTGCGCCCGGCGGGCGGGCCGCCGCCAAAGTCGTAGAGCAAATCGCGCACGGTGGCCTTGCCGGACTCGATTTCGTAATAGCCTGGTTTGGCGACGTGGCCGCTGATACCCCAGATGTGCGTGCCGCTATCGCCGGGGACGCCGATTTTGGCGAATTCCTTGCCGCCCATGTCCACAACGTGCTTCACCTGGCAGAGGGTCTCGACGTTGTTGACGATGGTCGGGCAGTTGTAGAGGCCGAGGACGGCGGGAAAATACGGCGGCTTGATGCGCGGGTAGGCGCGTTTGCCCTCGAGCGATTCGATGAGACCGGTTTCCTCGCCGCAGATGTAGCAACCCGCGCCGCGGTGGACGATGATGTCCACGGAATAACCGGAGCCCAAAATATTGTTGCCGACAAAATTCGCCGCGCGGGCCTCCTCGATGGCGCGCTCAAGAATGGTGAAGCCGCCGAACATTTCGCCGCGGATATAAATGAAGGCGAGCTTGGCCTGAATGGCGTAGGCGGACAAAACGGTGCCTTCGATTAACTGGTGCGGGTCTTTGTAAATAATCTGGCGGTCTTTGTAAGTGCCCGGTTCGGATTCGTCGGCGTTGCAGATAAGATAGACCGGTTTGCCGGACTTGCGGTCGAGGAAGCCCCACTTCACGCCCGTCGGGAAGCCCGCGCCGCCACGGCCCTTCAAGCCGGAGTCCTTCACTTCCTGCGTCAATTCCTCGGGCTTGCGCGCGATGGCCTTGCGCAGCACTTCATAGCCGCCGTGCCGTTGATAACACGCGAGGTCGATCGTGTATCCCGGCTCGTCGATGTGACGGTAGATGATGCGGCGTTCGGTGGCGGGCATGGGAAGAAAAAGTTAGTAGCGCGAGGGCGGCAAGGAAGGGCTGGTTTCTTTTTTGATTTTCGCGGCGAAATCGGGAGCTTTTTCCGGCGTGATGTTTTCGTGCAATTTATCGTCCACGATGACAACGGGCGCGGAACCGCAGGCGGCGACACATTCGACAAACTCAACGGTGTAATTGCCGTCAGCGGAAGTCTGGCCAAGGCCGCAGCCCAGCTCGTGCTGGAGTGAATCGCAAACTTTGTAAGCGCCGCGCAGCGCGCAGGAAAGCGTGCGGCAGACCTTGACGTGGCGCCGGCCAATGGGCGCCTGGCGGAACATCGGGTAAAACGTGACCACTTCGTAAACCGCCATCGGAACAACTTCCAACTTCTGCGCCGTCCATTCGATCGCTTCCTTGGACAGGAAACCCTGCTCCTCCTGGATGGCGTGCAGGACCATGAGCATCGCGCTGCGCTTCTGCGGGTAGCGCGGAATCAAGCCGTCGATGTATTTGAGGGTCTTTTCGGAAAGGTTCATGGCTAGCGGTCGCATTCGCCGAGGACAAAGTCCAGGCTGCCGAGGATGCAGGTGATGTCAGTGAGTAAGTGGCCTGGCATGATTTTGGGCAGGATGCCGAGGGAAACGAAGCTCGGGCCCTTGATGTGCAGGCGGTACGGCACGCCGCCGCCCTTGGAGAAAATATAGAAGCCCAGCGCGCCCTTGGGATTTTCGGCCTCGAAGTAAACCTCGCCCGGCGGCATTTGCGGGCCTTCGGTGACAATCATGAAGTTTTGGATCAACTCCTCCATGCTGGTGAGCACTTTGCCTTTGGGCGGGGCGAAAATTTTCTTGGCGTCCTCGGCGTACCACGGGCCCTCGGGCATTTTCTCGATGGCCTGGCGAACGATACGGACGCTCTGGCGAATTTCCTCCACGCGCACAATGTAGCGGTCAAAGCAATCACCGCGGGTGCCGATGGGAACTTCGAAGTCGTAGTTTTCGTAGCCACAGTAAGGGTTGTCCTTGCGCAAATCGGCCTCGATGCCCGCGGCGCGGAGGTTGGCGCCGGTAATTCCATAGGCCAGGGCGTCCGCTTTGGTGATGACGCCGATGCCCTCGGTGCGCTGGAGGAAGATTTTGTTGCGCGTAAGCAGTTTGTCCACCTCGTCGATGACCGGAATGACTTCCTGGCAGAATTTATTGACGCGGCCGAGCCAGCCGTCGGGCATGTCGCGCATGACGCCGCCGATACGCGTGTAACTGGTGGTGAAGCGCGCGCCAGTAAGCTCTTCAAACAGCGAGTAAAGTTTTTCGCGCTGGGTGAAGGTGTACATGAAAATCGTCCACGCGCCGGCGTCCATGCCGAACACCCCGATGCCGAGCAGATGGGACGAAATACGGGCGAGTTCGCAGCAAATGACGCGGATGGCCTGGCAGCGCGGGGGGATATTCAGGTTGGCAAGTTTTTCGACGGCGATGGCGTAAGCGACGTTGTTGGCGAGAGGGGCGAGATAGTCCAGCCGGTCCGTGTAGGGCACGAACTGGTTGTAAGTCATGTTCTCGGCAATTTTTTCGTCGCCGCGGTGCAGGTAGCCGATGACCGGTTCGCACTTCATAACGCGGTCGCCATCCAGCTCGATGAGCAGGCGCAAAACACCGTGCGTTGTCGGATGCGACGGGCCGACGTTGAGCGTCATGTGCTCGCCCTGCAGCTCTTCGGCGTAGGCGGCGCCGCGCGCGCCGGTGTCGCCCAGGGAAATTTCAGTGGTGGCCATGAAATGGAACGGAAAAAGGAAGAATTAAAAATTAAAAAGGAAAGAAAAAGCCCAGTTGTTTTTTTGTCGAAATGTTTGCGGTGCTTTGGAATTTTTAAATTCTTAATTTTTACTTTTTAATCAACCCTTCTGGCCCGGCTTGGGTTTGGTCTCCGTCCAGCTTTGGTCGCCGGCGCGGGGTTCGGCATCGGACATGTGATGGTGGTCCTGCGTGCCGGCCTGGAACGGGCCGCCCATCATCGGCGCGGCAATGACTTTTGCGCCAGTCGCGGCAGCGGTGTCGGCGGCGGGAAGTTCGGTCTCAATGCCGGCGAGGGGGAATTCTTTGCGCAGGGGGTGATAAGGATAGCCTTCCCACATCAGGATGCGGGTGAGGTTCGGATGGCCGTCGAAGCGGATGCCAAACATATCGTAGGCTTCGCGTTCATGCCAATCCCCGGCGGGCCACAAATCCGCAAGTGAAGGGACGGCGGGTGCGGCGCTGTCGGGCGCAAGCGTGGCGACGCGCAGGTAGGTTTTTTTGCCACTGTGATAAAAATGATAGATGACGCCGAAACGCGGGCGGGCCTGGTCCCAATCGACCCCACAGAGGTCGAGGAGCATATCGTAGCCCAGGTCATCGCGGAGGACTTGCGCGACTTCGCGGAGGTGGTCGGCAGGAACATTCACCGCCGGCTGGTCGTTCGAGGGCCGGGGCGTCACGAAGGGGAACTTCGACTTGAGCGTGTCGACAATGGTTTCCATTGCTAGGGTCGGCCGGTCACGAGGGAGGGTTCACGCGGGCGCGGGGTGAGCAAGCCATACGCCGATTGTTCTTTGCGAATTTTATCCTGGAGGAGCATCATGCCGTCGAGCAGGGCTTCCGGACGCGGAGGGCAGCCGCTAATATAGATGTCCACGGGGACAACGCGATCCACGCCCTGTAAAACGGCGTAAGAGCGGTACATGCCGCCCGTCGAAGCGCAGGCGCCCATGGCGACGACCCATTTGGGCGCGGCCATTTGCTCGTAGATGCGGCGGACGACCTCGGCCATCTTATAAGTGACGGTGCCGGCGACGATCATGCAGTCGCTCTGGCGTGGGGAAAAGCGCATGACTTCCATGCCGAAGCGGGAAATGTCGAACCGGGCGCCGCCGGCGGCCATCAACTCGATGGCGCAACAGGCCAGGCCCATGGGCATCGGCCAGACGGAGTGGCTCCGGACCCAGTTGATGACGGCATCCGCCTGAGAGACAACGACTTCACCCTCTACTTTGCTATTGTAGGCAAACTCGGTGCGGGATGTTGGCATGGTTGAAGCCCGGGACTGGCGCCGGGACGCGGACATTTGCCATTTCACGCTAGAGAAAACAGTGCCAGCGACAAGAACCAATTTATTGAAACTGGCGGGTCTGGATTGCATTCAACTTCCAAGGTTTCATTTTAGTGACAGTCGAATTTTGAACAAGTTGAGTTTCAGTGGATTAGGCTTATTTACAGCTTTTATTTGCTGCGGGGAAAATAATTGGAGGTGCAATCTGGCGGATTTTATGCCACCCCAATACGCTTGCAAAAAACCCCCAATAACAAACGTCCTTCCACCCGGATCCGACTCGGACGCCTGTTGCGCCTGCTGACGGTGGACGGCTTTGCGATGGCCTCGCTGCCGGTGCAACTGGTGCTGATCTTCATTGTCAGCGCGATCCTGATTTTCATTTTCACGCCGCTGACCGGCTCGCTCTCCTACTGCTATACCCTGTTTGCCGACCCGGGGACTTATGGCTCGGCGGATGGGTTCCAGCAAATATTCTTCGGGTTCTTTGTCCTGGTTCTCGGGCTGATTCTGGTTTCGCTGATCATTTCCGTGCTGACGACGGCGCTGGAGGAGTTAATCGAACACATTCGCGGCGGGACCCGACCCTACCACAAGAAGGGGCACATCCTCATCATCCACCGCAACCGACAGCTGCCGATCATGCTGGATGAGATGAACATGAAATATGCCGGCCTGGGACAGACCCTGGATGTCGTCATTTTGCTCGGAGATGAGAAACAGATGGAAATGTTTTGGAATGATCTGGAAATCTCGAGCTGGCCCTTTCTCAACATTTACCTGCGCCTGGGCGATTTGTTCGCCTATGAAACCTACGAAAGGGTTTCCATTCTTGCCGCGCTGGGGATTCTCCTGCTTTTGGATGAAACGAAGACCGACCCCTACCTCGCGGACAGCCAGAACATAAAAGTACTGGCCATGCTGACCAACGAAGAGGCCTTCCGCACGCATTTGGGACAGCGGCACGCGGAAAAGCGGCCGGTAAAATGCACGGTGGAATTGTTCCACACCATCAAAAGCCACGAGATCGCGCGGTTGCTCACCTCCGTGGGCGGGGAACCGTTGTTTTCCGTGACAGCGCCGGGCGACATCGTATCCACCATCCTCTCGCGGGCCATTCTCGACATTGCGTACTATGAAATCTACCTGGAGTTGTTTTCCTTCGGACACAATTCGATTTATTTTGTGAATCCACAGCGTTTTGCGGCACAGGGCCTGCGGACGGGGCTCAAGTTTGAGGAGCTTTCTGCGCGCTTTACGACGGGCGTTTTGATTGGCTACTCGTACGCCTCCGCCATTGGCCTGGATATTGCGCTGGCGCCGCTCGGGAGGACGCTGCAGGCCGGAGAATGGCTGTTGCTGATTGCGCCCAACGAATTCGCCATCACTTATGAAGCCGCCCTGCCCCCGCACGCGCCCGCGGTCCACACGATCAATGCCCCGGCGGCAATTTCCCAATGCCGGCTGTGCGTGATTGGCGACGAGCGCCGATTTGAGAATCTTGGCGATTTTCTGAACGAGGACAGCCTGGAATGCTACCGCAACAATCAAATCGTGCTGCCCCGGCCCGAGGAATATTTCGACCCCGAATTCATGATCCGGCTGTGCGAGGGCGAATTTGACAAAATCATCATCAACCTGGAGGACGACCTGGCGTTTCGCCTCTCGCTTTTCATTCGCGGCAAGTTTGGCGAGGATGATCCCTTCAGCCGGAAAATCATCACCGTGGTGGACGACCCCGACACGGAAAAATTGCTCAACCGCCGCGGGCCGTACCACAACATCATCCTCTCGGAAAAACTGGCGGCGAAATACGTCACGCAACTTACTTTTCAGAAAAACCTGGAAAAAGTTTATGCGGATTTGACGGCGCGCGACGCCACGCAGATCAAGTTGCTCGATGTCGATGTACACATCCCGCTGACGGCCCTGACGAACAAGCAAGAGGTCAAACATGTGCTGCTGGAGCACGGTTTGGTTTATCTCGCCACGGTCAACGCGCAGAAGGAAAGCTGCTTTGACGCCGGGGACTTTGCGGATGCCCGCCAAATCATTGTCATCAGCCCGCGGGCTGGAGCGTGAATTTCTGCGACTGGCCTGCCACTCGTAGCTCCAATCGGAGCGAAGTGTGGCGGTGGCTCTTGGACAAAGTTCGAATGTTTTTCGCTGAAAGTCCAGCAATTTAAGGTATCCCCGCACCCCTCCCCGCGGCTCCGGTGCGCTGCATCGGCGGGTTATGCGGCGCTGTGCTCATCGCCGGTCGCGCCCGATCACCGCGTGACGCTCGCCAGGAACCGCTCGGTCGCATACCTTTCGATCTGCGCGCCGGGTGTGTTGAAGTTGACGAGGTCGAACGCGTGGCCGGCCCACGGCAGCACCACCAGCGCGTGTGGCACACCGGCTGCGGCGAGCTTCCGGTCGAGCACCTCCGCCTGCTCCACGAACACGTTGATGTCCAGCCCGCCGTGGAGGATCAGCGTCGGCGGCGCGTGCGCGGTGACGAGCATGGCGCCGCTGGCGCTTTGGTAGACGGCGCGGTGCGTCTCCGGACTGCCGCCGAGGAATAGTTCGAGGTTGTCGCGGTGGTCGAGGCTGCGCGGGCGGGTGGCCACTTCCCACGTCCGGAAAAAGTCGGTCGGGCCGTAGATGTCGACGATACCGCGGACGCCGGGAATCACCTCCGCGTAGGCGGCGGCGGTTGCCATCTGCCCGCCCGCCGACCGCCCGAGCAGCACGAGTCGATCGGCGTCGATGCCCAAGGCAGCAGCGTGCTGGCGCAGGAACCTGATGGCCGCGAGAAGGT